>Ga0179591_1350567_pt1 | contig 30113 bp, 30 predicted proteins | sample CZOMad2_1_08_16f_FD_182891 | JGI IMG/M metagenome (GOLD analysis project Ga0179591, IMG submission 182891) | Vadose zone soil fungal communities from Angelo Coast Range Reserve, California, USA - CZOMad2_1_08_16fungal (PacBio error correction) | ecosystem: Environmental > Terrestrial > Soil >...
ATCGTATAGCTGTCAAACGGAGACCACTGACTCGGTTGCGCATCCACAAATAAGCAATAACGGGGCAGCAAAACAAGAAACCCCCTCACAAACCACACCACTTCCCTTTTAGCAACTCTACCAACGAAAACTGCAAGAGGGAGAAGAATTGGCATCAACCTATATAGCAAAGAGGTCTGTAGCTGAGGGAGCAAAGAGAAAAAATAAAGGAGCAAAAAAATGGACTCTCCCCCTCTCCCCTTAATCGCTCCTTTAGAAAAACGCCTTGCTACGGGAAAGTCAAGCTGCATGCGCAACGAAGACGTAGCCAGAGGTAAAAAAAGCCCCGTGTTCAAAATAGACTGAGAAAAAACCACGTCGGGTCGACCAACCGGTCGACCCCACTCGCCCTCACCCGTGAACAGTCCGAAGGAGGGGCTGTGGCGATCAAGGCCATCGCTTACAGCGGCCTCCTCAACGCCGTTACAGGGAGAAAGAGGCACCAAAAGAAGCAAAAAGAAAACCAAAGGACTTCTCAGAAAAAGACCGCGCGTCTCATACGGCGGCCGCACATAGCAAGAAGGAACTTATCCTACCCAAAGGTAATTAAAAGGCAGGAAGAGAAGGTCGAAAAGGGAGGAGAAGATCATTAAAGACGCTATCCCCTTTCCGCGAACCTCACGAGGCAGTTCTCCAAGCAGGGATGTTCCCGGGGCAGCGAGGAAAATGGAAAAAAGGGTATTGGGTCGGGGGGGGAAGTAAGGAAACAAAAACGAAAAAAAAACTGGGGGAAGGGAGACATGCCACAAAAAAAATCATCACGAACTGCCCACACAGATGAGACCACAGATCCAAGGCAACAGCGCGCATTAGGAGAAGAAAGAGCGCAGAAAGGAAAAACAAAAGAGAAAGGGGAAAAGTGTATGAAAAAAGGATGGAGAAGAGGCTATAGTGCCGCTGGAGTCAAAAAATCTCCTCTGCCACAGCGAATGCTAGCTCAAAGGAGCAAACGAGAAAAAGAAAGAAGAACAAAAAAAGCACGAACAATAGGACTCTATACAATCCCGTAATCTGGGGGACCCTACTCAAAGACCAGTGACGACGCGTCACATGGGCGCATAGGCAGACCGTCAAGCTATGAAACGGCGTGAAAAAGAGAAAAGAAGGGAGTACCTAACTTCAACACACCAGACCGGACTCGAAGTCTTTATTAATCTCCCGTGGGTAAGACTACAACAGGAAGAAAGAGAGAAACAAGCTGAAAAGAACAAAACGGGAAAAGGAAAGCGTCCATTGGAAAATCACCTGTGTCACTTCAATGATCAGAGAAAGGAGAGAAAAGCGCGAAAAGACTTAAAAAAAGGGATAGGAAAGACGACGGAAAAACAGGGACCGCAAGGGTTGAACATACGACTAGGGTCATCCACTGGCTCGGTTAAGGTGTCTCTCTCCCAAAACGCATTATACTCATCATCCTTCAGAGAAGGCCGTCGATCCAGGAATCGGTGGAAGAAGAAGATAAAGAACCAGACTAAAGAAAGAAACGGTGGTCCCACCACGCGAGGGGTAATAGAAACCCAGCGTTCCAAATAAATGAAACCTCTATAAACGCCAACCTGCACGGATCAAGCAGGGAGGGTCGATATCCACAGGAAGACAAGGGATAAGAAAGGGGCAGAGTTAAAGGAAACCACACACTAAACAAGAACTACCAACTTAATATGAAAATAAGAAAAACACGTACGTGCCGGAAGACAAAAAAAGGGATGGAAGTACCATAACACCACCACTCCGAAAAATCATCAGTTTGTGGGGAGAGGAACAAGTGGAGAAAACCGATTTGGGAAACTCTCAGAGTGAATTTCCCAGCTCAATTCCGGGATGTTAATGTCGAACACAAATAATCTATGAAGATAAAGGGAAAAGGGGAGGGGGGGAAACGAATATAGAGGGTACCGGCTGAGAGTAGGGCCATCTTCACAAAAGAAAGATGAATCTCTCAGGGATCGCACGTTTCCAACCAGGAGTGGGGGATTCACCGAAGGGGGTAGGAAAGTCCAAGCGAAAAAAAAACTCATAAATGGTGAGAGAGGGGAAATAACCTTAAATACTTGATCACCACGTTGAGCGGATTTGGCCTAGTCGGGCGCTCCACAAACCAAAAAAAAAACTAGACGAGGATCAACCTCAGAATAACAAAACTACGCAAACAGGAGATGGCGGAGGAGGAACTGAAAACAGGCCTTGCCGCCAACTCGACCCTCGAGACGCATAGCATAAGAGGAGAGGCACGGCCCTACTGCAAAACATCGTTGTCTCATGCCCCCTCGATAAAAGAAGATTTGAGGCACAACAGAAAAAAAAAAATGAGGGAGCGGGAATCTTAAAAGGGGGGAGCCGACCTTCAAGAGAAAAGGAGCAAGAAAGGTAACCGCAGTCTCCTGAGCTTATAAGAGTCAAACATGTCGGAAAGGCAATCACGATGGGAAGCCATCCAGAGACGCGACAAGCACATTCACGATTATAAGTCGAGAAGAACTGAAATGGAAGGGGGAAGAGGGGCAAAGTACAACCAAAACAAACCGAACCCCACAAAAAAACCCCCAACCACCCAAAAACAACAAAAAATAAAGCAGGAGGAAAACTCGCCGTCTCAAGGAAGCCGCGCCGAAAATTCAAAGAGATAAAGAGAAGGGCGCCCCCTCCGACGGTCGTAAAGTGATAACCTCCGCCGAAACACACGCAAAAGAAAACGGGCACCTCACGGCTTGAGCAAGGGCAGTCGCAGATAGAAAGACAGACCGCGGGACTCCGGGCACCTGAAGAGACGAAACGGCACAACGAATCTATCAAAGGGAATGTCTCTAGAGGGTCGATCAGTCCCGCTTCATCCCGCAAACCGCGAGCGAAAATCCTATATAAACCACGAGAAGGAATCCGACGACTGAACAAGACACATGGGGGAGTCAAGGCTGAGCGAAAAGAAAAATATCCGCTCACTGAGAATGTAAAACCTGGGACGCATGCAGACAGTCGAAAAACAAAGAGGAAAATCTCTCTCACATCCCGGCGGAAAGGAAAATTCACAGAAGGGCCTCTAAAATGGAGCGAAGAAAAAAAATGAATACTAGCGACTCCTTAGCGGCGGGGGGCCACCCAGAACCAAAAAAAAACTACGGTACTGTAATACACCAAGTGATTTCCGGATAGGGAAGGGCTCGGACATCAGGAGAATGGGCGCCGCCAGTTCGCAAGGGAACTAACTACGATCCGGGATCAAGATGAAAAGAAAAAAACATACGCCCGAGGAATGCAAGGTGGGGGGTAACAAGGATGGCCGGCGATGTGGGGGTGCTGGAACCGCACTCGTCCACATACAAAGAAAGGGAAAGTCCGGGGAAAAGAATCTACCAGCGTCAACAGATGGGAAGGGGGTCGGCGCCAAGATCCACTCAAGGGAACCCCGAATCAAATTAGTGTTCTCCCGCGACAGGATGCGCCAATCGGTATCTATCAAAACGGAGGAAGGAACAAACAGAAAAGGGACGATGCTGGGCAGTCATAAACCGCACTAAGCGCTTACCGGAGGAAAAGACACTTCTCCGCCGCAGGAATGGGACGCGATCAGGAAGCGACGAGCCTGCAGGGAGAATGACACGTCCCGCTGAACTAGGACGAAACCCTGGAAAGGAAATGCAAAAAAACCAGCCATAAAAACGTAAAAAAGGGAGACTCACAAAAATTTGCACCCAAGAAACCAAACAACCGGGCCGAGCCGGCGGGAAGCCGACGCAGTAAAAGAGAGAGGGGCGGCAGGAAAAAAACAAAACAGGAACAAAAGGGGGGAAGCGAAGCCCAAAACAGCGAACTTGCAAAATGAAAACACGCGGGATAGAGGTCTCCCGCAGTACGCCGAAAGACTTGCTGAAGAGGAAAGTCTTTGAACCACGACGCTCCATTTTAGACATTACTAGAAGGTTGAATGAGGGGGCGCACAGAGAATAGAGCGCTCCGTAGAGAACGACCGGCTCTATACTGGGAAATCGGCAGGGTGCAAAGGGAATCGGAACTACAAATAGCCCGCTCGCGATAATAATTTCGACCGGCTGATGGGAAAGGCGCCTGCGCCGCCCTGAGCAGGGGCACGCAGAAGTCATGATAATCAGGGCCACTACGCGCGACGCCATTTCGGCGAGCAGGGCGACTCGAGGGGGGGGCGGGGGGATCACAACAAAAAAGCGCTAAAAAAGACAACCAGGGATAGTGGAAACTCCGTCGCGCGACGCAAAAGGGGGAAACACGGGTAAAAGAAAAAAGAACGATTCGGGGATACCGAGGAATTAAGACAAATCTAACGCAGCGGATCAGACTGCGGGACTGTGAGTACAACCGGCAGGCTCCAAAACCGGAGGACGCCGGAGGTGGAAACGGGGGACTCACGATAACTTACTCTAGATGCGCGGCTCTTTATACAGCTAACTGCAGTAGTGAGCTCTGCCCTAGCGAGCCCCCTCAAGCGCAAAGAAAGGGAAAGTTCACGTAGAGACCGTCTAACACAAACAAAGCCGAAATTCTTCAATTAGGCGATCGAGACATAGGAGAGAAAAAAAAAAAGAAAAGCGCGCAAAAATCCAGAAAGCATTTGTCACGAACAAGGTTTAACAGGAACATCAGGAGTCTAAAAAAAGACTGCTTGGTCCTGGCGGGGCCTCCGGGGGGGATCTCTGAAAAAGGAAAACCCCACGGGCTCCTGAACCAAGATAAAAAAATCCAAGCGATTGTGAATCAAAAAAAAAGGGCCCAAAAAACCCGACGCGTAACGACAAAGAACGAAAAAAAGAGGTTGGGGGAGGGAAAAAACTATTCGGAAAAGTCAGGGACGTCGATGGAAAAAAACTACCTCATATAATCGGCGGTATCGAGTACAAGGGTAAGGCGGAATGGCGACGCCAGCAACGAGAAGACTACTCAGTAAGAACTTCCGAGCGTACTAAGAACTAATTATGACCAGACCGAGACAAGCACCTTGCGGCGACGTCAGGGCGGCACCGAAAGCTCCGACAACAGAAAGGGGGGGACAAAAGCGGGCCATTTATTAGGTCTTCAGAGCAATCAAAAAAAAAATACTGCACTCGATCATACCACGATAACCGGACCCCAAAGACGCCAACACCGGGACGGGAACGACCATATGGGAAAGCGAACAAAAATGACAAGAGTCAACGTTCTGGAAAGCAAACTCGAGCAAATCTCGCGCCAACCGGGGAGCAAAAGACTTAAATTAGATTCAAAAAAAATTAGTCTAGTACAGCTGCAGGGACCGTACACTAGGCTTTAAAGTCTAGGCATTCGAGTCACAGTTTCTCGGCATTAGTTCGAAAAACATCGCAAGCTGGGTGAGCGCTGGCGCTATGCCGAGGCGCGGGGACGTAAAGTGGGAAAAAATCCTTCAAACAAGAGAAATGGAGCACGTCCATCCTAAAGTACAAAACCAGCTGAACGAATGGTGGGGTTTGAAACAAGCCAGCCGCGACAAGGATTGGAAGAAGGTATAAACTTCAAGCGAAATCAAAAAAGTAACATGCAGTGAAAACTGAGTGGTCAATCTGAACAGAGGAAATGTCCGGCGGGCGGGCGGTCGAAACACAAAACCCCGGATAAAGGAATGCTGGAGCTATCGCCTGAATCATCCCACTACATTGAGAGATGGGCTACCCTATGCGGGGCAGTCCAGAAAAGGTGGTCGTCTACGGGGCGAACCGACAACGGAGTCCATCCGGAAGACGGACAAAAACGGAGAACAGCCTGCAGGGGTCGTAGGGGGACTGCGGCGAAGCAGAAATAAGCAGATGTCGACCAACGAACGATAATCTGCTACAACAACAACCCCAAAAAGGTGAGGGTAACGCAAAGGTCACGATAGTCAACTGAAATCGCACACGAAATCGCGGTAAGAGGCTAATAATGGTCACTCACACGAACGACGACTGAGAGGGATTAATCCCGAGCCCAGGTGCGCGATTTGCAACCGGAGAAGCCAAAGCAAAACGCGACGGGCAAATGCTAGCGGCCACCGAGGGCGAAGTCAACGATGCAGGACAGGTCACGGGGTCCCGCGCGCGGAACCGAAGGAAGTGCCGAGGAGTCAGGGAAAGAGCAGTAACTAGACCAAAAAACCGCCTAACATCATAAAAGACCAAAAATTTAACCAAAAAAAGGCTGACTAGCGCCGAGGCGGCTCAACGGGGCGCGAGATGAAGGGTAAGTGAGGTATGGTTGTACAAGCCCAGAAGGAGCTCCCGAATGTCTTTGGGAACATGAAAAAGAGACAGACAGCCTGAAGGGAAACTGCCTACACAAACATAGAGCAGAGAGAAACTTCGAGGGGAAGGGAATTGAGCACACGCGCCTGCAGGGAGGGAGGGCTCAATACCGATGCAAAGCAAGGGGCATGGATGCTGCTCCTAACTCGGGACTTCCCGAAACGTCCGACGTCAACAGGATTTTGGTCACAGCAACAGTTGGCGACTCACCAAAAAAAGCGGACGGTAACAACGAACCCCCAAAACAACAAAAAATGGAAATGTCACGAACGATAGCCAAAGGTAACATCGCTGCATGCGACGGGTAAAACCTAAAAAGAAGGTACCATCTGCCGGCAACGTATCAGCAGTAGGGATTCGTCGACGACTGATCCAACATTCAGCGAACAGGTAGAATAAGAAAACCGAGCGCTGTGAAAAAGAGAGAATCGCGCGCGGCGCGGCAAAGACGAATTCATGACGGGGGCAAAAAAAGGGGTGCTGAGACTGACCTGCACACTGCCGGCGAGTCAGGGAGGACAAACTATGAAACAAAAAGTAGACATCAACATGGACGGGTCAGGAACGACACTGTGGGGGGGGGGGCACGGTGGTCGGGTGAGGAAAGTCAACGAGCGGAAAAGGGGGATTAACCAACAACCAGCCCTGTACCTAGGGCTAAATCATAATATCAGGTCGACCGCATCAGCAGGGGCCCACAACGGACAAACCAGCCGTTGGGCCGATCCCGTGCAAGGACAAGGGGGGCGGAACGACTAAAATAAGCCCACATCTCAAACAACCAACCGTAAGTTAAGTAAAGCAGAGAACCGATAGCCGTAGACCTGGAATTCGGACCTATGCAACGCGTTACGGCTTCGAAAGGCGGGCGTATTCTTCATGACGCAAAAAAAAAGGAGAGTGGAATCCCAAGTTGAAGGAGGAAGGGAAGAGCATAAACAAGAGAGATCAGGCCTAACTACAAGAGCCGAGCTCTAAAAGAAAAAATGACAGCACCAGGCAAGGGAGAGAGGGTTATACATGGAGAATTTGTCTTGAATGCGCGAAGGAGAGCTAACAGGGGCGAGGCTCAGGGGGCGGGGTAGAAACTGTCCGAGATAACTGGGGGCTAAAAACAAAGAAGCGTACCGGAACATCCAACAGATAAAATCGCAGCTTCTAAGAAACTGACGTCAAGAACCGGCAGGCGGAAAATGGCACTCAACCCAGGAGGAAAGATTTCAGTAAAGGTGGCGCTCCGGCGAAAACGGAAAAAAGATCAAAAGAAAGGAAATTAGAGACGAGGGTGGAGTGAAACTGGACGGTAAGCACATCAAATAAGAGCATAAATCCCCTAGGAGACAGAAAAGATCTCCTCGTCCCAAACCTAGAGTAAAACAGGGGAACCAGAAAGAAACAATGAGACCGCGACGCGCACCGGATAAGATTTGTACTCTATCTCGCTGCAGGCTCGACTGGAGTTAGGAGGAGAGTAAAAAAGACAAAACAGGGGGCGATTGCACTTAACTTCAAGCAAGATGGGCCGCAAAACAGACATAAAAAAAAGGAGTCAGGACGTACTCGGCAAACAATCGGGTAAATGGCAGGTGAACTCTGCCAGCAGACGTGCTCCTTATCGTCAGGTGGAAGGTGATGAGGTCTATCATACACCACCTTTCAGCAAGGATGACCAAAACCGCAATGGCGGACAACTAAGCCTTTTTCAAAAACATGAAAAACACAGCCTTCATGAACAACGGCAGGTACGCAATAGAACAGGGCAGTGGGGAGGGGGAATAGTAGGGGGAAACTGCACCTTCGAGCCAAAACAGCTCGGTCCAAAAAAAACCTAGCAGAACAGGACCAAGTAGAGCCGATATCTTGGACAGCCAAAGAAAAAGGACCACTGAGACGGGGTCATCTCCAGAAGGGAATCGCGAGTTCAGGTCGAGCACAACAAACTCTGAAGCCCGGCAGGAGCCCCGTTCGAGGCATGCTAAAACGCGAGAGCGATCATCGCAAGACGGGTCCACCCAAGACAAGGAGGAGGCCGCGTAATGAGAGGATGTAGATCTGTAGTAGACGATCCGGAAAGGACTTTCACCAAATACAGGGCAGGGGTTGAGGGAAAATGCAGCGATGTAAAAATATCGACTTACCAGATCCACCGTATTAGGCGTGGTCATTCTGACAGACCCGAGGAAAAAAGTTGCCTGCTGACATTGGGCCAAAAAAAGCGCCAGAGAACAATGCTCCCATAGGTCTCGGGGACGATCCGAAGGAGAAAGAAAAGCAAATCACATCCTAAATGGAACCAGAAGGTCAAAACTCAGCACAACCCAAAAAACCAAAAACACAACCCACAACCAACCCCACACAAAAAAACACCCCAAAACACACAGCCACCCAGAACCCACCCCCCAAACCACCCAAACAAACCACCAAAAAGAAAAGACGAAAAGGGAACCACCACAACACAAACTCATAAAGTGCTTCTTCGGAACCTTCTGGCATTCAGTTTTCAGGTCCTTGTTCTTCACATAAGAAGAACAACGAATAAGTACCTAGGAAAACCGCACTACTGGAACGACAGCCATCACAGAGGCGAACCAAATAAATAAAAGAAGCTACAACAACAGCATTTCCTACTAGCTCACCCAGGGCAAACCTTCCCTGGGAAATAGGCCGGCAAGCTAATAGTTTACGACATGGAAAAGAGGATCAGCGACGGCCGGTACCGTCGGGCAGAGATCGCGACTTCCACAAAGCTGAGAAGGGAAGCCTGAAGGCCAAGAAGATGGCCAGCGGCAGGAATAACAGACCAATGAAGAACAGCTAACTTCAAAAAATTTCAAGGAAGCGAAACAATTCCTTCGGGGTCACAACCGAAGGAGGGGGGAACAGAAAAATCCAACGGCTCGGCACGCGCGCCAAATAACATGAGATCTCATATGAAGAACAGCGTCAAACCGCAAAACCGACCTTTTGAATCGAAAACATACGTGGTCTAAATCGATGGGGAGAATGAGATGTCAGGGCGAACGCAGCGGGAAGTCTGACCGCCGCTGCCCGGCCGAAAGTGAGAAACTGGGTCTAGGTGTCACCGTAGAAAAGATAACAATGCTACCTCGACGATAACAAGCAGCGGGAGACCGCAGACCGCGTGTATTTTAAGCACCGATAGCCCCACGAGAGACCTCACAAAAAAACCATGAAAGACAGATGAGAGCGATAGAAGAACTCCAGCCGATCGTCCCAAAATTAAGGCAGAACGTGAACAGAAGCGTGCGAGAAAACAATATACTCAACTGAGATGGGTCTGCATACATCAGGACACATGACCCACCAACCGACTGATTTACTCACGCAAGGTGGAGGTACGGACGTCCAGGAACCTATAATCCACGTGTATATTAAGGTGACATATAGTCTGAATTGCAAAGGAGACAAGGAAGCACAGCTCCAGACGAAGGAAGTAAAGAAACAAATACAATAAACTTCATTGGACGACCTGAGAAAGAGAAAAGGGGGGTGCCGCCTAATTGAAAGTGTCGAATCCCGAGCCGCGCGAAAAGGCCGAGTGCCAAAAATACGATTACATATTCCTGCGCAAAGAAGCGGTGAAACGGGGGACATCCAGCACTTCAGGGAGACGAGCGAGAACTAATGGCTTCCCCGCGAAGGGGAGAATCGGAAGGCAAAGCTGGAGAGCCGAAAGTCGCTGTTCACCAGTTAAACGTCAACGGCGGTTGCCCGAAAAATATGTGGGGGTTTGTTGCGTCGGTCTAGGTCGGGGGGGGGGGGTGCGCGGGGGAGGAAAAGGGGATGTAGACAGCAGAGTTGAATCCCCGGTAAGTCAGGGGGGTCGTGGGAGGGACGACTGGTGCGTGTGGTTTGCGTGGGGTGAATGGGTTCCCTTGAACTGAACGACCGAGTGAACGAGAGAGAAGCAGGGCGAAGAAAAAAATAGAAAGGTCAGCGAGAAGAATCCTGGGGTTTTGCATCAGAAACATCGAGGAGAAAACAGACGGTAGTTCTCCTCTATCAAAAGAGGAGAGTGATCGGGTGTATGTATGAAAAAAGGGTCCACCGGAAGTCGAACTGAAGGAGCCGGCGGACAGAAGGCGCGTCAATGTCGTAAAGGAGTGTCTTCCCCACGGCACGAGAGGGGGGTGTTAGGGGGGGCAGCGGGCCTAAAGCTCGGGATCGGAGCGATGGACGCATTGCAAGGAACGCTGGTGCATTGCTTACTGCGGGCTCGGGACACGGGGACCAAGAGAGAAAAAAGCTCATCTACAGCAGCCGACGCCATCCCGCGCGCAGTGAAAAGGATCCGCCCGACGCCCCAGAAAAAGTTATCGAACGTACCCGCAGCGAACCGGAAAGGAGTCGGAGGGTCGGGGTTAAATGTCGCGCAGAGAGCACAGCGACCGAGGGACCTAAAAAAGGCGAACCTTCCCGGGAGTAGGCCTAGAAGGGGTGATTGGGACCTTTCGAGCGAAAGAAGAAGCAACCGATCGCGGGGGCGTCGCCGGAAAATTTCAGTGATGCATAGCAATCCCGACAAGAAGTAGGCAAGGAAAAAAAAGGCGGTTTAACATGAAGAGAAAAGAGCCAAGACATCCTGGAGGGATTACAATCGTCAGAACGAAAAGGAAAAAAAAAAAAAATCTCTCGAACAAGCGGGGGGAAGATCGGTCTCCTCCTATTAAAGTTCCTCTGCAAGGGTGGAGCAGGATTGGGAAATCCCGTAACGAAGGACGGAATCGGAGTCCCTCATGTCAAGCGTCAAGACAAGGTGCTTGGGCTCTGACTTCGGGTGGAGTAAGGCGCGCAAAACTCTCGCTGCGCGATAGCTATCCGACGGGCTAATCGACCGAGGTAGGGAATAAGACGGGGCAGCATCCGGTTCTGTTGATGGGTCCGCGCTTCTTGAACGTTGCCGGAGGGCGCCAAAAACGGGACAGGCGTACTGCTGGCCGCGGAAAAATCATCGTGAAACGGCAACACTCGGGGGAGGAGCTGGGTAGAGAAGATCGAACGAGAAGAGACGGGCTTAGAAATAATGTTAAGTTCCTCTCTGGTGACACGCAGTAGGAGGAAATTTTCTCCACTCTAATAGAGATACGACCACAAAAGGAGGAGAAAAATCGGAAGTGCAGAAAGGAGCCATTCATTAACCTTTACACTTCAGCAGCTCATGAAGTTTGGGAAAACGGAGATCTCAGAAGAAAGAGGAGTCAAAGATGGGTGTGCCGCGGGCGGGAATAATTGCAAATCAAGGACGACTCCAAATGGATTAACCCAAACAGAAAAAGCCAAAGGTTCTTACACATCACTCAAAAGGAAATTGACGTTCAGTATTGAGGCCAGAAGGTCGCGGGAGCCCGGCGGGAAGAGTCGATCGGCGCAGAACTTGGCGGCGGGAAAAGCAAAATGAAACTCCCCATCTCACCTGCCGTCAGGGAAATCAAAAGTTAGAAGAATACGCTTCCTCACAGGAGACCGCCAGAGGAGGAAGAAGGGAAGAAAGGGATTGCCTCAAATCGCTTCCATGTACGACGAGGAAAGGAGGGGGAGAGCAAAAAGGATTGAAAATCTCCAACTTCACTTAGGCGAGACGAGGAGAGTCCGAAGAACTAATATCCGCGCGGGGCAAGGCGCGGATATTGGCGAAAAAAGTTCGAAAAGCGCCTGACGCAAAGGTAAAAGAAAAAGGGGTCCCGATCAAAAAACATTGATCTGCATCAAGGAGCGGGAGAAAACGACGCGGGGAGGGGCGCGGAGATCTTAGGGAAGCGGGATATCAGAAGGAATCACTGAGAAGAAACACCATCTAGAGTCCCGCCTTCCAGTAAGCGTCTCTCTCTATGAAAAAAGTGCCCACTGGTCCCGAGTCAGATGGGATGGGAGGCGAAAAAAAGAAAGCGCGCAAAAGGGTTCCCCGGTCTTCTGGCTGTGCTGCGCTTCGGCTCCAATGGAAGGACGGCGGCTGCGCGCGGAAGAAGCGCTCGCGCCTGTTGAGAGTCGTCTGTAGCTCGAGGGGACGATCTTATCGGGGTCGGCATTAAAGAACCCTAGCCCCGCCCTGAAAAAAAAGGTACGCGAGTCATGAACACGTCCCAAGATTAGATCTCAAGGAAGGGGGTCGCTAGTCTAATGATCCCCCAACTTCCACAATCAGTAATACGGGGGGGGACGACAAATCACAAAGGTTACGCGCAGAACCTCTCGGGCTAATTCCCCGAAAAATGAGGGGAGAAAGAGTGGAAGCAGTTACTCTGGGGACCACGGACACAAAGATACTCTCCCTCGGATGGGTGATAGAAGCGCCCCGAACAGTATTGATGGTCAGCAGAGGGTGTCTTGATAATGTATTCAGACGGACTGACCGAGATGGACGGCTTCTATAAGAGGAGAAGTAGGAGAGAGCTACAGTTCAGGGGCGGAAGGTACGTCTCCGCAGCAGGCGCGCGAAAAGAGAATCACCGACAGGATGCTTATTCCTCCATCTCATGCCTATGGGGAGGGCAGAGGCTTCGCTGGAACAGCACGACACCATGAAAGTGGTGATAAAAATCTCCAGTGAGTCGGAAAGGCAGGAAAGGGGTAGTGCGAGAGAAAAGACCGTAAAACTCCTACTCGCAAAACCGGGCTAGCACGACGAGATGGGACAATGTACAAGAGGGAAAGCGCGGAAATGACCGGCTTCGGGTTTCAACAGTTCAATCTCTCGACCGGAGAAAGGTCAGCGGCAACCGCCTGGCTTCTCAGGGTACGAACGACAAGGACAGTTCTTCGGGGAAGATGGGGAAAGAAGGGGGGAATACGCTTGGCTGTTTCAAGAATGGGGGGGGGGACACACGGGAGCGAGATAACAGTAGTCAACGGGGCCGATCCCACCAAGACGTGGGGAAACGGAAAAAAGTACTTACATTCACCGCTTGAAGTTCAACTCGGTTTCAGTAAAACGAACATCAGATCTGATTGGAGAGAAGGGTAAGAGCCGCAGCCGAGCACTAAAAGCAAGGGTGGCGATCGGAAAGTGACTCAGGTTAGAAGGAGAAGGGTCAAGGTCTTCTAGGCCGTAGAGACTGCCTGAGGGTGCGAGATTTCCTGATCGAAAGAGGGGGGGGCGCTGGTCTACCGCTTGCGGGGAGGGTTCCGGCCAGGAAGAGCGTTAAAAGAGATTCCGCAGGGGAACGAAAGGCCGGACGGAGAGTCTGGAGGAAATCGATAATTCTAAGACTCCGAAAGGGACCAGCTATTTGCAACCACGAGTATCGAGGAACAACCGGGGGAGGCGGTTTCGCCGCAAGGAAGGAATGGAAAAGCGGAAGGACGAACGTGAACCTAAGCTTTTCACTCAAGAAAGCGATCTCCCGACGCAGAGCGGTCCTAAGGGGGGGAAGAGATCGCGCGGCTATAGTCCAAGGAAGACTCGGGCATGCCGAGGAATGCTCAAGGCAGGGAAACCGAGGGGCAGTCCCGAAAAGACTGGGGAGAAAGTAACGTGACGGTGTGCAAAAGCGGAACGAGGGGGGCACGTTACGCGGATCGGCAAGGAGTAACTATCCTGAAAAGTCGATCATGCGACCCGGGAAGAAAGGAAGTTAAAGGGCTCGGAAAATAGGACTTACCAGGCTTTCGTAAATCAGTGCGGATAGGGAAGGTAAGGGGGGGGGGGGGGGGCAGATAAGGTTGCTGAGTGGAGAGCTGAGACGAAAAAGGGCGTTAAAGTGGGGGGGGGAGGCGAAGGACACGGGTCCTGGAAAAAGACGACTTCCAGCCCCCTCAAGGCGAAAACACTTCGATGAGTTCTAATTGTGTGAATGCAGCAAAGGCTGCGAAGCGTATTAAAAGGAGTAAGAGATTCCAAAGATTGGGATCTCCATGCTGTGGGTACAAATCAGAACAGTGGGAGCAGTATGCGCTGGACTATTGGGTGCAAGTGGTAGGACAACATTTGTTTTCAAAGCGGGGATGTTACAGACTAAACCGGAGAATACGTTTTTACATGTGGGGGTCACTCGACGCGATAAGCCCAGGGAAGAAAATCCTTCTTATCTTAAACGATGTCATGAGGGTCAAGGGGGCCCCGCGTACTGATCTCGGCGACGAATGAGAATTACAGCCGCGAGGGAAAAAGGGTAGAATAACGAGAAAGTCGATATCGCAGCTTGAGAGAAAGGAGATCAGAATGCAGCTTGTTAAAGGATCAAGAGTGCCTTACCTTTCTCCGATTGCTATATACCAGGAACAAAAGACGGAACTGTCGCTGTACGAGAGTGGCGAAAGGGGCGACAGAAGAAGGACAGAAATCATTTGTACGTTTCGTTCTCGTGTTGGTCCGACTGGGATTGCTCAAGGTCGGAGAAGAGTTACCCTCCCAAACTTTTGACGCTGAAAAGATCGAGGAGGCAAATGAAGCGTTCTTACTAAAAGCAAGGACGGGTCGAAACATTCATTCTGAAAAGCCCGGGCGAAAGGGGGAAGGGGCAATTTTTCCTTCTTCTAGACTTCGATACGCATCGCGAAACGAATAATGTCGAAGGCTGTCGTCAATGGCATGTGATTCACCTGGGAGGAGGGTATAGAGAAAACCGGGCTGAGAAGACAAGTACTTACTACGTAACGAAAAACGGGGCCGGGGCTTTGGAAAAACGCTCGATCGATCAGCATCGGGCGGATCTCCTCAAGAAGAGGGTATCAGGAAAGGGCAATCACTCACAGAAAAAACGGGAGCAGGCGCTTGCTAGGGGATCCCAGTCTGAAGTTGGGAAAATGATTCTGCGGTAGGCAAGCAGGGTCCTCTGGACTAGTGCCAAAGATGTGAATAATACGGCTTAAGATGAGTCTCCGCCACCTAGGGAGTCCGATTCTCTAGGAGCATCGGTATAAGAAGGCCTTAAAAGAATCCTATAGATAAAAAAAAAGTAGGAGGAAAGAGAGGAAAGACTTAAGCCCGTGCTCGAGGTACCGAATCAAGAGTCGGAAGACGTGATTTAAGGTAGGAAAGGCGTAAGCAGAGAGGAAGTACGGAAAAAGAGATCTCGAACAGGCAGAGCGAAAACAGGCAACCGACATACACCTCACCGGAATCGAAAGACAATCAGGCGCAAAGGGGAGAGCGGGGCGATGGACCTCAGAGAGGATAGGAAGATTGGCGGACAGGGGAAGGTGAGGGGGAGGCTATCGGAAAACTCCCTTCGCTGGAGAAAGTTCCAGCCCAGATGGTATAAGAGGAAGGAAAAAGGTTGGAGTCTTCGCAGAAAAAGAGGGAAGGTAACCATTCTTGAGACACTCAGGAGACAGGTAGCTTCGTTGAAGCTTGGGCGAATGCGAGGTAAAAAACATAAAAGGACCACCTGAAGAAAGAGCCCGCGAGGGGAGCGCTGTGTCTAAACAAAGGGCGAAGCGAAGCGAGTAACTGCAGAGCAGGGAAAAGTGAAAGCAGTAAAGGGGTAGGTAGAAGAAGAAGGAAGCGAGAACTAAATAAGCTTTCAAAAAAAAACCCTATAAGCAAACCGCCATTAGGGGCAGACGTCGTGGTGGGTCGAGAAGAAAAGCGCGTCAAGATAGGCTCATAACTTCCGGGAATCGAGCAGCCCGGGAAGAAAACCGGCAGGCCCCCTGCTCGAAAAAAGACCATAAAAACGCCGTAGGAAGAAAGAGCCTCATCCTTTCGCAGAATTATTCTCCCGGACGTATCAGATGAGGATTTTCAGCATGTCGAGACGGAAGATCATAAGCGAGTTGAAAATGGCCGAAAGCCGGAGAGGGGGGGGGGGGTTTCATTACGGCAAAAACTATTTGGAACTTGGCGCTATAGGCGGGAAAAGTCACATAGGGCGGTTGTGGTATCCTTGAAACGAACCGCAACAAAAGGGAAGAAAGAAGGGGGGACAGTTGGAAAAAAAATCTAATCGCAGACTGAGAGACCACGGCTCTTGTACGGATCGGGCAGAAGTGAAGATACCATGGAAGAATCATCAAGACACGGAAGAGCGCAGAAAAAGCGCAAAAAGCGCACTACAGGGCTAGTTCTGGTCTATTAGGACGGCTGTCATGAAGTGGGTCAGGATGGGGCGCATTCGCAGCTGAAAAAACGCCAGGACAAGCAGCGCCACGGAGAGAAACTCAGCCATCGAAAAAAACACAGAGAAAACATCGGCATCTGGAAAAAAGAGTACAGCCAGGTTCCGCTACGCCGCGCCCATTGACAAGAAGAGGCAAAGGGGCGCGGGGACCGGCTAAGATAGGGTAAAAAAGTGCGCAAAACGTCCTAGTCAGAGGATCAGAACCCCTTTGAAAGGGGAAATCGGTCTCTTAAAGAACTCGCCGAAAGGGGGGGCCGAGAGAATTGGCAGCGGCGGATATATCCTTTAAAATAGAAAGATGCGAGAGAGAAAGAAATAACGAGGAGAGGGGGGACGGAAGTTTAACGAAGTCTCGAAAAACGCGCGCCGACCTTCTAGCTTTAGGACCTTAAGCGCGAACCGCCCCGCAAGTGGTGAATGACGGAAGGTGAAAGCTGCGTAGGGAGAGTAGTTCAGGGAGAACATACGAAAAATTCGCCCAGCCCCTGAAAAGCTTGGAAGCAAATTCGAAGCTCGTGTGGCGGATGACGTGACGACTATGAAAGGGCCGGACTCTAGAAATGAGGGGTAGAAGGAAGGGGGAGGGGGGATGAATTACCGATCGCGTCAAAAGCAAGTCATCCTGTGCTCGGAAAAGCCAGAAAGTTCAGCAATGCACGGCGAAGCGCATCAGAAGATCGCCAAGGACGGAGACGGGATCGTCGGGGGAAGTAAGGAACGAGCGCAAGACAACCCAGACTAGCTTTCGAAGTGACCAAAACCCACGTGTTGCCGGGGAAATCCGCCTGTCTCTGAATCGCACGGCCGGAACAGTTGGCAGAACGCGGGTGGGGAGGAACCGTGAAAACAGGGATCCTGTATCGCCTCATTCAACCGCGCGACAAAAAAAAAGACGCAAAGATACAGGATAGGGGGGAAGGAGGAAAAGCATAAAACTAAATAAACTCGTCCTTAATCAGTATAATAAAAAGACGGGGGGAAGGTAACGAGCGACTTCTTACAAGCCGACAAAAGAACGAGAAGGAAGCGAAGACTAATTCCGCCAAAGCTATGCCAACAAAGAGTAAAGGGTCATCGGGCAAAGGATCATTTGACGACCATCGCTAAAAACTAACAACCAAAAAAAAGGGGGAAATCAATCGACAGGGTATTGGAGAAGGGAAGCGCGTCCAAAAAACAAGTCAAAAGATAGGAGCATCTAATAAGCAACATGGCGACATGGGGGGAGATAAAAAAAAAAAATTCTTCTCACGGCGTGTCGTACCGAGGAGGTTGCTTCGGAATCCTCACACAACGCAAAAAAAAAAAGGAGAGAGCTAGGGAACTTTATCCATCAGCAAGTACTCCGAGTCCGGTAAGAAGGAGAAGTTCTAGGAGGCCGAAAGTAAACGGCGCAAGTCAGATTTGTCGCGAAAATGAACACTCGGATAGAAAAAAAAAAAAAAAACAGGCATCATACTGCGATCGAGGCACCAAACATCATAACCGTAAGATAGAAAATCCTTTTAGGTCACAAAATAGCGCGAAGACTCTGGCGGTGCCTCAGAGGATTACACAATCTGGAGAGAGGGTGAAATCTGGTGGTAGGAAAAAAAATGAGCCCCAAGACGGGCTATAATACCAAAAGAGCAAGCTACAGAATAAAAGGAAGTCATGAGAGACCAGACCGGTGATATAGACCAATCTCTCACATAGAGAACAAATCGCAAGGAAAACCGAAAACTTATTCAGCGGAGGACCATATACTCATGCTACAATAAAAGACATACTTATCTCAAGGGAAAGTATAGAATGATCGACGTACAGACTCATCGGAAAGAAATAAAAAGGACAAAAGGAGGGGCGAGGGCAAGAAGGAAAAGGGAGAATCAAAGAGCTGTGCAGATCAAACAACGAAAAAACAACATCCACAAGACCATCTCAATTCTTAAAGAAGCACGACCAACGAACAAGGGAAGCGAAAACCGACCTGAAACCTCTCCGTAGGAGCCGAAAAAAGAAAAAAAGACAGAAAGCAAGAACACGGCACCCCAGCTTCAAACATCAGCATGGAGAAACATACCGTCTAAATCCACGCCTATCAAGACTACGTGGACGCTGGGAAACGCCGCTCCAGAAGAACACAGCCCAAGGGAATCGGAACGATGGGGAGAACACAAATGTCTCTCCGTTATAGACATCAAGAGTCCCACAGCATTCAGTCAGAATCGCACCGTCAAATCTTAAAAAAACTCGAAACAAAAAAACAACGGCATGCATCCAGCGCAGGCAAACCTCAAAAGGGAGAGGGACGGGCGTGAAGAAAGATGCAAGAAAAGAGATTACCACCCCGGAGAGGAGCATTGCGATAAATTGCTTACCCACACAGACGCGAAGGCGATCGGAAAGGGGCCTGCAGGAGAAACTAAGCGGTCGAGGAAGGAGCTCTAACAGACAGAACAGGTCATCGACTCAATGTACGCAGGACGATGAAATCCAATGAATAAGAAAGGAGAAATGGGGCATCTTAGACTCTTTATAGTCGTATGACCAAATCGGTAAAGGTCCATGACAAAAAGGGAAACCTGGCTAAAGCTCGGGATTGTAAGGGCAACAAAGAGAGACCCACAAGATACAAAGGCGATCAAGATACTAAACCTGGGCTCCACCGCATTGTGATCACGAACCTAAGGAACTGGGGGAAGACCTGTCTTATACTTGGTAACTGAGCAGACAAGCTCAGTTCACCTTAACAGGACGTGCTTTTCAATCCTCAAGACACTCAACGGGAGAAAATGAGACACAGAGGGGAATGAGGAAGGGACGGGTAAAAAGACACATTAACTCACGAGCTCTGGTACGGCAAATTTAAGGAGAGGAGTTTAACTTCAAACAACACTTCATAAAACGAGAGGGGGAGCAGTGCCCTCACGTCCGAGACTGGTCAGCGCGGAGGCTCTCATTGCAAGGGAAGGAATCTGCCATATCTCAGCAAAAAAAAAAAAAGGGGGGAAAGGGGAAAAGAGAGAGAAGAGAAAGACGGATTGGACGCACTATAGCTACAAAAAAGACATGTACCTTAACTGAACTAAACGACGCGAGACTTCGCAAAAAAAGGATAGCGTCGCCCGCACCCAAGGAGAAAAGGGAAGCCGGAAAGAAATGCAAGCAAATATGAAAAAAGATTGGGCAACAGACGTGTGGAACCTGATGATACCACCAAAAATGAACCGACCCTCAAAGCAAAGGACGCGTCTTAAGCGCCCCAGAAGACCCCGCAAAAAAAGCAGGATACCAAAGCAGACCCAAAAACGGGAGGGAACAAAAGGAAGCAATTCAAAAGGAGCCAAAAAAAAACTGTCTAACTTAATACACACACGCGAAACGACGAAAGCTGTCATAGCAGAATTGGAAAGCAAACACCCCAATCACACACCGTGCCTCTCTCAAGGAAAAGCGCCGTCCCCGACCCTCGGGCGACACGTAAAAGAACGCGGAAGAATAAAGGACAGGGGTCTCCAAAGTAACGACCCCAACACACACACTAAGGGCAGACCAGATAAGGGGGAGGGGGAGAACGCAAGAGGAGGGAAGGGCCAGTAAACGAAAATAGACACGGATAATGTAGGAAACAAAGCGAAAAATAAAACCGAAACCCAGCCGGTCTAATCAACGAAAAAAAACAAGAAGACTCGAAAAACCCCGGGATAGGGAATACAAGTCAACCCCAAGGTAAAAGTCCGGCCCAAACACCTACAAAACAAAAACCAAAAAGACGTATAAGATATCTAAACCAGGTGGATACTCCCAACCGGCAAATGAAGCCCCGACATCCAAGGCTCGCGGGCCAATTGTCGGAAAAAAGGGAATGCACAGGAATACTGAAGAAAAGGGCAACACATCTGCAACAAATTCTAAACAGCACTTTTCTGCGATGAACCTGATGGTCCAGAGCCTCAATAATAAGTGAACCTGGCGAGACTACAACAAAGGGAGGCGAGCCAAGGATTAACAACGTACGGGAGGGGGAGATAACAGAGAACGTCACCAGGTTCAGGTTTCCCCAAGCTGTAGGGATGGCTCTAAGATAGCGAGGAAATCATAAATAAACGCGCAAAGCAGGAGGGGGGGGGAAAAGGCGAGGCAGGCAGGGGACACAGGGAGAGAAACTGGAATACCGAGGGCACGTCGCCCTGGCGGAAAGCCGTCCGTGCGAACGGGATCAGAGGGGAGCACTGCGCTCCGTAAGAGAGGAGCTATCGCCCCTCAGTTTAGAGGCATGCCAAAAACACGAAGGAGGAAAAACACACACGAAAAAAGACCCACGAAACATTAAAAGGCTAAAGAAGACAAATAAAGAAAAACTTCTCCGCTGCGTACATGAACAGATTAGGAAACTACGAATGAAGGGAAAGACTGACCCCACAAAAAAAGGAAAACAAATCGAGCACACCAAAGCGCACAACGGGTTGGCCAACTACACTGGGACCGGGGGACGATGAACCATCCGCAAAAATGACAAGGAGAAGCGATACTGTGAACATCCGGGAAAGACGCGACCAAAGGGGAAAGAAAAAAACATCAATCCAAACAAAGATAGTGACCGTTAGAGGAAAGGGAGGGCTCCAGAACGCGGAAGATAGCGCGAGGAGGGAAGGGAGAACACACCGGGAAAGCTGCAAAGAGGAAACAGGAGATGGGAAAGTGGCTATAGGGATCCTCCATACGAGAGCACTCAACCCAAGCCAGGCTAACGAATGGCTTCCTGGGCGGACCAAGGCTGTGACGTCTCTTCCAGCGGCAGCGCGCGACGACAAAAATAAGACCCAGGGGACACGGAACGTTACAATAGGCGGCACACGACATACGCCAGGTCGGCTATTCTACTCGGCAAGCGAATCACGCAACAAGAAGCTGTCTAAAGCAACAACATGAAAGTTAGGCGGGAAAAACAAAGGAAAAAAAAGCGGAAAGGGTCATAACCTGCGGCAAACGTCCAGGCGTAAATACAAAACACTTCACTGACAACCAAACACGTGCAAATCGCCACAACACCATCGTCGAAAACCAAAAGAAGGGGGAACAAAAAAAATGATAGGCAGAGGGAAAGATAGGAATTATGTTACAGCTCTTGCAAAGCTCTCGCCAAGACATGGGGCAGGACAACATACTCTTAAAAGTGAGGCGGACAACAAAAGCGATACAAGAGTAGGAAAGGGAAGGGCAGGAGATTTTAGTCTTTATGAAAAGGACCAAAAACCCAGGCTAATGAGAGGGGGGGCAAGGACCGACACTTTCGACGCGCACTGGGGAAGCACTCGAAGGATCAACAGGTTCCCCCCCCACCGCGATAAAATCCAGGATAGCAGAGAAGGCGAAAACAACTTGAAGTGAGCAACACTAACACTACCGTTGTGGTTCAAGGAGCGCCAACACGCAGAACGCTGATGAGTAACACTCGCAGACGGAAGAACACGCCGACGAGCAACTGCCGTAAATTTTCAAAGAGGGGGACAGGTAGCGCTGGGACGAAAAAGGCAGTGAGGGGGGAGGGAGGAAAGGCGAGAAACCTTAGCGGCGACGCCCAAAAAACCACGAAACACGGTCACCCTTCAAAACAAAAACAAAACCCTCAAAAAAACCGAAAAAATTTTTACGGCGAGGCAGGGGCAAACGTCAGACCGCGGCGACGAGGGAAACAGAAAGATTACCCGCGGAAAGAAAATCAAGCGAGGGGAACGTACAGACAAACTCATCTTAAAAGTATACAGAAGGCCGGACTCGGAAAGCGGCGTCAGTGTATCTCTATCTCGAAACGGCGGACGTATGACACCATCCACTACCGCAAATGTAGTAAGAACAACAGACTAATCGCTCAGCTACTAAAAAAAATGGGCGTCTCAGTGCAGCGATGACCAAGAAAGGTCAAGAACCTAAAAACTGACAAACAAAAAGAAAACGGGCAAAGGACGAATAAAACACCGTCGAAGAGGGTTAAAAGAAAAGAGAAAAAGGACGAAGTAACCACTAACGAAGTCACGGTTTTAGAAATGAGACAGGCATAGCTCTACGTCACGAGTTCAAGGACGGATAACGTCACAGAAAAGCGCAATGGAAACTCAGGAGGACCACAACGTGGGGCTCATGAACACATCTAGAGAAATCGCCATCGTTTAAAAAACAACCAACATAGTCCACAGGGGTTCGCAAGCGCCAAACCGTGCAATGGGGAGGCTAGATAAGGGGAACAAAACTATCGTAACTAAGACAATGAACCGGTAAAAAACTGGCAAAAAATGGGCTCCCACTTGTCGAAGGGCATCGGAACAGCCATGTCGAGACGCGCTCGGGAAAGAACACGAATGGGGGACGGAACAACAGGGTACACACTCTACGCACAACTGCGAGGGGAATAAGGCCCGAGCGCGCGCAAGGGGGCCGTGGTCACAAAGAGACTCAATTCCGGGGAACACGCCGGAACAGGGAATCAAAGCGAAGGACCAAACCCAGAGAGCCAGTAACAACACCGGAACCATCAATGTAGTTACAAGGGCACAGGAAGGAAACGACAGCCCAGTGCGGAAGACGTAAATCAGCCCACTGTGATGCGGAAGCTTGCGAAGGGGGGGATACGTCGCACTTCATAGAAAAATCCGTCCCACACTCAGGAAGGTTGGAACACAGTTACCGCGGGCTCTATTGGTGGAAAAACTGTCTCACGAAAAAGTTGGGGGAAAAAAGGCGTGGAAGGCGAACGGGCGACCCCCATCCATTAACAAAAGTGTATAATAAAACGGGCAGACTCATCCCGACCAATAAACAACCCCGGGACCAGACTGTCATAGGGAAAAAAGCGGAAAAAATCGCAGGATCAGTACCACGGAACAGGGGAACACAACAAGCAGACAACGGACTTCACCTACACAATGCCGACGGTCGAAAAAAGCTACAGCGAGACAAAAAAAGGCTAAACGGCGACTAAAAAGGAAGTCTGCGAGACTAAACGTGGGGGGGGTAAATGCGCGGGACAACCGACACAGATGGCGCGACCGGGTTCTAAACGGAAAAAGCGGGGGCAAGGAGAAGGGGGAGGACTGCAAACCAATAGTAGTGCTCCCAAAACCAAAAAAAAAAAACCTGGACCTGAAAAGAAGCTATTACTAAACGTCCCTTACCGAGGGTACGCGAGGAAAACATGTCGAAAACAGAAGAGAGAAGAAAAATCATGGTCTGGTTCTGGAGGAGGTGCCAGGGTTGTCTTGCTTCGCTGGTAAGAAAATGACACCGCACCCGATAAAACACCCCGACCCAACAATCGCACTTCACACTTCAGTGAACAGAAAAGAAATAGCCTAAAAAAAAGAAACGCAGCATGAGAGCGGGGGACAGAGAAAAAAAGACGAACACAACAGACCCAGGGGGCAATGAGTACCCAGGAGACGTAAAAGGGGGTCCTCTGCAGAGAGGTGCGCAAAAAGGAAGAAAAGAGAAAGAAGAGGGGGAGAAGAGAATGGCAAATGTCAAGTTGAAAACTAACAGTGCAGCATGGGTGAGGGAGAAAACGCCCAACCGGGTATAGGAAGAAAATGGAACAGTCTCTGTAAAAGAGACTCGACAAAGGAGAAAAGATAGAGACGGGGGAACCGTGAATGTCAGGATACAAAGGGAATCCTCAATCGAAATCAACGCCAAGGAAGAAGCAAGTCCGAAAATGCCTCAACCGATCCCTTCAAAAAAAAGGGGTACCCATAGAAACCATGGAGCACACGCTCAGGATGAAAAGGTGATAAAATCAGGTACAGCGGGGGAGGATCTCTCTCCGGTTGTAGTCGAGTCCAACCAGGGCGACACTTTTCACCCCAAGATCTGCCAAAAAGGGCACATATAGGAATGAATAAAAGTACAGGTAACCCCCTCATCCTCTAGACTACCGAATAGCAGGCCATGCGATCGAAAACCTCGACCACAGATGAAAAATAAGACAGGAAAGAAAAAAAAACAAATACTCTCTCAACAAAGGAGGAGAAGAGATAGAATAAGCATCGAACAACTGAAGAAAGGTCCGTAATACCACATCGGCGAAATGCGACGACCGAGGATGAGGGGGGGGGGGGGGAGACGCATCGCAAAAAGAAGATAACGCGGGTCCAAACAAAAAACAAACAAGGAGACCACTGCAGATCAAGAAACGGGACGAGCCGCGTCCTACAGCCTGTGCTCAAATTCAACCACCGCACACAAAAAAATGCACCAAGAGGAAAAGGGGTCGGCACGTGGGCACGGCTGACACTAAGCGACGCTAGCTGGTAAGGAAGGCCCCGGTCGCCATCCGGCGAAGAACAGAAAAGCGACCCGCGGCAACGGCGCAAAGAGTGCGCTGCAAGAGGACATCGTAGAGAAAATAACTGGGAGAAGAAAAGGAAAAAAGGGTGGCTCTCGAAAAAAAAGAAAAAGGTGAAATGACATATCCATAAACGGGGATCATCCCAGATCCAAAACTCACGGCTGAAACGGACGGGTGGGATAAAGTCGAGCATGACCACGCAAAACTCAACCGCGCCAGGCTAACGACAAAGAAAAGCTCAGCAGGCGAAAAGGAAGCAATCTGCTAGAAAGAGCTACCTGTAACTACAACTACAGTTCACGCAGGAAGGAAGGGTCGCAGAAAACATAACATGAGACGCAAAGCCCAACTGGTAACCTAGGGGAAAACAAGGCACAACAATGAGGGGCCGAGAATAACTGGGGAGAATAATGATCGAACTCCACCAACACCGCACAGGCCCGAACACGAGAAAACGCATGGAAGGGAGCGCAGCACAACCAGTGAAGACCAGACCCCGCTTGCAAAAAAAAAAAACCGCAACTAACCCTCCTGAAAAAACTCGCTGCCGAGAAAAACCGCGATCGCGAAGCAAGTACTCCAACAGGAGCGCGCCCGTAAGGGAAAACAAAATGTTCAAAAGAAGGTAGGAAAGACATCTATAACTCGCTCTGCCCATTGGACAAGACGACCTAACAACCGGTACAAAATATCTCAAAAAACAGGTCGGGCGTTAGGAGACAATTTGAAACCCGGTATTGAGGGGGGTCCTTAAGGTAACCGACCGCGAAAAAGGGGGGGTGGGACCGGAAGGGGAAAAGGGGGGAAAAAACACATGACAGCTAAAAAAGGATCCAAGGATCGGGGGGGACGGATAACGAGAGCAGAACAGGGCAAGCAGCGGGAAAAAAGCGCGACGCCAAAGCGACAGTACAAGCTCGCAGAGCGAATTGGGAAATATGGTAGAGGGACAAGGAGGGGGGAACAGATTGAGGGTCCGGAATGTCAATCTGCCAGAAAAACCCGTCACCAAAGGCCGAAAAAAAATACAGACCAGAACTGAAAGCAACCAAAAAAAAGAAAAGACCAGGAGGAAGTCATCGAGGGAAGAGAGAGAGAATAAAAAATCCTTGAAGATAGCGCACTCACAGGACACAACGTCCTCTTTCTAAGTGACCAGAAGGATAGTACTAAAGGAACTTCGATCAGCGGACAGAAGAGTCCGAAAAAACAAAAAAAAAAAGCGGAACGGGACAAAACAGTTCTAGGAACAAAAGAGAAACTAAAGCCCCCTGGGGCACACTGCCTACTTAAAAGGGGGAAAAGATGGCAAAAGCCGACATCTGGGGACAAAACCGAGGCCAGCGCGAGCGACATTGCGGAACAACTCTCATCAAGTGAGTCGTGGTCCACAGGAGAAGGAGTGGAAGAGAAAGGGACAAGGACAAAAAGACACGGGAACCAAAACTCTCAGAATAAAAACTTCCAGATTCGAGCTTCATTAACCAAGGAGCGGCGAACACCCGCTTTTGAAACGCGAATCTCAAGTGTCGAAATAGAGGGAGAGCGGATGGATGTATCGACAAACAAAGGAGCTAACGAGACCCAACTCGGACGCTTCAAGGGCAAGTATTAAAAAAAGGCACAGACGAGGACAACAAAACGTGCCGAATCTACTCTAAAACGTGCTAATTAATGAGAAACCCGCAAGGGGGAAAAACGCAACAAAAGAGGGATAATTCAGAACCCAGAGCTTACCACACCACACACAATTCTGAGACAAGGGTTAAGAGCCGGTGCCTCCCCGACCAAGGCAAGGCCTCCCAGCAAACGGAAGACTGAAAGATGAGGAAAGAAGCCAGTATCCAAGAAAACCGCCATTCACCGACTTGTCTGGCGGCGCGAGAAATACCAAAACGCCCTCCCAGAAACATAAAAAAAACCAAACAAAACACCCACGACACTACTCGAAATTTTCTGACGCAAGATCCAGCAGGAAAAAGCGGAAAGGAAAAGTACAAAACTTCTGTGCAAAAAAAAATGAAAAATCCCTGCTTGACAAAAGCAGGCCCTTCGATTATAAAAGACGCGGTGGGGGGGGAAAAAGCGGACCAAAATTTTTCAACAATAAACGAAGGATGCGGGACCTCTCTGAAAACAGCATTGGTCCAACGACCACAGACGGGGAAAAACAAGACCTCCAACAGGAGGGCACGGTTAACCAAACTGAAAATAACACAAAAAGAAAAACAAGAACTACGCAAAACCCCGCGCGCTCAGTAAACCTCGAAAACTCGATACGAAAAAAGGAGCAAATATCTCCATAAAAAAAAAAAAAATCAAAGACAAACAATCGTGTCGCCGAAAACCGCAGGGGAACCGCGAGAAGGAGTAGAAACAAGAAACACCTCTTGAGAAAACAAACACAACTAAAAACGCGGACCGCTCTAATCGGCGAAGACGGAGCACAGAAGCGTGCCCCTATCCCAGCTCGAGAGTCGAGGAAGAAGAGGGTGGCTGGGACAGAAGTAGTAGTGTGAGGTCCATAAAACAGGGAGCTCATCTGATGAAGCTTACAGAGCCCCCCAACCCTAAAGCACAGGGAGAGGGGCTCACAAAGCAAAAACTTTCATGTTGACTACAGTTCGCGCACTTTCAAAACACACCACAGAACCCGCAAACACACGAAACGCACGAGGGAAAATCCCAACCAAGAACACTAACCATGAGAAGGAGCGGAGAAAGGGGAATACAGCCAGATGCGGCCGCTTCTCCAAAATATAGAAAAAGTCGCCACGACCACTCGGGAACAGAAGATACGCAAAAAAAATACACAGCTAGGGGGAAGAAGCACCGGAAATCTCCGGAAAACAACAAGAATCCTGGTGGGTGCACCCATAACAAGCATAAGGGGTCGTGGAGCCGTGGTCCGAGACAAGTAATCGTCGCTGCACAAAGGTTGATCAGTGGGGGGGGCGATAGTTGGAAGACAAAAAAAAGACAAACCTTTTAGTCCAACTTCCTTGCAAACCACCCCCAAAAACCCGCCTAATAACAATGAAAATACCGCAAATCACAAAGGGACCATTGACACCGTAAACCCCCAGCGCCTGCAACCGACAGAAACAGCACGAAAAGAGGGGTATAGAGCATTCAAATCACCATTTCCAATTGCAAAAATGATGGCTCAACAGAAAGCCCCGAACCATTTCGTAAGGGAGAAACATGGGTGGATCAATTGCTTACCAACTAAGCATACAAAACCATCGCGCGAAAAAACCTACGAAATTCCAACACAACCCCGACCAGGTGATCAAAAAAGTAAAGCTATCTTAAATTGGCAAGTCTGAAACACGAGCTAGGCAACCTCACGGACCGCTCGAAAAAAAAAAAAAAAAAGCTGAGAAGGAAGTGCATTGCTCCATATGACCGGACATAGCAAGGATCCGGCGCCACTAAGCACCTCTTAGAACGAAATAAAGCAAACCCAGAAATAACAAGACTCAAAAAAAACCAAGCAACAAGTATGGGCGAACCCCAGCAGCAACAGACAGCAGGAGGCCACTGAAACCGCCGGGTCGCAGAAATAAATTCGTATACGTATTAACTCGAAACAGGGGCAAGAGAAATCGGTGCCAAGAACATTATTCCACGCAACCTGGGTGTGAGGTGGGCACGGAGAGAGGGAACGAAGGGGACGATTCTGCCTAGAATCCCAAAGGTGATCACGCAGGGTGTAGGGGAGAAGAGAGTACCGCTTCAATCCGTCAGGACGAAAAAAGGGCGAAGGGCCCAAGGCCTATGCAGAATAATAAAAAGACAGGGAAATCGAAAAAATCGGAGAGACCTTCAAAAGTGCTCGGACCTCGGATAGACCCATGGGCCGACAAGCCCCGCAGAAGGGAAGCGCGGAGGGAAAGAATAAAGTAAGAAAGGCTAAATGCTAAGCGAAGCCGCCACATTTCTCATGACGTCGACGGCGGTGAAGTCGAAGGGAGCAAGCAAATAAGTAATAGGCCGAATTTATGCTTATGGGGGGCGTCAGGAACGTAGAGTAGGGAAGTCACTTCGTAGCCGATGTTAGAAGGTAAGAAAGCGTGAATTTAACCTGTCTCACAGGTGGGTCTTGAGGCGTACGGAGAAGAGGGCGGTGTATTGAATCTCAGACATCTAACCGATGCCGAGAGCAGAAAAAAAAAAAGAAGGCGAGATGTTTCTGCAATCTTGATGCCGAAAGCCATCACGGAATTGCACTGGAAGCCTTCAAGGGCTGGGAAGACTTAGTGCAACTGTTTTCATTGCGGGTTCGAAAGACAGAAGGAGTCGAGTCCTGGCGTCTGAAATCAAATCTAAAATCTTCAACACCAGGGGGGATGCTCGTGCTTCGAAGCTTGATTCAAAAGAGGACTTCGGAAGAAAATCATTCTCTTCGGAATTTGTTTCCGTGGGTCGAGGAAGGGACTCGCTTTTTGACCTGGAGTCATACGGCATATAGATAGAGAAAACAAAAACGGAGGAGAGGGGAAAAGGAGGAGGGAAGGAGTCGCACGTCACTGCACTAATCTCTGGAAAAGAAGAAACGTAAACCTGAAACCGCAGCGCATAAGGTGTGGGGGCGTGGTGGGTACTCCGTGAATGAGGCCGGAGGGAAACCGAAGCGAAGAAAAGGGTGTCAATGGTCTGTAGAGTGCTCTCTGGGAAAAAGGAAGACTAAAAACACCTTTTACGATTGCGCGCCCCAGAAGACACCCGTCAAGGAAAAAGCGGACGCCAGCAACCAGCACGGACTGCCATTGCAAAGACGGAGGGCGGCAGACAAGTACTAGGGGACCAGAGGGTCGCTATCGACAACTAGAGGGAGGAGGGGGCATTCACGACAAAGACGCATGAAGCCAGAGCAACCTTGCTCAGGTGAAAAAAAGGGGGGGTCAATAAACGAGCAATTTCGAGGAAGCACGATGCTTCAGGCAGGAAAAGGGGATTGCCACAAGCGCGACCATTTCGGAAGAAACTTCGGGGGAGAGCAGCCCGATCGACGAAGCGCCGTTATAGAACTGCACAGGAAGGGCTTCGAGACAGGGGGGAATAGGAGAGAAAAAAAAGGTCGGCTAAGGGGAGCAGGGGCAGAGCCGCTCGGAAGTAAACCTGGTCGACACACCGAAGAGACCTGAAAAAAAGGAAAAGCTCTCATCTTTGCAGGGTGCTGCGCGGGATCAGGCTGCAGTCCCTTGAGACAGGCGCTGTCGTCGGATCGGATGAACGGTACTCTATGCTGCGATCAGGGAGAACGAGCAATAGAAATACACTAATCCTACAAAACCTTTCTTTCCTTATACACATTCCCACGCAGTCGTCTGCCTCGCTTCTTTCGCCAGAAACGGTAAAAAAGAGGTCGGAACTCGCGGGGGACGGCGAAAGGTAATCCCCAAA
>Ga0179591_1342729_pt1 | contig 30078 bp, 32 predicted proteins | sample CZOMad2_1_08_16f_FD_182891 | JGI IMG/M metagenome (GOLD analysis project Ga0179591, IMG submission 182891) | Vadose zone soil fungal communities from Angelo Coast Range Reserve, California, USA - CZOMad2_1_08_16fungal (PacBio error correction) | ecosystem: Environmental > Terrestrial > Soil >...
CCAACGACTACGGAAGGAGAAAGAAAGGAATTCAATACTACTACTTATCCAAAACAGGAAAAGAAAATGAGAAAAAGTACAATGAAGATTTAGCGAGTAAAATATGACATCCTTACTCCACTCGAAAAACAATACGCTTACGGCTCCTCCCTAAACTGAGAGCAGGCCCAACCGGAAAACGTCGCCCCAGGGATTCGTGAACCACTTATGATCCCAGAAAGATACTGAGATGCTAGTTGGATTGGGCGTCCAAGAGGCTTACCGAGGGGGGAACGCCGACTATCTTCATAAAACTCGTCATACTACACCTGTCCATCCCCTACTTTCCAGCAGGAGATGTGTGCTGGCACATAGGAGGGAAGGGGGTCGCCCTTGAAAATCTTCCCAGCTATCGTCACCTGACCCATGACAAACGCCAACGAGGAGAGAAAATCGGAGTAGGGGGGGGGGCTACTTGCACAAGGACTAATCCGCCCTGGCCCCCGGTCAAACGGAATAATCCGAAGGATCACGAAGTCGAGACTTTCTATAGCGAGGCGCGAATGGCGTTATAGCTCTGCACGGCGGAACTCATAAGGAGGCCGTGACAAAGAACCAGAATTCGTGAGAACCGAGTCAAGGAGATCTACGAAACAGATACAACTTCTAACCGAGATAATCACAGCCGAAGACCATCACCCGAAGAGTTTTCTGGGGGGGAGGAGATGGTGCTGGATCGAAAAGAGGGGCAGACGTCGGAGGAACTCTTACTAGAAACAAATCGGATTCAGGTTGAATACCAGACTCCAGGCGTTGCTACTCTTTAGGGGGGAAGGAATTCTGCATCTGGGTCTGAAACTACGAAAGCTAAACCACACAACGGCGAGCGGATACTATCGGAAAGCGGGGAGAGGTTGTCGTACAGGTAGTTTTGGAAGCTATACTCCGCTTCGGAACAGAGGGGTAAAGAGCTGGAAGCGCCAAGTTAGGGTAAGAGAGGATCGGGTTCTTTATGAGGAGGCATTCTGAGGGGAAATCGGTTCTACGGGGGGTCAAACAACGCACGGACCTAAACACGAACCTACGACTTCCAAATCATGACCCTCCAAAAAGTCCACTAGGTACAGGAGCGTCTTCTGCCCAGCGGGGAGCGTCAAGAAAAAGGATCTTGAGCAGAAACACTGACAGGGAGTCTGCGTAGGACTTGATTTTTAATAGATTAGGGGAAGGGATACACAGGGAATAAAAAAGGTTTTTTCGGGGAAAAATTAATGAAAAAAGTGGCAAACTCGAAAGCCAATGACGGCGCAACGGGGATTTACCTTTGTTTGCAAGTCTTGATTGGTGGCAGCTCCAAGCGGCATGCATCACTGCGGGTCGAAGAGAACGAAAAAAGCACACCACCCGTAACGCCGCGTTTCTTACTAAATTTTTAACGGGGGTGAGGGGATGGGATCTCCTTCTGCCTCTGACACGCTACCGGACGTAACCCTGGATACCAGAGACTACTACATTAACCACCCCATCGCAAAAGTGTATGTTCTACTAAGGCGGGGCTGCGGGGTCTGGGGACTCTCGTCCGCCTCTTAGGACTCACTGGTATAAGCGGAAACCATGGAGGGTAAAAAACTTCCGAACTAACAGAAGCATGGGCTGGATTCCTGGGGAACCTTCACAGACCAACTATAAGATAACGCCTTCAGGGAAGGGAAGTAAAAAAAATCGGGTGCGGATTAGGGGGGGGTCCAAGCGTCGAAGACAGCGAAAGTAAAGAATGGCGGGGGACACCCAGTTTTTTTTTGTTGGGCGAGAGGCTCTGAGGGGTTGGGCCAACGTGTTAACATAGGCGCAAAGACGGAAGGGGGGACACAAGAGGAACACGCCGACCCAGGATAAGAAGAAGCTCACCGACGTAAAGCTGCTACAGCTTGGGGGGGGACGACCACAAGGGGGGAAGGCTGGAGGGTCGCCAGAAAAGGACACAATAGAGGGTGAGAAAATCTACATCGCCCTTCACTACGATTTACAACGATCTGGGGTACCAGCGAGGGGCATAAACTAGGACGGATCAGCTAATCAAAACAACAACTGATTATTCAGAGAGGAAAAACAGTTGTAAGTGGAAAAAGTAGTTTAAAATTTAAGGAAAAGTAAGATGATCAAGTGGGCGTGCTGTAGACTATGCATACAACAAGAGACTGCCTTCCTGGGAAGGTACTTCTCAAAGTTTCGTAAACGCCGTCAACATAGAAGGGCAATATGTGAATCGGGGAGGAGGACGGGGATAGAGAGTGTCGTCGGCGCAAGTCCCATCCGTCGAAGAGATCTGCTCTACCTGCGATACGATAGCAAAGAAATGTCGAGTGTGGGGTCTACTGTTACTCCAGAGCCCCCGCACCGGAGTTTCGGCAGCCGCGAAGGGGTCGACGGCCGCTGGGGGAAGGGGGATATAATTCTAAGTTCCCTTCAGCAGAGTTCAGGAGGGGAATCAAACTCATGGTGCCGAGGAAGGAAAAATACGGGAGTGGGGAGGAAAATAACCTTCAATCATGCCAGGAAGACCCAGTGAACCTGAGGATTTAGGGGTTACTAAGGGGACTTGATCCTTGGAGTAAAAGTTACTTGAAGGAAGAGTGGGAGAAGGATGAGCAGGTTCTCTAAAATGTCATTTCCAAATCGGAATAAATGACATTAAATTGGGGAGCGCGAGGGCTCCTAGTAAAAAAAGAGAAGTGGCAAAGAGGAAACCATCCCAAGGTACAAAAAGTTGGAAAAGAAACGGGTGTCGTTTTGGATGTTGACCGAGCAGGGGTTTTCGCCCACCAACATTATGGGACAGGCGTACTCCTATCGAAGAAGCTCGGGCTGTGCCGCAAAAAAAGTTGGAAGCAGAATAAGAGGGGAGAGAACCCTGGGAAGGGGAGTATCCGCGCACGCTAGGGTAGGGACCGCAAGGGGGCAGGGCAGGAGGTGGAAGTAGGTAGGGCTATAGAGGCGGTCGGGCGGTGGGTGATCAGCAGAAAGATTGCCGCGAGGGAAGTTGACGCAGAGCAGCCGTATGACACGGGACGGAGAGAAGACGTCGAGCGCGAGGGAAAGAAGTGGCGTTCGAGGGAAAATAAGGACTGGCAAGGGCATGAATGGCTATCTTAGGACCAGTGGGTTGGGTAGTGTGAGAGCGGAAGACCCGAGGAATCCTTCGTCGACGGAGGGAGCGACACCTCAGTATGCTTTCCTACGGTGAGGGGGCGCGAGGAGGGTTAGCCGCGACAGCAGACATAGCTCCCTCGAGCGCGAGCCTCAGATTATCAGAGGCGGTCTGCGGGAGAAGGCTTTAGAGGGGTTTCAAAAGTCGGTTTGCGGGGTAAGACGCCGAACGGAGGGGAAATGGCTGAAGGCACTTCTAAAGGTAACGGACGACCTAAGCGTCTGCCGGACGCGAAGGGGGGGAGAGGCGGAATTCAGGAAGACATCAAGTTTTCCTTGTAAAATCAGTGCTAGACACCCACCTCTTTAGGATTGGGGTCAGGGGGGACACATGGAGGTGGAAGTCAGGTGGGGGATAGAGTGTGGTAGAAAAAAGAGGTCTGCGCTGGAAACTCGAAGCGCTTGGACTGTAAGTTAAGAAAGCTTGACGGGCAATCTTGAGCAGAGTCTCTTCAGAGAGAGAAATCTTTTAAAACACACCTGGGTATAAGCTGTAATCGCGTTTGGGGAGAAGGAACCTGGGGTGGGGAATACGACGTGCAAGGTACTTGGTGGCCCAAGGTTCTGGGTTTAAGACACCGACCTAGGTAGGTAATGTGTGCAAAAGGAATAGCGTTTGACCTCCGACCTTGCAGGGGTCGGGTCGGCGAGGGTCAAGCCATAAGATGAGGCGTCTAAAGAGGGGTCTCCATCAGCTCGGGGGGTTAGAGGGGGATGCGGAGTTGGGGGAAATTTGACCATGAGCACTGGATTCGTAGACAAAACAGTTAAAGGAAGGATCGGCGGACAGTACACGACCACCAAGCGCATACTGGTTGGAGGAAGGGTCAGAGTTAACGGAGTGGAGTTAATGGGCTTAAGCTTAGAGAGAGGTGAAGAGCAGAGACCTGGGTGTATCTAGGAGGATGAAAAGATCTAGCCTGACGCGAAAAAAGTTATTAGTCCATGCTGGCGACTTACGTTGGATAGGGAGATAAACCGGCCATCTCATTGGATGGGGAGGAGAAGGAAACAACATTGAGTTGAAGGCAGGGAGGGCTACCCGAGTCCCGAAAGGGACAACCTAGGCCGCACTTCAAGGTAAAGTGTATCGATGTCAGTGTCACCGTCGGGCGAAATTAAGAATAAAAAAGAAAGAGAGTTCCGGCTGAAGCCAATGTAGAAGTAAAGGAGGCCAAGAGAGGAGAAAGAGGGTATCAGCTCAGAGACGAGAATGGAAATAAGCCAAATTGGGCCATTGAGAAAGGCTCAACCAAAAAAGGGTCTCGAAATGAAAAAAATGAAGAATAGAAAAAGATGGGAAGTATAGCTCGGTGGACAACTGCCATTTCACCTCTCTGGTCATCCTTTTACGAGAAATCTCTTCCGACCAGGAATAAATTGAGAAGGCTCGGTCCAGATCTCCATGAAGGTCGGGCTTCCGGGGATAAAAGATCCTGAAACCTGGTCGCCTGAAAACAGGACCTCACTTTTGTGGTTGAAGTCGGGCGCAGCAAGAAATTACCAAGTAGAAAAGAGGAGCACTGTGGGGGCGAAGTCAGGAAAAAAAAGCTATAGGTTCATCGGGACTGGGCGAGACTGCTAGGGCTGAAAACAACGCCGAGTAGATCCGGGGAAGAGAAACCTGCCGAGCCAGTTAAAAGCAGAGAGAGTACGGAGAACTTCACGACGTATCGAACGTGAAGCAAGAGAGAAGGAGGAGATAAGAGGGCCGGTAATGAACCGAGAGAGTCCGGACAGGGGGGGATAAGATTTGGGATAGAAAGAACGAACGCCGCAAGCTCAGATGAGGGTGAAGCTCATCCAGGAAGGAAGAATCGCGGTATTCAATCGATGTGAAAGGAAAGAGATAGCTCGAGATTTATCGGTAACAAAAAAAACGTAAAGGAAAAGAAAAGAGAAGATAAGAGAGGGACTTAAGAGAAAAGGGTAAATTGGAGATACCCTCGAGCCTTCGGGTGACACTTAATAGAGAGAAGGGAAGCGGGGACTTGCCCGAACGGCAGAACAAAAGAGTAGAAAACCATTGACTGAACAAAATACGAGATATACTAGATACTAACTTATCGAGAAAAAAAAACGCAGCATGGCATCTCAACAAGGGGGCAGCAAGGGCGGCTAAAGAGGATAATGGATCAGGGAGAAGCACATCTTCTACAGGGAAGGAGAAAGAGAAGCTCAACTTGGACTGAAGATAGGGAAATCAGGCTAGCAAAGGGCCTAGCTCCAATCTAAGAAAAATTACGTCACGACAAAATGATTTCGCCAAAGAGAATAGGTACCAACCTTGGGGCGAAGGAGAGGAAAAGAAAGATAAAATGACCAACGGTGGGGCGAAGGCGAGAGTGGTTCAGGATCGGGACTCACCTTCCAACTGATAACTGGCCCAGGAGGGCGTCTAGGCCTTTTGTCGGGGAAATGGAGTTCATCGGGTGCTCGACTAGAGGAGAAAGTATAAAAGAAGGACTTAAGGACAGGGGACAGGGATCACGCCTTCCTGCAGTCAAGAAGGGCTTGCTCGCAGGGAAAGGACCAATAGGGAAAATTCTCGAAAAGTTAAAAAAGGCGCAGTTTTTAGGACACGAGCGACGATCCCGCCTTTTTCAACAAGTTTTAGTAAAAGAAGGGTAACAAGAGAGGATATAGAGCTGGGAAAGGAGACCGATTGTCTCTCCTGGGGCCAGAGCGGGACGACAGATCACACGTCTCCAGAGGGATGAGGGAGTGATAGGCCCGGATCGTAAGGGCCTCAAAGGGAGTACCTGCCTCAAAAAAAAGGCCCGAAAGGGAGACGACAAAGGTTTAGGGAAAAGAGAAAAGTTCTCAACGGTAGCTCAAGAGAAACGTCCGAGAGATCCTGGGATCCAGGAGAGAAGATACTTAAAGCTCAAAAAAAAGAACGCTATCCGAACGGAGAGAATAGCTCAAAGGTCGGATACGATTCAGCCCTAGGGACAGCTCATCCACGCGACCAGAAAGGAGACTGGGAGTCCTTTGTTCCTCTACTAGTGGAAGACTTTCCAATCCAAAGAATGGGTGCGCTAACCTTTACAGTTGTTTTATAAGAAAGGGTCGAGTATCTAATAAACCGCCAACTCAATTACAGGCGGCCTGTAATTCTACAAAGCTGCGATCCCAACTATTGAACTAAACCAACCTAGTAAAATTCCTGACGATGGAAGGCCTTCGAATATACCATAACTCAGGGCTTCTACCTTGGGGCCGACTCAGTATTGAAAACAGGGAGCCGGGTTTCGACCTCTAAACCAATCTAAATCTGGATAGGTAAGCAAAGACCCACCGGCCCCCGCTAAGAGAATGCCGCATGACTGTGAGATTCAAACAGGAGGAGAACCCCAGCTCTGAGAGTCTACTTCGTTCAAGGGGAGAAGTGAACTACTACTATCGGCTAAAGCGTGGGGAAGCTACCGGGGAAGAAAACCCAGAAAAGTCCATCTCTTTTTGCGGGTCTTTCCGAGGTTTTCACCCATGGTCAGGAGAAGGAAAGAGTCTTCACAAAGGACGCAGTCAAGCGGGAGCGGGACAACAGGAATAACTCGGGTGGGCTTACGGAGCGGGCACTGAAAGAAAACCAAGGGGGTATATTGCATTGAGCGCGGACGAAAAGAGAAGAGGGAGTAAAAATTGACGCTAGCGTCTGTACGGGATCTGATTGAGCCTTAAAGGCAGAATACAAGAGGGGAAAGAAGACTAACATTCACCGCGCTCTAAGAAAATTTAGATATCGAATCCGACAGGGAGGAAACCAGACAGGCGAAGAGGTTAAGTTTGAGGAGGGCGAGGGAGGGCGGCGGGGGCGCTAATGTCTGTGAGGCAAGTCAGAGAGCAACTTTTCGACGAAAAAAAATGACGAGAACAGAGGTGAAAACGACGAAGTTTGATCATCGAGATAGGGTCCACGTGGAGCGGTGCAAGGGTGGCGTCGGCCACAAGTAGCTGAACAAAGCCATAGGAGGGTCGAGGGTGCAGAATCCGGGCTTGACAAGTCTTGAAGCTCGAATCCACCGGTTCTTCTGGCAAGAAGGACGGGCGACAGAATTAAGAGATGGCTGGGGGAATATAGTGCTGGCTAGCGGAACTTAAAAAGAATGTAGTCAAGGAGAATCACAGAAAAAAAAGAACCATCCAAACGGACGGATCCTACCCGAGAAAAGTGCACCGGCTGAGGCCAGAGGAAAAAAACAGTGACCGGACTCTTTCGGTGCGAGGGAAATGTCCTCGCTAACTTCCTGAAAATACAGGGGTATGGCGAAAAGATGAATGAGAAGCGTGTTAGTGCTGCGCCCGGTGGGGGGGGGGGGGGATGAAATGGGGGAACGAGGAGGAGGAGGAGACTCTTGCCGCATACATGGGGGGGGGGGTGTCCCCGCATTTAGGCCAGAATGCCAGGGCAGACTAGAAGGAGTTGCTGGAAGAGAAAAATTTGGGTGTGTCCTCTAAGGGTTTTTGGGGGTGTGTGCGCTGTATGCACCCAATGCAGGAGTCTATCCTTCGAAGTCAGAGTCGAGGAGCCGAAAAGATAGCTGCATTAAAGGACGATGGGTACCTTAACCTGAGAAGGGGGGAAGGATGCCTGGTCATGCAATACTGCCGGACTATGCCCGGCATCCTCAGGAAAAATATACGAAAAAAACAAAAGGGGCCGGCGGTCCAGGGGTGTCTGAGGGAGGGTACTGGCGCTTGGGGGATCCGAGGGCCACTCAGGAAGGGGAGGGCAGGGGTGTTACTCGCCCTCGTTCAAAACCTTAAAGCGGGGAACCCCTGTCCTCTCACCGAGGAAATTAGTCTAAATGGAGCCGGAAAATCGAGCGGCACTGGTCCACGGAAAGTCGTTGAGAAGGCTAGAAAGGACTCGCGCTGAAACAGCAAAAAGGGGCGGGTGTTCAGAAGTTGTGAGGTTTAAAAATTAGAAAAAATCAAGTCCAACCCCCTCTAAGGGGCTTCGGGATGAGGAGGGGAGGCGCAAGGTTTCTCGTCAAAGGATAAACGCACAAAGTCATCCGCAGTGTAACAGGCCGGAAAAAAGAGAAAACAGAATCTCACAACCATGGAAGGAAGGATTACGATTGACCAAAGGAGGTCGCGAAAGGGACGAGAGGCGCAACTCTGAGATAAAAGGACTGGCCCATATCAGGGGGGTAAAAATCGAGAAAAGTAATCTCAAATGGGGAAATCTTGGTAGAAATCCTTCCGAGCACTGAAATGGCTCAAAATGAAAGAAAAACCCAGGAGAGTGGAAGAGAAAGGAAAGAAGGACGTGTAAGAATCCAAAGGTGGTAAAGGAGGAGGTGGGGAGGGACATGTGTAGTCTTTCTCAGGACGGAAATCAAGAGTTTTGCGATGTTAAAACAATAATCTTACCGTCAGGGGGGAACAGGCACATAGAAAGCAAGGGTTAGTACAAGACTCACCTTGTGGTTGGAGGGGCGTCCATATTTCATCAGGAAAAGGACGTCGTATATGTCAGGACGAGCCTGCAAAGTGACGGATGCTGGAGCCTCTTCAGATGGGTGATAAAACTAGGGCAGCGAAGACTCGAGATACGAAATAGGGCGCGGTGGCCTTGAAAGCCGACCTCGCAAAAAAGGTCATGGTCAGCCGCGATAGGAGAGGCCGAGATGTGAAGGGCTCGCGGGGAGGTCAGGAAGGTTCCCAGTCATCAGGGTCACAGCAGTTAGAAGAATCTTTTCCCCTTGGTGAACCGGCGAGACGGAGGAAAGGAAAAGAGGTAACTAAAGGGAGAACAAATTAGGGAGCCTTCGAGGGAGGTGTCGTGGAATACGGGGGAAGGGGAGTAGTTTCCTTTACGGAGAGGGAAATAGGAATGCTCTCAACATGTTCAGAAGTCAAAAGTCGTCAAAGGAAAGGAGTTGATGGGGGAGAGACAGAAGGTCTTACTCGAAGAGATTGCAGGGAATGGAAGGAAAAGGACTAAGCCCGCCGACAAAAAGGGCAACTGTTATGTGGAATAATAACTGTGGGCCAAGTGCCGGATGGCATAGGGGTCAACCCCGGATTGGGGGGGGGTGAACAGAGTAATATCAGGAGTTAACTGCCGTCTCCCGTAATCCAGGTCTACCCATAGATGAAATTGGCCAGGGACAAAGGGGCAGGCTGAGCAGGAAAGTCGCAAACTGGTAGGGGGGATCAGATGGGCTCGTTTTCGGCCGCCGCAGATGGGACTGGGGGGAGGGTGTGGGGGGGTGAAGGGCGGTCGTGGAGGGGTGTAGGAGGAAAGTAGGAGAGGGGGAAAAGTCCAACTGCGTTGACACGGAGGGTGGCGCACGAAGGAAGTCCTGTGAAAAGGTGGTCAACGAATGTTTGAGGGAAGTGCCTATGAAGCGAAGAATGGGTAACCTTTGGCTTTCGGGGGTCGAAAGGGGGGGTACTTGGCAAGACCCAGTCGGAGGTCAGAAGGTTATATAAGAGGATCGTGGGTGTGCGGGGAGGCGGTCGGAGGGAATATAAGCAAGGAAAACCACCGCTTCTAATTCCGACAACCAAAGGAGTATGTACACGGCGAAGGGGGAATTGGGGTGTAGAGAGAAGGAAGAAACCTATACTAACTGGACGTAAACTCACAAGCACGATGTTCTCTAGCCGAAAAAAATTAGAAAAGAAGAGGGGGTGAGGGGGGGTGCTTCAGTTGTTATCAGGAGTATTCCGATGGTGGCAGGGGGGGATGTATTCGGCTGAGAAGGTGTATCAGATTCTAGTGGTACAGGAATCGGCACGGATCGATAAAAAAGACTCGCAGGAAGGTCGGAAAGGTGCAGGCGAAGGGGATACCTAGGAATTATAGTGTGCCGTCTGGATGGCAACGTTAATGTGGTCCGGGGATAGGCCTCCCACGAAGGGTATACTGTGTGGGGGCAGGGGGGTGAGGGGGACAGCGTGTATTCAAGGTAGGGTTATAGGTGGGGGGAAGGTGAACAATACTTGAGCTTGCCAGACTCCTAGAGTCGGTGGGGGATAGGTGAATCACTGCGAACGGTCGTGATGGCAGGATTGGGAGACAAGAGGGGAGGGCGCGATCGGAAAGGAAACATTTAAAGATCCTCTGATTCAGCGTTTGGTCGGAGAAAAAGGCTTGTGAGACGTAAGCTAGGAAGTGGGACGTTGGAGGTGAGGGAAAAAAGTTTGGGGGAAAAGAAAAGGGCGTATATGTTGGAAAGTCACACTTCCCAATTTCCTGGACGATTCGGTCTGTGCCTGGAAAGGGGTAAGCAGGTGGGTGATGTCTTAGGGGGGTAGGATTTTAAGGGGGGCCTGGAGGCCATATTCGTAAGGAGAGGGAAGAGTGGGGCGTCTTTCTGTTTAAATAGAAGGTCTGACCAAACTGCTCCAGTGATCACGAGGTCGGAGGGAGACTCAACCCTGTAGCTGGGGGGGGGGACCCAGGGGAAGGAGATCTGCAATAAGAGTCCTATACACCACCACCACACAGAATCTGATCTCCAAACGGTCTCAAAAGGTCGGGACGAGGTTAGGGGGGGGTTAGGATGGGGAAGTGGGGAAAGACAGAGGGGGAGGAATCGCACAGGCTAGAAAACACAGCCACTATCCTGGGTGACGTGCAGTGCACATGCCTAGATAAGGGCCTTATTCATAGCTATGGTCAGACATGGGGATGGGCGGTAGAAGGGAGAATAAAGGGAGAAAGGAAACGGGCCACAGGGGGGGCAATGATCCAGGGAAAAGGCATGGGAATAAAGCCCTATCATCATAGTCACTCTGCCCCACTCGAAAAAAGGAACAGCAGCGGAGTGTCCTAACAAGAGGCGAAAGGGTAGCAAGTGGGAAAAAAAGTCATCCAGAAGAGGGGAAAGAAGGCGACCCAGCTGTAAAAGGAACTGCTCTCCACGCGAGGAACAAGAAGGGGATAGATGATGGAACAACAGCAGTAAAATGACCCCATGAAAAGGTGGTGGCGAGAAGACGGAGGAAGAGCCGAGTGAAACAAGGGGGAAGTTAATGAAATTCCCCCTGGGCTTGAAAAACAACCGGAGAAAAAGAATCAAGGTTCATCATCTCTCCGTGTCAAAAAAAAAACATCAAGAAAGGGAGTGAAAAGATTGAAGGAAGAAAGTGCGGAAGTCAGATCGGAAACGAATTTCATTGGGGACTCAGGGGGAACTAAGGAAAAATCTCATTCGCCAAAACGAAAGAGGTGAGGGAAAGGCTTATGAAACAGACAGCGAAGAACCAACGTCTGGGTACACGGGAATATGGAGAACTCCTCCAATACTTTTGGGGGGAGGTCGCGCGGGAAAAAAAACGGCAAGGGGAGAGGAGAAAAGTTTGGGAATGAAAAAAACTAGGAAAAAAATAAGAGCTCGCGCCTGGCGAAGAGTTACCCCCGGGGGTCCAGGACTACTCCGGAATTAGTCATGCAATAGGTGTAAGCAGAGAAAGTTTTTCCACGAACGGAGGGGAGAGAATATCGCACCCGCGAATCCTTGGGTAGAGAAGGGGGGAAAGGGGGGTGCAAAAACAAAGGGGACCTTAAACGACCGAGCAAAAACCAGGCGGGAAAAAAAGGAATCCGGCGAGAGAGGTGAGTCTCAACATCTGCAAAAAGAGAATCACGAAGAGAGAGAACAAGAGACGGCAGGGAAAAATAAAGGACGTGAGGAGAAGATAACGGGGGGAACGCGTTAAGAGAAAGAAAAAGATCCATTCGGGATGGAATAAACACAAGAAAAGGTTGGAGAGGTGCCAGAGTAGTCAGATCAACATACACCCAACACCACACCCCCAAGGAAAGAAAACCCAGAAAAAGACCTTGCGGGACAGGAGATCGCTAGAGTAGCCTAGGAAGCAAGGAATTCTAGATCACAGGGAGGGAAGGAGAATAATCTCTCTGAAATTCGAACGGATACAGGGAGATCAACAGCTTCAGAATCCGAGAGTCGGAGGCTAAAGGGGGAGTAAGGAAATAAAGGTCCCCAGAAGCGTTAGAAAATCAGATCACCAAGGGGTCGCTTGTTAGCGCAAAACGGCACTCGGCTCACTGGTGAGAAGGGAAAGGGAGGGGACATACCTCAAACTACAAACTATTAGGTACGGGCTCATCGTGGTTCAGATCCGGGGACGCGCCGGGGCCGGGCAAAGAACTGACTCTAGTTCTGGAAAACATCCGGGCTTGAGGTGGTTGAAGGCAGGGAAGGAGCGGAAGAGCTATCGTATCTACTCCTCTATAACTTCAGGATTGGGGAGGACGACGGGCCCTCCATTATTCCAGAATCTAAATGGCATTTCGCGACAGGTCTTGAAGAAGATCTTAGAAAAAATAGGAGAACTGAAACAAGGGGACTTTTGAGGAAGACCGAACCTCTTGTTAAAAGAGGGGAAGAGAAGAGACAGCCCTCTCTCTCGTCTCGGGGAACTGTGAATCCTCTTCGTTCAATTTACGCAAGAGGGGGAAGACAGAGCGGGGGACAACATCTTCGGGCTTTAAGGAGGAAGGGCTCATAGGGGGGGGGCCTTGCTGCGGAGAGAGAAGAACCTCAGCCAAGGGTCGGAGGAAAGAAACAAATTAAAGGAACATAAACAAGGGTAAGCACGAGGATCAAAGAAACGTCAATCTCCATCTATGCAGGAGTGAGAGAAAGATGGACCTACCATTACGCCATAATAGATTCCGCTCCATGCCTCATGGTCGCCGGAGGAGAGAGGGCATGCGCGATCAGTAAAAATTTGTAAATAAAAATCATTCTACGGTTACAAAAGAAGGTTAAGACATTGGTATATTGGAGGATAAGGGTGGGGGGAACTCCTAGCAGGTATGAAGGAACCCAGCTGGACTCCATATCCATTGGCTGGTCTCTCACGAATCGGAGTGCAAAAGGGAAAAAAATTCAACTAAGAGAAGCGGGCGCCCTCGCTAGGGTCATTAGAAAAACTAAAAAGAAAGAACCTAGAAAATTCTCAAAAAGGTCGATACGGAAGACGGCCGCCGGGGGGAAAGGGACCTTAAAGCTGGAAGGGACAACTTCCTGCTAACCTCAACAGAAAAGAGAAGTGATGGATATGATGACAAAAAAAAGGGAGCCAATCGTAACGTCGGATCAACGGAGTCTTCAAAAATTTATAAATTAGGGAGAGACCATCTGCTAAAGCACGTAGAAAAGAAGTAAGAAGAGGCTGGACCCGGAACGAGCTGAACAGGATCAAGAACGTGAAGGCTGAATAATACTTCCATCTAGGTGTAGGTGGTGAAATCCAGAGAAAGGTCCCTGGGGGGGGAAAGGCCAATCGAAGTAAAAAAGGAACCAGGCCAAAAAACAGCTAATAAAATTCGGGTGGGATAAGAGCGACACCCAGGGGAAAAAGGGTAGAAGGACACACAGAAGAAAGCTCATCACTCGCTTCAAAAAATGAGAAAGTAGAGGAGCACTTGAGGCGTAGATAGGAGTCTGAAATAAATCGGGCAGGCCGAAGCACCGAGCAAACGGGAAGGTTTTAAATAAAAAGGTTGGCCGCGAAAAAGAAAAGGAACACTGAAGAAAGAAAAGCTGGGGAGGGTGTCCAGTATGGTGGTCTCATGACTTTCGAGCACGACATAGAAAGTGGGGCATTCGGAGTGGGGAACATCTGTCAAAACATTATGGCAACTTGTATAAAAGAATGGGTAGAATTCTAATCCTCTGAGGAAGAAGGTGAATGAAGAGGGGGGAAGTCGAACTCCATAGTGTAAACAAGAATTCTATAAGGAAAAGAAAACTAACCATCTAAAATTTTGGCGAAAAGTAGGTTCACTCATTCAGGCCAGTACGGAAGAGGGAACTACATCATTCGCCTGACAAGTGTACTCCAAGATAGAGGAGATGAATTATACGAGTCGGGCGGGAGAAAGCTATCGGCGCAAGTAGGGGCAACGTGACTAGACATGATTATATTAGAGCAGCAAGGAAAAACCAAGAGTCGGAAGAGACTGCCACATAATATTGCGGCCAGCAAAACAATATGAGCAGGAGGAGAAAAAAGAGGGGGGTTCGGATGAACTAACGTTTATCGGGGGGACTGCGAGGTGAAGAGGAGAAGTAAGAGCTCTGCCCTTGTGGCGAGAGGCTAAGATCTTTAAGGTGGTTGGGGATACAAAAAAGTCACCGGCCACATTTAGGAGGGAAAAGACAGGGTAGGAACTCTGGGGGATAGAGGGGGCGAAAATGACCCAATCAAAATAGCATTTACGAGTCTCTGGGAATGCGTAAAGGCTTAGAAAAACGGAACGACTCCTTCACACTGAAGGGGAACTGAACTATAGAGACCTTCCGGATTGACAACAATAGCCTTCAGTACCGTACCCAAGGAAGTTAAAAAAGGTCGGAATGCGGGAATTGGGTAGAAGAGACATTTTTTGGATACGGTTCGGGGGAAGCAGGCGTCACAAGAAAAAAAATTCCTTCTGGTGAAGGCCATGAAGAACATAACTGAGGTACCATGTTACCGTCAAAAGGACCAAGGGCGCCCTTCGGCAAATAGAGGTCGGGAGTATCAAGTCCTATTCACGAGGAACGAGTCGACGGATCTTGGAAACCTACAACGAAGGAGATACTGGAGGGAGGGAAAAGCCAAACCCTCAGGCATTGATAGGGGGCTCTAACTGAATGCGAGCGCCGGGGTGTGTCTTCGATATAATAAGAGGAAACGGCATCGGGGGGAACATTCCCTAAATCAAGGAAGAAAAGGAAACAAGACCGAAGAAAATCAATCGTTCAACATGATGGTAAGAGAAGTTGAGAAAAGGGGTTGCGGACTGAGGGAGAAATCCCAGTGAGAAGAAGAACGTGGGGGAAAGTCACAGAATTTCATCAGAAAAGGGCAATTCATGAGGATATACGACTTCTAAACCAACGGGGATATCTCAAAAACTAAACATAAAGAAGAGAGAGGGGGTGGGGAAGACGTTGAAGTCGAGCTCAGTCTGTGAATTGAAGCGGGTCGGAGGGTTGGGGCACCATTGAATGTAATTCAGAAGTATTAATGAACTCAACAAGAAAAGTTGGTCGGATCTCACTCAAGGGGAAGAGACGACCGGGGGGAGGCGATGAGAAGGGGTAGGTCTGACTAAAAATGATTATTAGTATCTGCGTATAATATTTCTCTACTGGGAAAATAAAAAAGAGAGGGCAGCCTCCGCGATGGGAAAATGGGGGGTTACGAAAGACCATCTCCCAACAGAGCCTTAGGGGTTGAGGACAGGAATAAGGGTCTATCTCTAATGAAGGCGTGTTATAGGCTCTTCTACGGAGAAAGGGGACCCGGAGTCAAAGGCTGTGGAGGGGGCGTCCATCCGGATGTCAGAGAGAGGAAACTCTGAAAAAAAGATGTGACTAGGAAGGAAACGTCCAACAACATATAACCAATAATCTCAGGGGGAGGGGGAAGGACCTATGGAGGGTCAGTGTCCTGTGAAGGTAGGGAGGGGAAAAAAAGGGAAATATGACTACACGTGGTATAAAAAGAGGAGATTCTGGCGTGTGGGTACTTTCAAGGAAAAAGGGACTGACTCTGGAAGTCGATTGACTTATAGAAGAGGTACAAAGACGAAAAAAACACACACTTCAAACCAAAGTGGAAGCGGCAAGACGAACTTTTCTTTGAGGGGCCGGTCATGGGGAGCTCACCACGGTATGAAACCCATTTAGTGGGAGGAAACGTACTCCCAGCTCGACCTCTCAATCAGGGCGTGACGGGGGAAGTATCAAGGGGGGCTACAGTGAGAGCCCGCCAATGTATGAATTGAAGAAAAGCAGCGGCGAAACGCTAAAAAGCTTTGGCGGAAGGAGGTGGAGTCGTACGGTCTCAAGGTAGTTCGGGTTGACAATAAGGAAAACTTTCACTCCAATAATTGGCTGCAGTAAGACCTGCCTAGTACAAGAAGCCTGGGAAGGAAAGGGTCTTCTGAAAACGTACGAGTGGGCGTTAGAAGAACTAGGGGAATATTTCAACCCCAAGGAAAAGTGAATTAGAATTAAGATCGTCCAGAGTTTGGTTGTGGAGGGCTTTCTTGTATAAAGCAATAGCTGCAAGATCAAATGATACGTTACTCACGGAGAGTGGGTTCCAGTACTGGTGAAAGGCGTGGTGACGCCTAAGGTGATTTGGATACTGCAGAAATAAGATAGCAAAGACCACAAGGAGTAGCCTACAAATCTTCTAAGGTAATGACGGGGGTGGTAATAGACACGTGTAGGTCAAATTATTGTTGGGGCGAAAAAAACACATTAGAACGCAGGGAAGGAAGTAACTGTAAGATACTGAGTCGGATAATCCAGGCGGAGCCATGAGAAGCCAAAAACTCGGGGAAGAAGGTCCAAGCGAAGGCGATGACAGGACCAGGGTGGCCGTCATTCAGTTCCTTATCAAAACAAATAGGGAGGAGCTGTTGTCTTGGGAGATAAGGGGAAGTCTATGGGTTATAGAACTCCCAAGGTTACCACTGGCGACTGAAAACGGAAGGCAGCTTGGATGATGGAGGGGGAAAGGGGGAGGGAGGCAAGATTGAGATCGAACCAGGAGCAGAAAGATTTGGTTCTTAGAGGATTAATGGAATACCTGGTGGAACTAAAAATTGGTGAAGTGGTGACTCGTGGGGCCGTTCTTGTAAATGGAGGGTACGAAAAATGAAAAATATAGGGTGAGGAAAGGTGTACCCTATCGAGCGCGAAGAGGAGTAAGGTATCTTTCGCGACGTAAGTCTAAGAAGGAAGCTGAAGAGGATTGAGGCTTGAATTGGGACCCTCTCTCAGGGGGTTTTGAAGCGCTGGAAGCAGAGTCGCACAAGCAGATAGGGAAAGGGGGGTTAACTTAAAGGAAAAAAGGAGGACAGAAGCCAAGGAAAGAGGCCACCCTATAGAAAGGAGGGTTCGTAGATATGGGGGAAAATAGGGCTGACCTTACTCGGGTCAAAAGGAGATGTGCAGGTTTCCGAATTGGCGGGCATACGTATAGCATCAGCCAGAAGTAACGTTGAGCATAAAGGCTGGGACGTATTACTTGGTCTATTATTCGGAGAGAAAGGAGACTGGACGGCAAAATTACGAAAGCAGGCTTGAAGGAAGGGAAGGAAAAACTGACATAGGGCGAGAAGAAGAAAGTCCAGACTGCTTCCGACCTCTATAGAAAAAGAGGGGAGAGAGGGAAGGATATCACCGCTTTGGAGAGAAGATGTGACCAGGGTGAAAGAGGGAATCATCACCGGGATTGAAGCGAATGTAGATATAGTCCCCCAGGGTAATCCAAGTATGGGAGGCGGAAGACAGAAACAAGCAGGCAAGGTGGGAGAGGTGTTGACATAAGTAAGCGGAAAGCAGTCGAAATTTCACGAAACCGAGGGAAAAACTGGGCTTTTGGGTCCTGGTCAGACCGGAGATCTCAGTTCTGGAAGCAGACAGGCCCACAAAAGAATTGGAACGGGCTTTAAAGCGATCGTTGAGGATAGGGAAAGGGTTCCGGATAACCTGAAATACCCTATCGAATTAGGACGGAATCATAGGGTAGTGATACTGAACACTCGAAAAGGGGAAAAAGAGCTGGGTGGACCTCGGTGAAGCTTGTTGATCAACCAAGCAGAGTGCCTGTGGAAAGGAATGGACGAGGGATAGAGGGGGTCTATTCGTTTAAAAAACAGTTTAACGAGGAGGAGCTCTAGGGAGATGACGGGGATGAGAAGGGCTCGAAAGGAAAAGGCCGTTATTGTCACCGCTTCATAGCGCACTGGATCCTGACATAGTTGAAGGTTCTACGGGGGGGGGGATCTTGAAAGTGGAGGAGAGAAGTGGGTCTTCTCAAAATGGGCGAGCTAACTGTGTTTAGAGGAGTGGGGGAATGAAGTACTATCTACGACTTCCTCCTGGAGTGAAAGCGTTCTCAAAAGGGTAGAAACTAATCAGAATTCGAGGGAAGAGGAAAGGAGATCGAGCGGCCGTCTTACCACCAAAACACAAATAACCAGAACACAAAAAAAGCAAACAACCGTCACCAAAATAGAGAGGAAAAGAGAAAAAGGGGGAAATTGGGGGAGTCCTGAGGAGGGGAGAATAAACGAGGGAAACTGGGGATTCTGCATAGAAAAAAGGATAGGGAGATGTGGCTCCCGCGGAGGATCTTCAAGGAAAACCTCTTACGGCATGGGTTAAGCGAAGGATCTCAATGAGAGAGGAAGGACTACGAACGTAGAAGAGGACCTGGGCTGAATCTCTATCTAGGAGGGAGAATTACCTCAGGGGCTTTCTCCTGGCAGGAGTGACATCGGGAAGAAGAGGAGTGCGCAAAAAACCATGGTTGAGACAAACAAAATTTAGAAGAAGAAACGAAAAAGTAAATATCACAAGCTAAAATTTATTGCACGAGGCAGAGGGAAGAATATCTTCTGAGAGAGTAGGAGGAAAAAAGATCACAGGGCAAAAAGAGGAGTCATGCGAAGGGAGAGGGGGAAAATATCCCCTTAAAAAAAAATGGGAATCTCTATCGGGTGGGGTAAACCTGCTTTGAGGGGGAAAAGAGAGGTTCAAGGGTGGTAACAGGAGAAAGAAGAGAAGAAACTTGGGAGGGCTTGAAAAGGGGGGTGGTCCCACCTATTTCTCTCAATAATGGAGCGACCGTGAGCTCGCCTGTAAAAAAAAAAAAAAAGGTTATTACAGGAAAAGCCCATCTTAATCGGACAGAGAGAATGGTTGATGGACGATCCCGGGGACTTTAAGGCACGCGATTAGGAAGGACAGTTCAGGATATCTCTGAGGGCGGACTATGACCTGGAAATATTCAGCTACATTTCAGGCCCTGGGACGTGCAAAGAGACCAAGGGAAGAGGAGGCCTATGGGGAAAGAGTTCTCGCCCTCGGGGGGGCCGAGACACCTCCTTTCTTCTAGTGGAAAAGTCAATGTCTAAACGTAGAGGGAAAAAACCGAGCTCAGAAGAATAGCCAGCCTTGAAAAGAAAGTAAAGTATAAAACATCATGAACGAGGCAACAAAACCAGGACGTTCTAAAAAAGAGGTATATGCGATGAAATGACTCTGACAGAATATGGTGAGTATACTCAGGTAAGAACGCGACCCTCGAGAAAAGTGCGAGGCTAGGGAAGAGGGTGGAAGACAGTTACAGAATCACTGTCAAACCAACGGAGACCGTGATGGTGACATGGGGAGGGGGCGCCGCCGACCGAATTCTTAACAACGAAAAGAGACACAAAGAGTCCCCCCAAATAAAGACTAAGAACGACGAATAATTCAAAGGAAGGGGAAGTCGAGAAATAAGGAAGCCTACAAAGGAGAAAGATTACGGAAGCTCCGATTGTCCAAAGATACTGGTCTAACCCTACAGCAACCTACAAAGAGGAGGAGTGAGGCTCCACTACATAGAAAGGAATACACCGATAAAACGTTCGGGATCCCCTCAGGATTTCCTAAGAAAACAAAAGCAGGTGCAGGGACTTTACGAAAAGGACGAAGCGGTCGGAGATAGAAAAAGTCTCTGAGAGAAATTTCTAGCCAATTTAGAACAGCCTGCGACAGGGCTTGCGGTGGGGTGAAAGGACGTAGCCGCTTATTTGACCTAAAAATGAGGTACTTACTGACAGGCCTCCACACCACCAAGAATTTTTTTGTTTTCAAATTGAGTGGCAAGTGACAAAAAACTAAAGGGGGTCGGCTGCTGCATCCGAATTAAGAAGGGTAACAGTGACTCGTGCCACCGTAGGAGAAGGAGTAGAAGAGCGTGTGCTAGAGAAGGAAAAAGAGGCAAAATACGGTAATCAGTCCACGATCTAAAAAACCGTGAGAAAAAGATGATACGACGAGGTAAGGGGCCAGAGGCGTCTCAAATTGCAGGGACATAGTCTATTGTCTGGGGAGTAGAGGGGTTTGCTCTCTTTCCAGATGGAGGCAGCACAGAGTGGTCGGTTTCTCAAAGGGTGTATCTAAACCAGGAAAGCTCCTTTTTGAGATAAAAATTGTGCGGGACGGATGGAAGAGAGGTCTTCTCCTGATACCAAACAGAAAATGAAGATTATGAAAATGCTAAGGGGAGGACAAAGGGGACTGGCTAAGAATAATAAAACTCCCAGGCAAAAGAGGAGCATCCTGGAGTTCACCGAGAAGAGGAGGAAAAGGGAGAGATTCTGGACTCAACAGTCTTGAAATCTTTTGAAAAAGGGTGAACAAAGACGCAGATGAAAACCTCCTGGAGAAAGTAAAAAGGTTGGACACCGTCCGCCTCTCGCCGCTTCTGAACGATCGGGAGGATGACTCCGACTAAAAGGGATAGGGGCAGGGACGATAGACGAGAAATGATCGCTAAGGACCCTGGGTGGCAGAGTCTAGCATGACCTCTTCCTAGAAAGAAAGTTTGTGTCGGGGTTAGGAGTGAAACACCTTCCACGGGTCAGTGAAGGTCTTCTTCGAAACTCGTGGGGATAAAAAAGGGGGTAAGGATGGGAGAAATAAGAGAATGATCACGCGACTTGACTGATTAAGAGAGATGACTAGAAGCAAACCACCAAACCAGTACCTGAGATTGGACGAATACCTGCGAATGTACAATGACCGAGGACGCGAATCCGACGACCATTAAGCATCGGTGACGACGCCACACGCAGCGGAGATGGCGTCTGTGGGAGGGTGAGGGGAGAATACCTCGTCTTCAAAGGGTCATCCTCGGAAAAGAGGGGACCCTTCCAACGCAGAGAAATGACCCGGAGAGGGACGAAGGTCGCCGATTAGAACACAGTCCTAGGACTCAACACCGAAGAGACCACAAAACCCAAAACGAAGGATACCTAGAAAAGGAAGGCGGGGTCTGTATTATGGAAAAAGCTAAAGCTCCACCTCGACAGGCGAAGCTTAGGAGCGAAGGGGACGGTCCTGACATACTTCAGAAGCATCCTAATTAGTGACTAGAAAAAAGGAGAAAAAAGACGGCCACCCTAAGTCCTAACTCGGCAACTTATGGGGTACGTACACAAAGTTTATGGGAGGGGGACGTCGACCTCCCTTACGTCAAATAGAGTTAAAAGAGCGAAAATCTGAAAAAACCGTCACTGAGGAAAACTAGGAGTATTAGATGAATAGGAAGTAAAACAAAGGAGAAAAGAGAGAGTTCCTTTTCATAATAGAGACCGTCGCAGAATTCCTTGAGAAGGTCCGAGGGTTCGGGTTGGAATAAGCGCCTTAAGTAAGGGTAGAAAGTCGCTCACACCGAGGGAGGAGGAAGAAGGTTTGGTAAGGGTCGAAAACTTAGGGGGGAAGCGTCAGCTTATAATGGGGGACGCTCCTGGACACAATTCAGATGAAGGAGGGAGGAGAGCTATAATACTTCAAAAAGACCGATCAGCGGAAAGAAATTAGAGGGGAGTTTTCGTGGGGTCTGAAAAGGCCTTATTGTAGGTAGGACAGTATAAGGAAGATTGGATGGCCGGGGAGACTATAGTCGGGAAAGAAAGTCGAACAGGAGCAAAGGAGGGGTAGTTGACTTTGAAAAGCCTATATTAAAACCAACGAACGAGGAGGAACTGTAAGGCATAAGCCAGAAAAGGGCATAGGCCGGACGATGACGGTGGAATCAAGAGCAGCGTTTCAGATGATATTCGGAAAAAACAAAAAAGGTACAGGTCTCAATCGTCAAATAGTTCGGGCAAGGAGGGCTTGTCTTCATAATTCTGGAGGCAACGATGTACAGTATGTGAGGGAAACAGAACAACCCAAAACGGATGGACCCCCGGGAGAAGGTGCACGGGGTGGGTGCGTCTAGTCGCCAAACACCCCATGTCTGGAGGAGCGGGGGGCTACACTCTTCGAATCAAAAGGTCCTGGGCAAAAAAAAGGCCATCGCAGAGAAAGAGTCCGGTATGAGAAAAAATATCTGAAAAGAGAGAAGGGAGGGAATGAGAAACAGGATGAAAGTCGTCGGGAGGGTGGCGAGTCCGGAGAGTGATCAGCCAGAAAGCTAGGAATCCGAAGTTTTCTCCACGCTGCCTAGCTCCTGACAAGAGGGAGCAAACCATGGAAAGGTGGGTAGGGAAGAGGGGCACTGCTAGCGGAAGTAAGAAATGATGAGAGAAGCCTCTCCAGGTTGTGTTAATGGCCGTAGAGAGGCTTCTAAACCTTCCGACTAAAAGTACGCCCTTGGCGCAACACTGTGAGGAGGGCCAGACGGAAAACGCGGGGGGTGAGAGAAGATTTGAGGACGAAATGCTCCGCTACTTGAACCTGGCTACGCGACAGAAGAGCACAGAAAAGAAGATTCTATTGCGTTACGAGGGTGGAAAAGAAACTAGGGTATGTGAGAGAGCAATAGGGGACACGGTGTAGGGCTGGGGGGGGGGGGGGGTCTGGGGCCAGCTTGGCGTCTGTATACGACAGGGCGGACTGCTAAGGTACATCAAAACCTGTTGAAGCGACATGGAAGACATGCTGAGTAGTCAAGATGCTCTGCTGACTAGGGAGGAGACTGGTCAGGACCCGTCGCCCAAACTAGGGCTGGCAAAAATTTATTGGCCGGGGTCATGGGATTCGAGGGTTATATAAAAGGGGTTACCCCATCGTCTAGGAGAAAAAGAGATAAAACGAAGAACGGAGTAGGGGTCTACTAAAATGGTTTGCGCAGATCTATGAGCATCGATAGTCGTCCAGTCTGCCATTTGACCGTAGTCCGCTTCATCTCTTGGGGTTACAACAAGGAAAAACTGGGGGGAAGAACGTTTCAGAAAAGTTTTAGCGGGTTTGGGTAGGGGAGTGAGGTAACTGAAGGTGTATGGGGTGAAAGGTAGAGGGGGGGATCTCTTGCAAAAGGGAGATACACAGGGGCCCGTTTGGAGGATAGCGTAGAGTCATGCCGCCTGAGTACAGGGTGAAAGAAGTGGTACAGACATAGAGCAATGATACACACACCCTCCACTGGAGGGAGGCTGGAACACTGGTCAGGTTATTCTCATCCATGGGGGAAAGAGGATGTCCCTGTGACATGGGTAGGGGGGATATCACCTCTTCTCTACAGTCGAGCAGGCTATAGTTCGAGTTATGAAACAACGATTGGGTAGTGAAGAAGTTAAGGACTAAATAGGGAAGGAGAATGCAGAGAATAAGATTTGATGGACTACGCGAGACTTAGACCTGCACGGAATCGCGCATCTCGAGGAACGTCAGGACGTATACAAATACGGGGTCCCGACAAAACTGTAAAAAACGCGTGTCGCAAAAAAGGCTGGTAGAGGGAGGACAGCCAATATTCAGTAGGCAGGTGCAGAAGATACCAATGGGTATACGCTCTGTGACGAGGGCTAAAAAGGAGAGCCAAAAGAAGATGACGGGAGTGATAAGAGATAAGTCTTCCCCATGTCCGAACTGAAAAAAAACATTTACAGCCGAAACAGGCGTTGATAGGTACTCTAGCACACAGGCGAAAAGAGGCCCCAGGAACATAGGTTCTATCATTGGAAAATGTAGAGCTGCTTCTTCAAAGGCCGTAGAGGAGAAAAAGCCAGTGGAAACCCTAACCAGATATGAATATGAAAGTGGCCCTATGTCTGCGTCTCTCCGTATAAACGCGAACAATGAAGACCTTCCACGAAAAAGGGAAAGGGTCGACTTTCTTAAAATTGGCCATGATCAGGCTTTCAAGTGTTAAAAAACTTTAAAAAAGATCGAATTGAGAGGAAGTTCACAGGGGGGGGAGGGATTCCTCCTACTTCAAGGAGCACCACCGGGATTAAACGGGAGAAGGGGGGCGCTCCTCACTACGGAAGTTGGTGATTTCGGAAAAGGGCGAGGGGGATCGACTCAAAAAAACTCACGTACGCATGACTCAGGATGAAATAAAAACCGGAGCATGATGACGGGACCGGAAGATCCAGTACCGAAGGAGATGACATGAATCCAAGCAAAGGAGGGTGATCGCGACGGAATGAATCTACTTTTTATCTAGTGTCCGAGAATCCTTAGGGAGAGCGGGAAGGTTTGGAAAAGGAATATTTGTTTTTAAGGGGGGAAGGGAACGAAATAGAGAAGTCAGCAGACTAATGAGCAAAGAAATTAGATAAAGAAATAGGAGAGATGGGGTCTCAAGGACCAGCGCCCGACTAGAAGAGCTGTTCTCACGCCAATAAACTGATGATTGGAATATAAAAGAGTCCTGGAGATGACCGTGCTACCTAATAACCTGGAAGAAATTAGGTATTAAAAGGAATAATAAGAGGGATAGAAGCTGTCGGCCAGTTGGTACCACACAAATAGGAGAACCAAGGGGAAACAGAATCGACCATTATTCTATGGAACAGAGAAGGACAGAGCCACTTTGACTTCTGGAAGCAGACTGTCAAGAGAAGGAAAGCTCTACGGTTCTCCATAGAACACGACCGAAGCGGGAGAAGTTGCCTAAACCATAGTTCCTAGGAGTCTTCCCAAAGTTCCGAATTTCAATAATATACTCCCATAGAAATACCTGAGGGTACGCACATAAAGAGTGTCCTCTTTAAAAAGAACCGTGGAATGAAGAGAATGGCTGCGGGAGCACCGTACACCATTGTAATGGAGTGGAAGGGAGGGGGTTCATACCGGGTAAAAAAGGACCAGAAAGCCGTCCAAAACACGAAAAAAAAAAAGTCTGGACCGGAAAGAAAACACATTAAAGTTGAGTGAAGAGAGTCATGATTGACCCGAAAGAATGAGGAAGGGGAACTTTACGCGAAGGTTCATCCGAGGGAAAGGACTCAGCATTTGGAAAAAAAGCAATTGAGTTAGGTGATTAGATCGCAAAGCAGAGGATCGACTGAGGGGGAAGAGCACTGGGTTTGCTTTAAGGAAAGAAATAAGTTTAACCGCATGAGGGATGGAGAACAGGTCCGCCTTATCTCTATGGATTCCGAGACTGAAAGTGCGAAGAGGGAGAGGGGGTTAACTCAGCGGGGGAAGAGGGACAATAGAGGAAAAACACTGAGTGACGCAGAGGTGGAAAGGCTGCGGCTCAAAAAAGGAAAAAACTTAAGCCTGCCTCCAAGAAAGGAGCGAAGAGCCAAAGGTAGTCCCCGCGAGCACGTTCTAAGGAAAGAGTATCGAAGAAAGAAACGTCCGTCTAAAATAATTTATATCCAGGACGAGGAAAAAGGTATATTAGTCTAAAACAACGCATACCGAAACGAGGAAGTCCTTATGAAAGACACGTCTAGTCGAGGAGGGGTTAAATCTACAAGCCGGACGAAATAACTTGACACAATAAGGGCGAGAACGTTGTGGGGGGAGGGAAAAGGGGACGAAGGGCAGAGTCGGAACACCCACAAGTGCCGGGCAATAGACATTGTATACACTTCACCGACCTTCGGGGCTTCCTGAAGGAGGCGACCATTGTTCACAAACCGGATATTATACGACCATATTACACAGCCCCTACTAATGAGATAAGGCTTAAAGGTAAAGAAAGAAGCCCTCCAACGCTACCATGTGACAGGCAGCTTAGAGGGAAAAAAAAAAAGTTAGAAAAGGAAAGACATAGCTAGTCTGTTCAGAGCTAATCCAAAACAACCAGCTACCCCGTCGGCACCGTAGGACTGCCACAAATTTGAAGACACAAACTGCGGCTACTGACAATGTCCAAGGAGATGAGGAGTTACGGAACTGCTCAAGCTTCGAACGGAAAGGGGTCAAGTCACCTAATACGGATATCGGTCGAGGTGGTGGGGGGTCAGCTGAATAATATGTTTGGGTTGGAAAAGGGGGTCAATCTCCAGAAGGGAAAATTACACCTGGCCAAACCCACCGGACAACGACCGTTTTGGTGGGTCCATACACACCACTTGAAGAGGTCCTCTGAAGGAATAGTAATTCCAGAAGTTCAAGGCTACGCAGGACAGGGACGTAGAGGCGGATCCTGGTCTTTAGTGGATGGATAAGACGGCCGAGCGGTACATCTTACAACAGACTACCGAAAAAAGTGACCTGTAAAATAAACAGTTGCAGACAGGGATCCAACCTAAAAAAAGGTAGAGGGTTTAACTTGTAGTGACTCAGGGTGGTAATTGCGAATGAGAGAGGGAGGGAGATCATGCTGACAAGGAACGGCTTAGAAAAAAATCAGATCTGAAGGAATACAGTTGGGTTCGGACCTCTTAGTTTCAGGAGAGGAGAGAAGCAAGCTTGTCGTGGTGGGAATTAGGAAAGAACTACTCGTGCGACCACCAACCCACAGTCTATAGGCTGAAGTCATAGGGTGGAGTAAAAAAGGAGAATTGGGCGGTCTTCGGTAACCCACTTACGTCTAATGCAGCGCGCGCTCCAAGGATCGAGAAATAGAAGCCTTTAAGAGGGGGTGGTCTGGTAGGGAGTCGTTAGGTCTCCCCTTCGCGCAAGCCGGTTCCGGGGGAGGGAAAACCGCCGCCGCCCTGGTCGACGACAGGATAGAAAGACGACTTCCACCCAGACCCCCAAGTTCCCATTGACGGCGATGAGGAGGGGACACTACTCTGGAGGGGGAGACTTTACTAGTAGTAGGGGGAAGCTGGCCGCTAGAGGAAAAGGAAAATAGGTACGACGCCATCTTGGGAGCGTAGAGAAATAAGGATTTAAGAGACTAAAATGTTGTTTCTGCGGTAGAATGATGCTGAGCACCGTAGAAACGACAAAAGCCCCCAGGCGGAAAGGAAGATGGTTGGAACCGGGGTGGGGTGAGCATGGTCGCCACTAAGGAAATTATCCCCGAAAGGGGGGTCGGAGCTCTCAGAAGAAAACAAGAAACTCAGTAGAGGAAAGGATTTGGGACCTTTATCGACGTGCTGAACCATATTCCGCGTCACGTACGAAAAGGCGCGAAGGAAGCAACAGCAGGAGAGAAGGCGTCAAAGGGGGGACTATGGAGAAAAGCGTGGCGACGGGTTATGTGGGCTTCTCTGCAGAAAAAGAAGAAAGGGTCATGAAATGAAGAGGAAAAAAAGCTGTTGAAAAAAAAACGCTCCTCTTCCACACTCGGAGAAGGAAGGGGGAAGGAACAAGCGTAGTAATAGATTAAAATTCCCTATCCATGAAGTGAGAATTACGCAGTAGAGGTAGGATGAATAAGAGATTATAGATGTAAAAGTCGCCACCATCAGACAAAATGTCAGGCGGAGAGGGGGATGGAGGGCTAATGAAGTGTGTGGTTACTAGAGAAGAGAGAGCCGAAAACCAGAATGTTTACATTGAGCCGCAGATATAAACAAGAAAATCTGAACGGGGAAAGTTGGTGACGAAGAAGGGTCTCGTCAGGAACAAACTCAAAAGCAATAGAGTGTGGAAGATGAACAAAATATACCCTGAATAAGAGGGTATCTCGAGAACAGGAGAGGTATAATATTAAAAACAAAAACGGGAGTGGGAAAGGTAGAGAGCATTGGAGAGGATTAGTAGAATAATATGAATGCGGGCACTAAGAATAATACACCAGAGGGAATAAAGGATACTGGGTTCAAGAGCTTGACCCGTCAGGATGTCTACTAACAGCCCTAGAAATGCTGGAGCGAAAAAAAAAGAGGGTGAAAAATCGTCAAGGGGGAAACGGGAAGAGACATCGCCGGGTCAAGCAAATTCGCAGACCAGAGGGATGAAAGTAGGGGTATCTTCACGTCCAACGTCGCAAGCAGAGAGAGAAAAAGAATTTATGGGAAGGGACTCCATCAGGCAAGTCCGTCGAGTGTGATGACAGGAGAGAAAGGTCGGAGCGAGTTCCACGCAGACGGCCGAAAGGGAGATACTGAGAAGTGGACCGGAATAAGTCCATTCGGCGAACTTTAAGAGGGGCACGGGGAAAGCATACGAGAATATTAAGGAAAAGAGTCAAAGACCACATCCGGAAGAAATGAAAGATTTGTGGTTGGTGGGTTGCACAACAGTTGACCGCGCATGTTATGGAGAAAGGTGGGCTCAATGAGCTGGGAGTAGTGACGTTCTGTCGCGGAAGATGCAGAAGAGATCTACTTCTATGGGCCACTTAGATATGAAGCGACGTTGGGGTAGGCGAGTCTTTCCTCTCAGAGGTATCCGAGAAATGAATGAAACAATATCACCAACGCCCTTCCAAATTGGACAAGGGACGCCGTGGGACTTCGTTGGCGGTGCCAGGGTTCATGCGGTAAAACAACGTTTCTGGAGGAATCTGGAGGTCAAAGATCGAAAAAGGGACAAAAAAAAATGAAGAAAGCATTGAGAGCGGAATACTGGAAAGAAAGAAAACCAATTGTAAGGGAAAAGGTACCGCGCACGAGGCTTTAACGGAAGAAGGAGAAGAAAGGCTACAACTTTGGAAGGAAGAGGTATTCTTAAGGGAAAGGGTTGAGGCGAAGGGGTCTGCATTGTCAAGAAAAGCGTGAATCCTGGGGTTTAGAAAGAGTCCAGCAGAAGAAAAAGACTAAGTCTGGAGGATATGAGCTCACACGAAGAATGAATCAGGGTCCTAGACAGAACGTGTCCAATTGCCAACCGGAGTCGGAATTATACTCGCCGGGGTTGTGAAAGGAGGTTGCTGAGTAAATCTAAGGGGTAGTATAAATGCTCACCCTTCAAGAAAAGGAATGCTAATGCCACCTGAGTCGGGGAAAAGACTTTGAGTTTGAGAGGGGAAAGTTAGTCCCTATAGGAATGACCGAGCTGACCGGAAATAACTAACAGGCAGCAACCAAGATGGTGATTGAATCGTTGATGGTCCTGGGGGGGTCGATCTTACGGGATTAAGGAGTTAGTCAGAGGGGTTATGAGGCGATTGTGACACTCATTGGAAGAATGTATCTTCCAAGAGGACTCAGAGACCGACGGAGAGAAAAATCCCATTGAATACTGGGTTGGGGCCTCTACTGGTATCCTCGGAACGAGGAAGGGTGTAACAAAAGCTGGTCAGTGAGGAGTAGAAAACAACAGGGCTTTAGATTTTTGGAAGGGGAAAGGGGTGAAGAGGTATACATTTTACAACCTCGCTCTCTGGCCAAAAACTAAAGAGAGGGTGGGTTTGAGGGACGAAAAGTGCGGCAAATACATTGAAATGCTAAGGGTAGCTAGCTTTATAATCGTTGAACCTGGAACTTAGGCAGCTCAAAAGAAAAGGTTTATTGAGGGAAATGTTGTGGGTAGCGGGAAGAGGGGGTAGAATTTTTGTATTGGGGACTACATAACATTATAATAGAAGTGGATTTAGAACACCCAGGTAATTATAGAAAGGGCCGCCAAGGAAGAAGAGTTTCGCTAAAGGTATCGGAAGGACGGCTGCCTGAAGATTTAGGCGGTGAAGTGGGGTTTTAGATCCCAGATCAGTGTGAAGCAGGTGAGGGAAACTTCCGAATTTAACAAGATGTCGGAGGCATGACTCAGACCTTTATGACCGAATTTTTTGGACCGTGAGGATCGGAAATGTTCAACTGAGGCGTCGCAAGACACAAGGGGATCGCCCCTCAGGTAGATTTTCGGGAAGGGTAGGGGTAGTGAATAAGGCTAGGAACTGCCTACCACCGCCGACTGCCTGGGCATGGAAGAAGGGGAAAAGGATTCGGGAGGAGGGGCAAGAAAATAAGGACTCGACTCCGCAGTTGAGTATTGACTAGTGAGCATCCCGGGAGAACAGGAAATGGAGCCAGAGTCCGACTCAGGGAGGAAAAGGAGGTACCGGACAGATGAGGGAGGGACAACTGTAAGGAAGAACTCTTAAGGATAGATGGGTCGCTCATCCAACGCGGGAGGAAAACAAGGGGGCGGATCCTAGGAGCGGCAGAGAGAGGAATACCTTTAGAATCTTACCTAATTAAGTAAGAAAAGTCACAGTGGTGAAGAGGGCCGAAAAGAAGCAGAAAGGACAGAAAGAAGGTGGCAAGCGAACGAGGAGGAAACGCCGAGGGATCGCGATGCCGTGATAAGGTCA
>Ga0179591_1361920_pt1 | contig 30060 bp, 27 predicted proteins | sample CZOMad2_1_08_16f_FD_182891 | JGI IMG/M metagenome (GOLD analysis project Ga0179591, IMG submission 182891) | Vadose zone soil fungal communities from Angelo Coast Range Reserve, California, USA - CZOMad2_1_08_16fungal (PacBio error correction) | ecosystem: Environmental > Terrestrial > Soil >...
CAGGTGAAAAGAGGATGTGAATAGTACCAGAAGGGCGAATCGCCTTGACTACTCTCTATCAGCATCTCCCGGGAAAAGCGGAGTGACCTCAAATCAATCTCCCTAACAAATCTGAGTGGTTCAAGGGTGGGGAGGGGTTGGGGGGGGAATTTCCCGGGCTGGAAATTCTGCAAAGGCACGACAAGGTCCCCACTCCCGGGTGCATTATCTCAAGCTCCGCGGGGTGCGCCCCGGTGCTTCCTCGAGTCACGACAGAACCGACGACTGGGGAGGAGGAGAGAAAAACTATTCACCATTTCCGACCTATCACCATGCCCCTATACATCGGTTTTGACTTTCTATCTCACCGCTAACAGAAGAAGTTGTTGGTCTCGCGTTCTTAAAAAAAGGGCAGCCCTTCCCGAGGGCTTTTTGACGAAAAAAGGGGGTCGGCCTGATGATTGATTCGAACACTTTGTGTCTTAAGAAGAAAGCCTCTGGAAATCGGAACACAACCGGAATGTTGGACGGGAGAAACATGCCGAACGCTCCCAAGAAAGTGCCCGGCCGCCAACTTATGCTAAATGACCTGGGAAAGGCTGGAGCGACAAAAGGGCCCGGGAGAGGTGCGATGGGCTTAAACTCAGAATGCCTTGCGGGGACCGGAGGGCGCCATCATCTGTCGGCGGTCGGAGAAGACAAAGGAAAGAGAATCGGCGTTGAGCAGAAAACAACCCCCGCACCGTCTGAGAACCGGAAAAGAGGAAAAAGATGCCGGAGATGGAAGCAGATCTGGCCGCAGACAAATTCGAGGGAAGGTAACACGGCAGATTCTTCATTGATGTGAGCATACACGTTTTTCTAACCCTCAAAAATGAGCTGGACCGGGGGAGGACGAAGTAAAGGTCGTACAGAAAGAAAAGGGAGACAGAGCGCTGAGAAAAAGACCAAAAAAATGCCCGCTGCGTCGGGGAAGAAAAGATTTCCGGCGGGGTCTCCAAAGTCAACAACAACATTAGGGGGTAAAAATATATATTAAACGCTTCCAGAAGGTCGTCCTACTGGCGCGGGGCTCGTGGTGAGAAGGCTAAACGTGATAGAAGAGAGCGGGGAAAAAGATAAACGAGAGACAGAGGTCACTGTCTGTCGATAACCAAATAGGAATTCACCTCTTCAAAAGAAAGGAGACCTACTGCAGGAAGGGACTCTTGAAAAGCTGGAAATCCTCCGGATCGGCCATCGAAGAGCGGCCATCGGTCCGGTCTCAAGGGGAGGGCTGACCGAGGGGCGAAGGAAAAAAGCGTCGATCCTGGTCTTCTTAAAGGTGATTGAAAAAAAAGCGGAAGATCTTTCTCGATAGTAAAAGGAACTGGGCTGTGGACTAGATAAAGAATCCCAGCCCCGGGCCAAGCCAGGGGAGGTTTTAAGACGACTGTGATGCCCAACCCAAAAAAAAAAGAAAAGGTGCAGTTCTCATCTAAGACTTCGTCCGGTTCCTGGTGTGGGGAGAGGCGGAAAGCAAAAGAAAGGGGAGAGCGTTTCAGGAAAAGAAGCGGCCAGGAGTAGGTTTAAAGCCACAGAAGGAGTTGTTCCCGTCGTACCTTAAAGATAGGTCCGGGAAAGGGGGGGGGACAATGAAGACTTTTCCCTGGTGAGAGCCTGGCCGCCGATCACCGGACAAAAAGGATGGCGCATCTGTCATCCCTCGGAAAGGAAGTTGCGGACATAAGGAGGGGGATGAACTGGGTACCGCAGGCGCCTCCAAAACAAACCCTGCGGTTTGAGGGGAAGGAATTTAAGGACTTCCAAAACTTGAGAAATCGGCAGAAGGGGATCGAGATCATAAAACAAAAAAAAAAACAAAAACACCATTGGTGGGAAGGACTTTTCTCACAAGGTGCACCTTTTATATCTCAACCCTCAACAACAAGCCCGTTCCTTTCTGCTTATGAGGACTCGGAAGGACGCTGTTCCTAGGGAACGCACAACAAACCAGAACGCTTCTGGTAAAAAAAAGTCGACATGTTAAATTGAGGGGGAATAGAAGCCGAGCGGTAAAGAGAAGCGGGGGGTGTCAGACCTCTGAACGCTTCAGGATAGGGGGGCAAACACTGCGACATCAGGCTCAAAGGCATGACACCGTCCGTCTAGTCGAAGAAAACAGGAAGAGCCTTCTTGTCCCGCTTAAGAAAGGAGGGGATCCGACAACCATAACCGAAAGGGTCCGGGGGGGAAAAGAATCGAGAAGGGCAGTCCCTCACCTGTCTAACACGGGCAGGGGAATTCGAGTTCTGCGAGTCACAGATGACAACTAGGGATAAGAAATTAGAACAAAGAAGAGCTAAAGAAAAAAAAGGGGCCACGCCAATGGGAGCGTTGTCAATTGGTCTTATACGCAATCCCACCCCGACAAAAAGCGACTGTGGGACCGGGCAAACTAGGTGAAAAGAATCAAGGGGGAAAGACCGAAAAAAACTGCAAAAATCTTGTGCTAGTCTGGTCGCGTGGGAAGCTCGACACAATTGAGGGAAGAAAGGCAAAGGGTACAAAGGGTGAAGGACGAATGGGAATGCCATTTGGCTCACCCCGACAACAAAAACCCTACGTCCGGCGGCACGTCGAAATTAGGATTGGCCGACCCCACGCACGCCTTTCCGGGGAGCAGCCCCGGCAACTAGAAGTACTACCTGTTCCCAAAACCCTCCCGGAGCTCCTGTCTCAAAAGAATTTAATCCAATTAGCAAGTCCTGCCAGGCCAAGATATACAGCACTACTGAAAATTACCTTCGGCCGGAAAGGGACACGCATTGGCTCCCCCTAATCTACATTACGTGGGACCCTAATAGGGACGCTTGCACGGGTCGTGGGGAAAAACAGTAGAGGGGGGTCCGGTTACACTTACCAGAGCTGACTCCCCTCCAGCATGGACCCGAAGCAGGGGGGGAGAAAGGGTCCTATAGTCGGAGGGCTAAAGCCCTGGGCGGGGGGCAGACGATTTAAAAGGTCGTCTTACCCACACAGGTCCTCCTCCCCATGGAACATCTTTTCAGAAGAGTCAAGGGGGGGGGTGGTATCGAATTCAAAATGAGTGGCTATCATATCTCGGGAGCTAGCCGATAACAACGGAAGGGGAAGATGATCAGGCCTTCGCCAGGAAAGGAATTCCATCCATTAGGAAAAACAAGAAACTTAGCAGAAAGGGGGGATCTGACATGACGGGGAGGCGCTTAGCCATTCCGGAAAACGGCCCCGGCGGGGAAAACAAAGATCTGCAAGCACCGCACCAGTGGAGGGAAGGCACTATGTGAGGACGAGAAAGCCGGCCGCCCTCATCCAAATTTTGTCACGGTTAACTTGCCCAACTTGAAAAACCTTGGCGAAATCTCTCCGCCAAAAGATGATTCGACGATTCAAACTAGAGAGAGAAAAACTCTTCACAAAAAGCGGTAAAAGAGAGAATAGGATCGTCGACGATGGCCTTGAGGGGTAGCTTATGGAATATTTTTGGAGGTGATTCACCAACGGTGGATCTAGTTCTGGAGGAGGGGAGAGAACATCGTGTCTTAAAGCCCGCCAGTTTAGGGAGGGGCGATGTATTTTGAATTCGTGCTCGGAATTCGCATTTCTAGGAGAGGGAAGAAAGGTCTGCAAGTGGGACGAGTGCGCGGCAGGAATGTGGGGCTGGCTAAGCAAAGGCGTAGGAACTCAGTCGTTGGTGGAACGGGTCAATCTCTCTTTGCGCAGGACAGAAGAGGGGGAAAAAACAAAAAAAAAAACAAAAACAAAGGGAGCACGACTCTTTCATCCGAGGGTGGAAAGGGAAAGAGGGGAGTCGCTGGGTTAGAAAAAACTTTTTGAATCAAGCAGGACAGGGATACCTATCGGTCCTACAAAAAGTGAGGAAACTGTTGGATTAGCGGAAGGAGTACCTGAAACCGTGTTTCCGGAAAAAAAATCTGAAAAGGAAAAACGCCCTAAAAAAGGACGTCGCCAAAGAGGAGGGGGGGAAAGTTAGCCTGCCGGATGGGAGAGTGGGAAGAATCTGGACGTTTAAGGGGAAAGGCCGAAGGCATCCTTCGTGAAAAAAGTGATTTCGTCAAGAGGAAGGTCTCATTTTCGGGAAAGGAGTTAATGATTATATGGACGGTGAACTGGAGGATGAGGGTGAACGAAAGAGGGAAAGAGGTGTCCGGAGGATATTCCAGTTAGGAGAGTTGTGTTAGGAAAGATTCCAGGGGGAGTGTTTGACCGCAGGGAGGGGGGGAGACACGTGCAGGGGTTGGGGGGGTGCCGGGAAAAAGGAAAACCCTGCGCCCATGTTCCCACAGGAGGGAATCTATGGAAAAGGTTTGAGGGAGAGGGTGTCGAAGGAAGAATCGAGAAAGGACGACGGTAGGGGAGGGATCTCATATCGAAGGCTAACGTGGCAGTGGGAAAAAAAGCTGAGGGTTCAGCGGACATAAAAAAAAAAAAGGAACCTCTGGGAGCTTGCCGTGGTCGGGGGACTAAGCCCGCACTAACTGTCATTCGCTAAGGGGGAAATCGTCGGTGATAGGGAGGTAAAACGACAAATCTTATAAGTGGTAAGAGAAGTAGGGAACCACTAAGAGGCCTCTCTACAAGAGAAAGAATTTGAGCTAGACTGAGACTCGTATTGACCTTCCCGATTTATAAGGTCCGTGATTGGGGGAGTCGGATAAAAGAAGGCAAGGTCCCTCAGCGGGGGGTGAAAAATAAGGTCTTACTTGCTATAACTGACACGGGGAGCCCACACAGCAGCGCGGGGCCACAAAGCACGCGTCCTCGAGTGACCCCACTATAAGGGGCTACTCGCGTGAATAAAAGAAAAAGGTAGCTGAAAACAAGACCCTTTCAGTCCTAGGGGGGGGGAACGGTCCACGGTCAGGGGAATAAGTCCAGCTCGAAGGGGGCGGAACGGGGTGGCGGGTGTTTGAACCGTCTTCGAACAGGCGCTCAAATGTTCGAAAAGACGGGGTCCCCACCACGTGGGAGTGTGAGGAGGGTCTGAAACAGGGAGAAGTGCGCCACCGTGGGTCAGAAACTGACACGGAAAAACTGAGGGGGAAGGGTCGTAGCGGCCGGGCCGAGAAAAGTGCTCAAGAAGAGTAAGACAGGCACGGAATGGAGGGAGGGTGATGTCGAAAGAACAGCAAGGGCGTGGGGCAAATAAAGGCGGCAAACGCCCAAGTTGGGACAGGGTCAACAAAATTGTCTGCACAAGCTTACCGGGAAGGGGGGGGTAGCGAAAAAAGGAAAAAGGTCGTACCATGAAGTCCTAAAAAAAGCAAGTGGAGGGGTCCGAAAAAGAAGGGAACAGGGAACAACAGGGGGGTTGGGGAAGCAGGGGGGAAGAAAAGTGCGGACTAAAGAAAAAAAGACGGGCTAACGCTATCGAACACCGCGTGCGAGGGGGGGATGCTTCACAAAAACCCAAGGAATGCTTGAGGGGACAAGAAACGGCGCCAGCATCAAGTCCGTGGGGGAAACCGTGAGAAAGACCCGGAGTATCCGGGCCTTGAACCAACAGCAAAAACACTTCTAACACCGAGGTCACCGCAAAAAAACGGAAACATTGGGAAGGAGGGGGAAAATCACTGAAAGGAGGCGGATCGCTAATGAGCAGGACGGGGCTGAGAAAAGTGTGTTTTCAGAAAGAAGCACGCGGTCTTACACTCAATAGCGTTTCCAAAAAACACGCGAGGTCCACACGGGGAAGCAACTGCCCGTAAGCAGACACTTCACCTGCTACCAGGCGGTTAGAGACGACCAACAACCACAACGGAGGAAGGAAATAGGAGGGGGCGATCCTGCCGCCGTCAACTGGAGGAAACAAGGGGACTGGGTTGAAGCGTAAAAAAAGAAGAAAATATCTTCACGTAACCGTTACCTAGCGGGTTCCTTGAGGGCTTGCTGCAGAAAAAAAGGGATCAGCAAAAACCTTCGACGTGGCCTAGTTGAAGGCGAGCTAGCAATCGAAATATAGACCAGTTCAACTGAAAGGAGACGGGGGTGTCTCGTCGAGTAGGGGAGGCTCCGGCGTTTCGCCGTCAAAGCCGATGCTAGAAGGGGGAGAGGCACGGTAAAATGTCCCCTATTTTCGGGCCTTCAACAAAGAAATATGTGGAAAGCCACTACAGAAGTCAGGCTTGGTTCTCTCACAAGATGGAACCCGGTGGGGGTGGCAGTGAGAATCAACCATTTTGAAGTCTCAATTTTGCAACGAAAATAACTGCTTTGAGCGGCCAACATAACCGGTGTTTCTCGCGTTCCATGTATGGAAAAAATCAAGGGGGGAACGCCAAAATTACTTATGGAAGCCTCATCTGTCTGGGACCTTTTCCAAGTTGAAGTGGGTTAGCGAAAGGGAAGCCCGGGACCAACCCTTCAAACTGGGTGAATAGAATCACTCGGGGGATCAACTGATTACAATTAGAGATTCCCGGGGGACCCTCTTCGCGGTCTCATCAAGAAGAAAAAGTTAACTACAATGTCCGCAGCAAAAAAGAATCCCCCGGGCCCAACAGCGGCAAAGCAGTTCAGGGGGGGGATCAATCCGAACAGCCCTTGTTGGACCGTAGGGGCGCACATTTCTGTTCAACCTCACCACCCTCCCCCCCAACTATGACTTTGACGTGCAGATAGGGGGGGGGTATTCTGCCGGGCGGGGGGGGAAAAATGACAGCTGGCTTGAAAAGGAACTTGGCGAAAAGGAAAAAGGTTCTCGGGAGGGGGGGGAACAATCACAAAGAATAGCCTATATCTCCCTTTAGAAAACTCGGAGCGTACCCTTCAAAGCTAGGAAGAACCTTTTAATCCCACCGGGATATCGACAGCATCGCCCCCTCCCACTGGGGGGTTTGCTTTCACCTCCGAATCCACACAACCCCTCAAGGATATCTCTAAGGGAGTTTTCTACTGTAGAAAACCGTAGACCCATCGCTTGAGCACGGGGTCGGAATCACCAGAGAGGAGATTAACACGTAAGAATAACCAAAGACCTGGGGAGGAAAAATCCTATAAAAGAAGGAGAATGCATCCGCAACTGAAGGAAGAAGTTTCATAGAAAGGAAACTTGGTAAGGAAACCGCGCGGGGAGCACGTCCAAGGGACGTCAGGAGCGCAAATAAAACTGGAGTGCTCTCCGACCAGAAAAAAAAATTCCAAAAATTTCATTTAAGCCTGCGCCGGGGGAAGGTTGATCGGCCGCAAGAACATGGCCCGGCACGCACACTTGAACCGGGCAAGAGAAATTGGGGCTTTCAGGGGGAAAAAAAGAGAAATGCAGAGCTGGGCAGCAAGGACTCTCCGTGCGGGCCCCAAAATCATTCCGGCAACCGGCCAAGCGTTGAGCCCGGAAGGAATCCCTGAAAGGAGACATAACCCACTACGTCACGGAGGAAAACCCAGTAACCGGGACATTAAAACCCGAGATTATTCACACCTCATCTTTGTCTACTGTGCATCGCCGAGAAAGGTGGGCGTTAAGCCGATGGTTTTCGCGGGACGACGCCCGGGCACCGATGATCAAGGAGAATAAACCGAATGACCGGAACTACGCGAGGTCTCAACGAACTGGCGTGTGCCAAAAAAAATTCCAAAAGGGGAGAGCGATCCCCCAGCCAGACGCGGGAAAAAGAGGCAAGCGAGGGGGCGAAGACACCTGCTGAGGCGACTCTCAAGCAAGAGGCCGGAGGGGAAAAAGAGGAGCGGGCTTGAGCTTGAAAATCGGACACACCTTCTCTGGGAGGACTCTAACCTTATTTAGAGTATCGTGCCCTGTACTTCACATAGCCCCGTTCCCCGGGAAGACCACCGTCTACAGAGGGGGGGAAAAGAACTCACATGGGTCCGGGCGGGCAAGACAATGTTACGGGAGCAGCCAATCACGCACGGGGAGGGACCAGGGCCATCAACACCTGAAAAAAATCCCCTCGGCGCCGGAGCGGAAAAAGAAAAAAAAAAACGTCGACGAGAAGAGCTATCAACACCGTATAGGCGATATCGAAGAAACGTGGAAGTACCTTATGTCCAAGGTTGGTGATTCCCGGGGGAAAAATCCAACTTGACCCGGGGGAAGATGGAAAAAAAGAACGGTTCCCTAAGCCAGGTGAGGGGTTGACGATGGATTTGGAAATCGTCCGGGCCGGGGCCGGCAATGGGCCGCACACAAAAAGGTGATGAGACAATGGAAGAAAAAGGGGCGAAGGTGGCAAGAGCTGGGGGTCGCAGCGTAAAAATTGTGAAATAATCGGGGAAAACCAAAAAAAACAACAACAAAAAATAGTCAAAAAATATTAAAAAAAGCAAAAACACAAAACTCCCAAACCAAAGTAACAAAAGGGGGGGGGGTAAGTGTGCTTTGTGGGGGGTTTTTTGTTGGGGGGGTGGCTTCCGGATCAGGGAAATCGTGCAGGTAGCGGCTTCTCCTAGAGCTGAGAAGGAGCAGTGTCCTCATCGACCAACACAGCAAGAAGGGGGGCCCCGCTCGGGGAGAAGAGGGGGGGCCATTAGAGGCATGGAAGCGCAGCCGGGGTCAACCAGGGCTTTTAAAACCGATCGTTAAGGAAGTTAAACAGTATATGTGACGCGGGGGCGGGAGGGGAGGAGAGCGCAATAGGTGGGCGGAACTTACCAAGGTAAAAGGAAAAAAAGCACCTCTCTGCACCAGCGGTCTGTCACCGCCACTCTCAAATGAATTCAGCAAAGGAGGTCTAATTGAAAGGGCCGAAGGGGAAAGAGAGGGAACAAAGAGTGGCCTGCAGGAGTTCGAATCTTCAAGTGAATATGTAAAAAACCGCCGGTGTACGACGAGTCCGTAGTCATTAAAGGGATCAGTCCAGCTGAGGGAGGGTTTTGGTAGGCATCGGCAAGGTGGTAAGTGCCTGGGGAAAGGACAAAACGGTCTTCCGGTCAAAGTTGCCGAGGAAAAGGACACCCGCCCGGGGGGCAGGACTGGGGGGGGGAAAGAAACTGAATTGAGAATGGTCGACAACAAGAGGGAGCCGTTAAGAAAAGTAGGCGGAAATGGTCCAGGTACCGTTTCTTCGTTTCACGAAGTGCGCGGACCAGAATCTTTTATCTGTTTGGTCGGAGGGGAACTAAATTCCAAGACAGGCCAAAAACCTCTACAGGGGAGGGGCCCGGTCTCGGAATGGGCTCTGGAGGGGAGGCTCGACGCCAGGCGGATAAAAAAAAAAATGGACCGACACAACGCTGAAAAAGCGGACTAGGAATAAATCGCCATTAAAAAGAACTCTCTAGAATTGCCGGAAAGAGGGTGAATACGGGCAGGGAGTGTGAATGACATAGAACCTAAAATGGCGGCAGTGGCCTAGAACGTACCTTTGAGGAAACCAATTTATCCGGAGGTGGAGAAGGGAAGCCGAGCGCAAGGCGGGTAACTCTGTTTGATGGAAGGCCGGGGAAATGAAAAAGGTAAAATAACACCAGGTAACGAAGGAACCTTTCATGTCTGAAAAGTAAAAAAACGGGGATGGCGCAAAGAGATAGCACCCACAATAAGGTCGGGTCCGTCGGTGCGTTAGTACCATGCGAAAAAGAACATGCTCAAAAAAAATACGGGGGTCCCAACCAATGGGAGGGAGAGTCGCGAAAGAGGGGGGAAACCCGGTCTTAACGAATCTCTCAGCAAAACCGCCGGTGTCTCGTCGAGGAAACCGCCCAACATTGCAACGAACTCCTCCACAGGCCTATCCATCAGGCAGATTGGGGGAAAATAGATAAAAAAAAACACTCTCCGCGAAGGGGGTTTGTTCCCGGTCGGGTCAATGGCGCGCACAATAAGAAAACAATTGGAAAAAGTTTCAGCTTCCTGATGAGGGTGCTGAAACAGAGCTTTCTAACCTTAAGCCTCAAAGCACGTCTGCACAGCAAAGGGGAAGGGGTGGGGAACGAGAGACCGACGCCCTCCGCAGTTGGTGGAAACCAAGAAAACTTAGTAAGGAGCAAGCGACAAAATTTCCGACAAATACGGAGTGACGGGGAGGAAATTTCTTCCAAGCATCACCAGGAGAAGTGCTGACTGCAAGAGAGGTAGCGTGTCTATTGGCTCCGAAAAATGCATAAACCAGAGAAGCGGTGAAGGGGGGGTCTAAACATATAAAACTGGGAAAAGGATTCCGAAACTCTTGGCCAAAGCAACGCATTAGTGGACGAGCAGAGAGTTGTCCGCCAGCTCTGCTCCTAGAACGAGTAATAAAAAAACTATGTGGTTGTCTTATCAGGGCTGTTCTCGGCAGCTCCTAGGCTGCGAAGTGTTTAAAAAAGGCCTATTCGAAAGTTTCGCCATAGAGCGCCCCAAGCCGCCAACTGCCAGGACTCAAAGTCGTTGCACGCAAGGGAAGCAAAGGGGCTTCACAAAAATAGAATTACTCATTAGGTCCCTATGCATTCGGGGAGGCAGCGCTAACAAAAAATTCTAAACTACGGCGGGTGGGAAAGGTGGGAAGTCATCCTATGGGGAAAAGGAGAACACCAGTCTGAAAGCCGCTGAATCATGACGAGAGAACACTGGCCGAGGTGATAGAGCCGCGAGGGCAGGCCACAGCAGCCGGGAGAAGAAGGGGGAGTTCACGGGGTGGATTCCGGGCAGGGACTTGGCTTTCTGTCCCGGCTTGTCCCGGACTATAAAGATGATTCTTCACTTGGGCCAACCTAGATAAACTATATGGAGCCGCCGCGGAATCCCAAAGGGGGAAAAAGAAGAACCAAAAGAAAACTACTTGGTCGCTCACCTTGAAACGGAAGTCCATCGGACGCTCAACGGGAGGCCGGGATTCTTTACACACGGGTGGGGGAAATTGTGCTTCCTGCAATCAATAAATAGTGAGAAGGAAACTGAGAGGACCATGGATGCAAAAAAAGGGGACGTGGATAACTCATAAAGCTCCAAACGGGGGAAGAGTAACTGGTGCCTTCAGGGGCTAGAACCTGGAAGAACTGAACACCGGCCCCGGCTGAGATGGTCTAAAAACCAAACAAAAAGAGATCATTGAAGGGCTGACATTTCTGCTGGCCCCGTCTTGGGAAAAATTAGTTCTTCCTGGGATGACCTGGCAGGGGGAAGCTGAAGCGGGGAGTAAAGGGGAACCCTCAGGGTTCCATACCACCTACCGGGGGTTTAACGCGGGGATGAAGCAGCGCCTGTATCTCGAAGGAAACCCCCGAGGACCGCGACGTGTCGGTTCTTGAAGGCGGGTACCAATGAACCGTATGTACGGCGATTCCCTTCACGGGACGAGCGGGGTAAAGGAGCATGTTTCGCGGGAGGGTTAAAGCAGGGAAAAAAATATGGGTGCACCACCTGAAAATCGGGGGGAACCCAATCTCCACTGACCGTGCTCCAGGGAAAAAAATTCCCCGGTCACCGTACTACGGGAGAGGCCTCGGGTACAACCCCGGATGGGGTATTTCACGCAAATTCAAAAGTGAAATAGCAAGATCGGAGGGGATCCGCCGTGCAGGAGAAACGAGAGGATTTACAAAAAAGGGGTCTTAGTCTGACAGTAACCTAACCAGCCTTTCGAGACCAAGGAAAAACCAACGCCGAGCCCATTCCGAGACAAGGGGGGAAGAAAAAAAGGGATCGTCCTTTGGAGTACCCAAAAAAAAATCCAGCGGGAATGGGAGCAACAAAGCAGAGGGAACCAGAAGTGGTCAATCAAAGAAGGGAATTTACACGCCTTAAAGCGGATGAATAGTGCTGAGTCGAAACTTCGACCTAACACGCAGCGAGGGCCCGAGGTCAAGCGGGAAAAACCATGTGATCTGCCTGCCATCCATTACGTCCCTAGGCAACGATCCGAACGGCCTCTGAAATTTCCTGCTTGCCTAAAACACCCGCAGAAAAATTGGCCGAGTCGCAAGGAAAGACTCGTGAAAAAAAAAAAAAACGGAATGCCCAGCTCTCCTCCCGGAAAAAAAAGAAAAACCTTCACCACAAACGTGTTTCACAGGAAATGAATCGGCCGGGGAAAAATTGCCAACGCAAGGATTAAACGCTAGAACATCGCCTTCACGCAGTGCGGACCAAAATATCAAAAGTTGGTTCCTGTAAAGTGGGAAGCAAAGGCCTCAACAGCTGGGGAGAGAGAACGCCTCCACCCAATAAGGAAAAAGACTGTTAAATGTCTCCCGGACCCTGGGGGCCTTGGAGGGCAGATGTTACGGCAAAAATCTCGATGGAAACAAAAGGAGGACAGAGCGGGGAAAGAGGACGTCGTTGGTTTGGGGTAACCCCTTCTAAAAAGGATTCGTTAAAGCTCACAAACGATATTGACTCGCATTAACTTCGAAAGTCAGTGGCGGCCAGCCAAACCCGGCGGCCCTCAATCTCGTCCACGCCAAGGGGATGCGGGACATCGGGAGCATGAACTCCCCCCTATACCACACCTACATCGCCCATCACAAAATCATGGCCGGGCGGGGAAGAAGGGTAGCGAAAAAGCTCAATACATGGTCCAAAGGGAAAATTACCGGGGCAAGAAAAAAAACCGGCCATAAAAGTACATCGTCGCCGCCTAAGGAGTCTAGTAGTACTAAGGAGATCACAACAAAATGGTCTTAGATATCTGTCGACCTTTGCAGCTTTCCGAGTAGGGCGCGAGAGGGAGAGTTGGGATGGCCGGTTTGGTTGGGAGGGAAACTTGCAAAAAAGACCTTGGAGGAGGCGGCTCTGCGGAAAACTTGAATAAAAAAACCCCCGGTTGAGGGTGATTGTCTATGTCGGTGTAATCGCAAGGGTAAATCAGCTAAGAAGGAAAAGGCTAATCACTCTTCATGGGCTGTTGCCAATGGGGTGTCTCCGCCCGAAATTGGGGTTCTGGCCGAAGCACGCCAGGCGAAGGAAAGAGAGTCCATCTCGCGTTGGGGGGTCGGGATAAAGTATCACATGCAAGGCTAAAACACCACCACTACAGAAGGGCCCCCTCTATAAAAGCTTTTTTAAGGGCGGCCCTGGGGGTCCAGCCCGCCTTTTTGGAAGAGGTTCAAAAAAAAGGGGGGACTACGACTCGCCGGACTCAGGGACAAATTATATTGAGCGAGCGTCGCAATATGTTGCTACCAAAAAAACCGGTTTGGCCGGAACCAAAAAGAGACGGTGAGCAAAAGCCAAATACTTGCGGGAAAAAACCCTCCGAAAACCTAACTAGTGGTTGAAGTCTGGCTGTCATGGGGACCTTCAGCAATTTAAACAGAGTGGGGAAAGGGGGGGGGGGGGGGGGAACAATGATAAAAAAAGGAAAATCTTAGTGAGGAAAAACTGCGCCAGACGTGGGGCACTAGCGAAATTGTCCTGTACTGCTCGGCCAGGCGCGGAGGGGGGTAGACAGACAGCCCAGTAAGGCAGGTGTGGGAAAAAGGAGCGGGCGAAGCCAAAGAAGGAAAACATTTTGCGTTCCGGAGAAAATTTCACGGACTAAAATTTAAAAACTGTACCCGAAAAAATGTAGTAGGTTGGGCGAGACGAATCGCCAACGGGCCATAAGCTGAGGGATAGAAGGTTGCACATGACTACTAAATATGGTGAACCTGCAGTGAGAGTACCAGGAAAGAAGATAATAAATCCTTAGAACATCAAGACTCTCAAAAAACGGTACGACTCTTCTGAGTAAGGGCAGGCGGAGAATCGGGAAATCTACGGGGAAGGGGGGGCTCACGCTGCCTTCGGGAAAGGAAATTTCTAAACGCTAAAGAGGGGAAAATCCTCGGGCTCCGGGCCGGATTGTAGTAGCGATTCGCACAAAAAATTTTTTGAAACACGAAGGCGCTCCAGGTTGGGCGTAGAAGGAAGGGGAAGACCCCGGGCCGAGGAAGGTGAGGACTTACATGCGCAGCGTCATGTAGTGACCAGGGGAAAGGGCAGCTTTGATCGTAGACCTCTTTGTGGCCACCTACCTCAGGGCCCGGGCATCGAAATGAGCGGGTCCAAGTGGCCAAGCAGACCTCGCGCAAAAATTGTGGCCGTGTTGTAGCCAATTCGGGAAAAAAGAAACTTGCGACCAAAAGTCCCCACCAATGGGCCTGCGAGGAACTGAGCAACAGGAACCGAACCGGCTTCCCTCACGGAAAGAACCTAAGTCCTGCTCGCAAACATCTCCTCGGGGGGGAACGCCTCGAACGAAAAAAGGTAGCCATGCCAGGGGAGGAGGGAGTTGGGGAAAAAACACCTAACTCCGGTCTGGGGTCACGGGCTGCCATGTGCACCAGGCACGTCCCAGTGGGCTTCCTTTTGACAAATGTCGGAAGATTGAGGAGGATGAGTAGGCGGAACAATAGAAAATGTCCATCCAGTAAAAGAGGAAAGCAACATGTTCCGGAAGGCGGACCTCCAAAGTTTAAAAAAAAAAAGCTCTTCGAGAAAAAAAATTGCTCACAAGGGGGCGGAGTGAACTACACCGCCCGGGCGGTGGCGGGGGGGATTAAAATCAAGAGAAGGGGGCGCGGAAAACTTTTGAGAGGTTCTGGTAACCGTGGAATACTTCTCTTTTAGCCCTATCCATCCCCGGAACCGTCGGGACCGGAACAGCAGGGAAACCTCTTACCATCTGGCCGGCTGGTGGTAATCAAAGAAAAAAAAAGACTCGACGAAGTTCAGAAGTATGGGGTTACTTTTTTTTGAAGTCCTGCTCGACGACGGTCGAAAAGTCCCAGTATCGCCCTACTCACTGGTCGACATCATGATCAATCACGGGAATCAACGGACTAGACGCAGGAGGGGCACTCAAGGGAAGGGAGGGAAAAGCGAGGTTCAGAGAGACCAAAAAAGGAGGAGAAAGCGCGAAAAAAAACCGGGTCTCCTTCGAGTTGACAGAGGTCTCCTTTCAGTTGGAGGACGGGTGGGTATAGCGCGGGGGGGCGACGTGCGTCGACGATCGAAGGGAAAATTCGTCAAAGGGAACGACGGACTAGGGAAAACCTTTGATCATGAAGCCTCCTTCTCAGGGAAGTCGGGTAAAAGGGGGAAGCTCATCTCTTGGAAAGTCCTCCTTTAGAGGCAAAGAAGGAAGCGGGGACAAAGCGGTGCGTCTCGAAGGTTGGAGTTGAAGAAGGGGCGGCCTTCAAAAAGGGTTTTCGCAGGCTCTACCCGCATCAGCAAGGAAAAACTTCGAGGGGAGTGGAAAGAAAAAAAGAAGGAAAAAGGATCCAGAAGGGAGCGAGAAGGAACGGGTTTTCTGCCTCTGATCTGTCCGACCAGTTATAAGGGAGGATAAAACCTATGAGGCGAACGTACAAATCAGTCTGACTTCTCCAGTTCAAGGAGGCTTCATGATGACCGTAAAAAAATGGAAGTTAGGGGTTCCGCTAACCCTATGCTTGGGCCGTGGGGACCAGGGTGAGCTAACTTCAAAAAAAAAAATAGGGGGGTGCCCCGGCCGCCCTGGACCAAACCTTCCAAGGTCGGGGATTGGGAGACCCCGCAAAAGCCAAATCTTGCTCATTGGAATAAATAGTCCATTGGAAACGGATCTAATCCTCCTAAACCTTCTTTTTATGGGAGCTGGGAAGTGAAGATAAAGGAAGCACTCGGGGCGCAAAAGGTTAAATTTTTAAAAGGAAGAAAGAAAACCCGGGGGGGGTTTTACATGTTCAGGACCTTGGGGGTAAGTCCTCAAAACCTCCCAGACCCCAATCCCGAGAGGTTAGGACGCTTCGACGGATGCTTCAAAACGAGATCCTATCTGTTTTTTCACAATTTCAAGAAAGGGGTCGTGCATCACCGAGCGGGCAAAAGATGAGATGGGGAAAATCCGAGGAAGCAGGAACGAGGGCAAAATTCGCCACGCCTCTGCCCCGGCATTCCCCTAAGTAGAGGTCAGGAAGCTTCACCCAGATGCACGGGCAAAAAGGGGGGAGTGGACTGGCAAGAACCGAAATCCAAATCCCGGAAGAACTATGGGACGGTTGAGGAGCAACCGGTTTTTACCATTTCAATCAGATGGTCACTGGGTCTTCGTGCGAACTCAGCGGGAAGGAACCGGCAGTCATTAGACAGAAAAGAAAAAAAAGGGGAAAAGAAGCACCAAGGGGCCCACTCCCAAGGGGAAGGTGAAGGGCGGACGGGGATTTCAACAGAAGCCCAGACAAAGGGAAAAGCCCACGAGTTTACTGGGGGAAATTCAGTGGCAACCACTTTCTCCTTAAGTCACACGAAAAAGTAACTAGGTCTAAAAAAAACTGGTCAGAGTATGTCTTCGACCCACCCACATAGCGAGGGCCGGTGTCATGGCGCGCCTGGGTGCATTTTACGTCACCAAAACCCCAGCCACGAGGACGGGGAGAAAGTCCGGCGGGAACGAAAAAAAGAAACTCCTAGGGGGGGGTATACCGCCCTGAAATGATGAGAGCAAGCCATAGAAAACTTCCTTCACACCAGGGGGACCTACCACGACGAAGGATTGATTCAGGAGAGGACTGTCGAGGGACTGACATGCCTACGGTAAAAAAGCCCTGACTTTCCACCAAGAAGATGTCAAGGCGAAAAAAAGCCCGGAAAACGGCAGAGGGCAAGAAGACTTGAGAGGAAACGGGGAAAGGGCGTATATTTGGGGTTGAAAACGGTTGCGCCCTTTCAAAACCGTGAGGCTAAATCCCGACCAGAGTGGGTGAATATACATGGGGACCCGGAAGAGTGAGTCAACAAAAAGAAAAGCGTGGGAGAGAACCGGCTTGGGCCCCTCTTCACACAAACTCATCCCACCTTCTCGCAGATGCACCGAAGGGGGAGAAGATCGGGGGACAAGCGCTTCAAAGGTGGGTCCTAGAAAGGCAACTCTCATTAGATCGGGGAATCTATCAAGAGATGAAAGGAAAGCCTCTCCTTAGGTTCTTCTTCGAAAACCCTGCGGGGGGGAGGCATAAACAAAGATAGGCACTTATCCAAAGGGGCACGTCCCCGGTCCAGGCACCTTTCACCTTCTCAACCCCTGCCTAACAGCAGCCCTGAAAAAATGGCAGGGAGGGGAAAAACGAAGCTCAGCGAGCATCACGTGTCCGGACACGGGCAAAGAAAAAAACAAAAGGGGGCATCCAGGGGAAATCACTCATACGAAAAAGCGATCCAGATCTCTCATAAAAAAAAAAGACTCAAGGACTTCTTGGAAAAGAGTAGGCCGGCGACGAGGGGGCAATGGGAAAATGGGGTTACCGGAATTTTCCAAATGGAGGCAAAAAAAAACGTCGTCTTCGTAGACAGCGTGTCGCTTTGAAAGGTGGGGTTGCACGGTGGGTCAGTCGCAAGGGAACAGAGCAATGCGCTTCGCTTATAAGGAGAAAGGGGGTGCAGAGCAGGAAAAGGACGAAAAGAAGAGGGGTTTAGTAGAAACGCACGAGAAAGAATTCCATCTCCGATTTAGGAAGACTAGAACGCAGGGGGGAAGGTCTACACACTCGATTGAAAGATCAGTGAAATAGGGCCAGGGCTCAGGTAGGGAGAAAATTGGGGGGAGCGGAACACCCGTTGACGCAGAAGCGTTAGAACAACCTATTTCCTTTTGTCAAACCTGGGAAGGAGGGAGGCAGTCAGAGCAGCAGAGTGCCCCCGGCGCCACCGTTTGGAAAAGAACTCCGGGATGAAAAACAAAACAAGGAACCTCTTATGCATCCCCCTTTAAGTGCCCGGTTATCGAGAGGCGATGGTCTTTAAACCGTATGGAAAAGTCATGACATTCGGGGGGATTGGGAGGTAGAGTCGGGGGGGAAGAAGGAGCTGGCCTGGCCAAGGGGGACGCCTAAAGTGGGCAGAAGCCACCTAAAGCCGGCTGCTGCTGCAATGTGGTCAGCAGGACAAATGTTGACCGAGACCGCCTTGCTGAGCCGCTCTTTCCTGGAAATGGGGTATGGCGGACGAGACACCAAAGGGGAAACAACGGCGCCCCATGGGCCGCAAATGAACTCTTAAGGGGTGAATTAAGCACTCGACTAGCCGGTACTCGTCGGACCTCGAATTTGCCTGTGATCTGAAGCTATGGGGACAAAAAACGATGCGGTTCTACTTACCAGGACAAGACTAAGTGGCTGTCTGGAATGCCCTCTCTCGCCAGGGATTGGGAATCGTTTCTAACGGAATGGGCTTCTCGGGTCTGTAGAGAAAAAAAAAATATGAGCAGGTGTAAGATAGGATAAAGAAACTCTGAACTCTAGAAATCATTGTGGCAAACCGATCGGTCAACTAAAGAGGGTTCTGGACGGGCCGGGGATGAAGGGGGGGGAGGTGGGCAAACACAGAGGGAACGAACTGGGGAGTCTCCTTTTTCAATTGAAATGTAATACAAGTCCGTGGAGCAGTTCCGCCGAATGAAGGTGCCACATATCCGGTTACACACCATCAGCTGTGATCGTCAAAAAAGAAAGCCTTGTAAAAAAACACGACCGAGTCACACACATCGCATAATGGCACATTTCCTCAATAAGAGAGCGCACGACGAAAATAGGGCGGGTGAAGGGGGAGGGGAGGGGAAAGGCCATTAGAAAATTCCATGAGACCCAGACTCCCCTTTGGAAGGGGCGGATGACTCACCAGGGGGTCGCCCCGGGGGAGGAAAAAAGGAAAGACAAGGGAAAAAATCCAGACACCAGGCCTCCCGTTTTTCTTCGCAATCCCTAAAGAGAAAAATTTTCGAATCCTCAGGTACAGGAAAGGATACCAAGAGGGGGTCGATGCTTGGTTGCGGGGACTATGGAAGGAACGGGAGAAACTATTTCCTTGACGCGTGTATCGACACTTTACTTTTTAAAAAAGGGTCGGGGAAGATGAACTGATTAGGGAGAACTTAACAAAAAAAAAAAAAATCAGTGGCGTATAATTCTTCACGTCATGCAATGCACCGGTATTTTGACCAGCCTCCCCCATTTCAACCGGGTGAAAAGAAACACCAGACCCTGGCGTGACTATGAAAAAAGGGCAATTGGGAGAAAAGGGTTCCATGCAAGAAAATGGCTTACTTCGTCACCTGCCTGACGCAAACCTAAACGAAGTTTTCGCACATGCTCGCAAAGGTCGAGGTCGTGGTTCAAAATCAGGGGGGGTAAAAGACCCGGATCAGGAAGAGTGGTGAAGAAGGACGTCCTTGAGACATCCCCACCAATGCATGGGACCCTCGGCTATGGGCGGCTTTTTCCCATCGCGATCACCTAAATTAGAGACGGAGAAGGGAGGGCAAGTCTTTGGATGATAAGCACTTGTCTAGCAAGGAAGAGGGCTAAGGGAAGAACTTCTCAGGACTTCACAATCTCTCAGTTATCCCACGGAAGACTCCAGGCAAGACCGGGTCGCCATCTGCTTCATCTCGCGACAAACACAAAAAAAGGAGGGAGGAGATGAACGCGCCCTGGTCACGGGAAGAGGGGATTGCAAAAAAAGGCGCAGAAGTTTGGGGAGGGAAAGAGGCTTACGCGGTGGACGTAAAAATCTGCTGCCGAGAACACAAAGTGGTAAGACACCGGGACTGCATCCGGGAGCCGTCAGCGACCTTGCCGAGGTGAAGCGGACCAGGGAAAGGGGAAAAAAGCCTCCGGGCGGGGGGACGTTCTGGGTGCGTCTAGCTGACCCGCGTTCGCGTTCAACTATCTATCCTGGAGGCTGCACGGTGACTGGAAGTGAAAAAGAAATCGACCGAGAGGAGGAAGGGGAGGAGGGGCGCAACGGGATTTTAGGTCTTCAAACAATCAAAGGTGGCGCTCCTTCCGCCTTTGGAACCTGCAGTTCGCATCTTAAAAAGGTGCGGGCCCGATGGAGTGGAAAAAAAAAGTTTTCCAAGGGAGGGGAGTTCCGAGGATCAATTCTACTTGAATTAGCATTCATGGGGAAAGCCACCAGTGAAAGGTGACGGTGAAGCAATCCTCGGAATGTGTTACAACGGGACTAACTGTCGGAGGAACCCGGACTCCAAAAAAGGACCCACGGAGGTGAGAGGGTGAGACCGAAATCATCTTAAAGGTCAGGAGGAAAGGAAAGGCCTGCTTCTGGTGCCGAGAATCTTGCGGGGGGGAGAAGAGACAAATGCGCTTGACATAGGGGAAGTGATCGGGAAGCGGAAGAACTGTTCGGTCGGAAAGTTTTCCAGATCCCGAAACTAAAGACCGTCTTCGTCAAGTTGGAAAGATAACTGCGCACGCCTGGATAAACCCTCCCAAAAAAAAGTCAAACTCCGGGGCGTTAGAGGAGGAGGTGAGGAAATGACAGCTGGAACGGGAGGCATCAAAAAAGGACGGATCCTAAATTTTGGGCTATCAACAGCAGGATTCAAAAGAAATGGAACCTATGACGCCCGGTCGAACTGTAAGGCGGCAAGGACGAAAACTCCAAACTCTTGTCGAGGACCTCTTACTTCACAACAAAAGTAATCAACATAGCTCGAGTCTTTGCTACGAAGAATAATCCAACCATGCCAACAAGAAAAAAAAAAAGGAGCTGGTCGACCTGGAAATATATGTCAGCAAGAAAAGGGAAAAAATTAAAGGCGAGGGGCAAAACTGGGGGCGAACGAGACACCAGACGGGAAAACAAAGGAATAATTTTAACGACTGGGGTAAATGAGGGAATTCGTCTCATCCCGACCCCAGCCAGCTCATTTGTGAAGGTGGTCTCCTCGTACCAATACTAAAAGGGTGAAGAATGCAGTCAGAGGACGGTGGGTCGGAAGGGAACCCTGGTATAATTGCTCATGATAGTAGTGGGGGACTAAGACCTCAAATTCCGGGGATTGCCGGACCAAGTGCTCAGGGGGGTAACAGGTTGCTACAGACAAAAACCCCAGGGCAAAACGCTTTCAACGGCATAATACTACCGTGGCCGAGGCACACCACCACTAAGAAAATGCAGAGAGGGGGGAAAAACAATCTTGCGGGAACTCGCGTTCAACCGAAAGACCAAATCTCCTTGCCTCATTCCCAGCGACAAACATTAAGAATCGAATTGAAGGAGGAAAATAAGGGGGGCACAGGTAAAGGGAAACCTTGCAAAAGCATGCTTCACCGACCCTCCTAAAACGAATCTGTGCCGCATCTTTTGGGATAGAGCGGGCCGTTGGGTTGAAGAACCGGATGTTGGGGAAGGGAGGAAAACCGGGCCGCAACGGTCTCTCGACCATCCAACGCGTCATCTACTGTTGAACCAGGAAAAACCCTACTCTTAATGGGGGGGGGGGGCAGATGCAAAAAGGCAGGGACGCTGAGACCCAGGCCAATGGACCACTTGAAAAAAAAGAAGCGGGTGGAAGCCCGTCGGGGGTGAAGACCAACCCCCTTGATGCAGATCTGCTCGATGGGAAAGGAAGGGAATTCCCTGCGTGCTCGGTCAGAAAAAAAACGTCTGATAACCATGAGCGAATAGCAACCATCTTCCCATCCCCTTGAACCAGAGGACCAAGGAATAAAGAGAAATAAAAAAGAAAAAGGTAAGGTCTGGAAAAAAAAGCTGTTCAAAAAGGGGGGCGCCTCCCAGGGTGACAACATTGCCTCCCGGCCATCACAATCCTGGGGGACACACCAGGCCCAATAGTAAGAAGAGACGCGGCCAGAAGACATCGGGAAGGAAGGTAATCTCACACAACAACGTATATAGAGATATAGTCGTAATCCTTCTTTGGGACGGACGAGAGGAGACAAAGGGGGAAGGGAGGGCAAGGTTGTTGCTGGAACTGTAAAACAACCAAGGAATATTGGTCCTCGGGGAAGGAGACCATCTTAAAGCCAAAGTTAGTTGTTCTATTTATCTGGGTGTCGTCCGCAACCGGGGCGGCATGCGAAGACGAAGGGGGAGATAAAGAGGGCGAATGTGCCAAATTGAAATCACTTTTGGTCCGGTAGCACTCAAAAAGGAAGAGCTTCCAAGGCGTGTTGACTTAAAAGCGAGAGAGAGGACAGAGTGGGCAGCGAAGAAAACAAACCAAGACGCAGAGGTCACCAACGAAAAGATCGGAACATGCATCTGGCCCATCGGCAGTGGTTGAATGCAAACGGTCGTCTCCGAGGAAACCGGGCAGGAAGTGGAGTTGGGAAAGGGGTAGATTACGCTGTGGGAGTGGGGGGAAAATGAAGGGCTCAATCGTGGGGTTGTGGGGGGGTTCAAAAAACCCGGCTAACCTCCTAACCCAACAATCCGGTGAAAAAAAGGAAAAAGGGCGAGGCGAGGCACCATGCTTCTGTCAAACTAAGAGGGAAGGGAAGTTAGCGGAAAGGAAGGAGGGGAAGAACTTAGAAGGGGCAGAGGTGAAAAATAGCAGCAGTCCTTCTAAAAGGATCTTCTGGGGACGTTCCTTCTTTAAGGAGTCGGGGGGAAAAACGAAGGCAACCGGATCCGTGTAACGGTCTACAAGGTTCCGCTTCTTGTGGGTTCGAAAAAGAAGTATTCTTGGTACCGTCCTTTAGGTGGGCGAATAGGGGAAGGGACAAGTTGGTTGTGTATGGCGAAGAATGAAAAAAGGGGGACAACGCAAAATGGGGGAATAAGGGAAAAAGAGTAGGGGTAAGGGGGGGGACCGAAGACCCTACCAAGACCACTTAAGGACGACCTCAATTTGTTGAAGGCGACCAGAAGCTGGTCACGAGCGGGGGGAGAACAAAAAAGAAGCGGGGAGATGGGGGGGAAGGATGAAGAAATGCCCGAAAGCCATGAAAAGACAAAGAGACGAATGTGGGACGCTTACGTTAGAGGGGAAGAGCCTTCCTGCTGAGGAACACGGTCGAAATGAGAAGAAGGAACTGTTCTCGCAAGTGCTGGGAAAGAGACTTCGGGGAAAACCTTCCCGGCATAGTTGATCTGTCAAAAACTCAATCACAGAAGTGGTGAGGGCCACAGAAGGCGCTGCCGTTGTACGAAGGTAGAACGGACCGGGAATTCAACGGGAAGACATAAAGGCTCAGGAACAAGAAACTGACGTCCCGGCGGAGTATCCGGGGTACCTCTATGGCTGTGTGGATTAAAAAATTTAACTCACCTTTTACCACCTCCCGGATCGGCATTGAGGGAATAGAAACTGGGTAAAGCGGTTGGATATCACTAAAGAGGAAAAGAAAGAGAAGGGAGGAAGGGCTGGTGTGTTATAACAACCGGGCAAAATGACGAAGCCTCCACCTTCGGTTATCTCGTTCAAATGCCGTGCGCAAATTGGAGTTACTGCATTCAAACGGAAAAAGGGAAGAAACCCACGGGGTAGTATCACTGCTGACCAATTCTCGAGCCTAAGGGTCAGATTAGGCAGCTTCTTCTTTTGGGGGAGATGAGCAAAAAAAGCCTCACCGCCGGGGCAAGGTGGGGAAAAAAAAACGGCAAGGAAAACCGGCCCTTTGTGGAACACCGGGCTTCAGCGTAACTGATATTGGGGGACACTCAACTTCACTCCTTTCAGAAAAGAAGACTGGCACGGAAAAGGAGAAAAAGACAACGGAGGTTGAATAGAAAAAAAAAGCCTGCCAGGGGGAAAAAAGTGTTGGAAATCATTCCTACCTTGCGTTTATGCGCCTGCCAAAAGGTGCCAAAATGAACAATGAGGTAGGGGTCTAAACCGAAGAGCCCAAAAGGCGGCGTTACTGAAATCCACATCTTTACAGGGGGTCGGGGTACAACAAAAGTGAAAAGAACAGTCTAGGGGACGCGCGGGTGACGGCGAAACCGAGAATCAACGACAAGGAAACGGCACAAGGAAAAACTGGAACGGCGAGGGTTCTGGGGGGACGCCAAGGCGCCGATCACTCTCCAGGTCGCGGCCAGTAGGCCATACAGGTTCTTACACGTTTTTTGTTGAAACTAGCAGGAGGGGCTAGGAAGGGGTAAAGAAGTTGTCAGGAAGGTAAAAAATTTCTCCATAGAAGAAGCAGACAGGTCCGCCAAACGAGGGGTCAAAACGGCTCTGAATATAAACAACGTTAAAATATCAACTGCGCCCTTTTGAAGGAATTCTGACAAGAATGCGAGCAAGGTGACGGACGTGGGAGAAAGAGTTACAGGGGCCATATACTCTACAAAAAGTCAGGTGAGGCGGCGGAGAAAAAACGTGCAGGATACAAAAAGACTGCTCAGGAGGAAACGAAAGTGGATTTGACGAAGCCGTCTGGCTTCTCAAAAGCCACGGGAGAGGACATCGCAGGGCACAGGCCAAGAGGGTCGGTCTCAGGAGGGTCACAGGAAAAAAAAATCCGGGTTTGGGACTGGGAAACACCATGAAAGCTCCCCTCAACTGGCATGGGCAGATGGGAGTGGAAGGACCATCGCCAAATCAAAAGGTCTAGGAAGCTTTTCCCACTGGACCCAGTTACTGGCCTGCTGAGGACGGCCAAGCTGTAACAGAAAATAAATCCCGGTGCGGTGATGGCGGACTTAGGAGGCTTCATGAGGTACCAAAAAAAGTGTCGGGGGGGCCGCTACTCTGGGCAGAATCTACCCTACCCATTGATAACCGGTTCCGGGGCTGGGGGGGTGCGCGGAAAACTGGGGAAGTCAGGGACACAAATCTGGGTTACCTTTCATAGAAGCACAGCATCGGGCCGGAGAAAGCTACATTATCGCTATTCCCTGCCCAGAGTCGCGGGCCGGCAGAAAAAAAACTGTTGAGGGACTTGCCTGTTCCGGGAAGCAAATCTACCTCTGCGTCTCTGGCCGAGATCATAAGCACCGACCAGGTGGGGGGTACCGTACCCAGGGAGAAGGGGGGCTTAAAACTCGGAAAAAGAAAACTCACAACCCTAGTAGGGTCTGGCGGATGGATATTAAATAGGGGGAAAAACCGCGGGGGATGAGGTCCTGTCAGATGAGGGAAATGGTCAAATTCCTTTCTCGTTAATTGGACGACAAAGAAGAGAAGTAAAAGCGCAGGTTCACGAAAGAAAGGGCCCAACTTTAGACCATAGACACACTCTTCGACAGGTGGTAACCCCGGCAGTAAGAAAAGGTAGACCACGAGAAAGGAGGGTTCAAAAAATCGTCCGGGTGCTGCTGTGCCAGCCAGAATCAATCCGAACCTACTCCCCTCTTGTCCCGCATCGGGCGTTGCCGCACGGGGAGAGGAAAACCAGTTTCCTAGATAGGTCGAGAAGACTTTCGGAGGAATCATCGGAAATACGTCAAACCTAATTGGATAACAGTCCGTCAGGGGGAGAATACGACGGGGAAACAGACCTGGAGCGGTAGGGGGGGGGGAGAGTAAGGGAAGATCCGACACACCACGAGTCGTTGGGGAACAAATCAGCATGACCAAAAATTCCTCGAACACCTTCTATGTCTAAGGGCCCTGGAGGGAAGCGCTCGAGGCGAGGAAAAAAAAAAACAATGAGAATCACGTCCAAAGAGGTGGTATGGCCGGCCCAAGGGCGTTGAGTTAATACATACACCCATGTGGCGGGCCGGAGAGGAGACCCGAGACGGCGGTCACCGGCAAAAATCTAGAGGAAAAGGCTGGAAGACACCAACTCCGACCGCCATTCCTTAGGACCCGGCAATCCTACTCTGCGTCTTCTTGCCAAACGAAGCCGGAAAGGGGGAAAAATTAAAAAATAAAAAAAGGGATCCTCTTCAGGGAGAGGGGGAAGGAAGGTAATTACTTCAGGAACACTCTGGATGAGAAAAAAAGGACGCCTGTTGGGCGCCGCAGATTCTTCACGTCAGACAAGGGCGACGGAAACGCGGCATCCGTAGCGTGGCATTGGTGGAGCACGGAGAAGGTGGGGGGGTAACGAAGGGGGGGTCCCAGTGACCATAAAGTACAGACGCACAGCGCAGAGATGGGGGAACCCGGAAGGAGTCCAAGGGGGAAAGGTCAGGCACCGGGCTATTCCAGCATTAAAACTGGTACCCAGGAATCCGAGGAAAGGGAAAAAGAGGAGTCACACGGGGGAAATCAGGGAGGTGTTGGTCAGGGGGACAACTTCATCATCAGCGAACCGAAACACCAACTCCTCGCAGGCTACAGGAAAGAGTGCTCGTCGAAAGCCAAAAGCTCAATCAAAGGTAAACCTGACCGACAGCTCAGCGATCGCCAGGGTAGCCGATAAAAAAACAAGGGAAGAAACCGGTCAAAGAAAAAAGACCACCAGAACCTTGACGAAACCTCGGTAACTAAGACGGCCGAAGGGCCTCATAAACCAGGGTAAGGCTTTCAAAAGGAAAGAACAAAAGTGATCCAAACCTCCCGACAGCGCGCAAGAAGCACATCGGAGAAGGAAAGGAAGAAGAGAGCTGAAAAAAGATAGGGGAAGGAGGGGGAGGAAGGCCGACGGGATCTTAATATGCGTAATGGTATGCCAGGGTGGGGATGGCCCCGGGGCAAAAAAAACACAGGTGGGAAAAAGGCGGAAGTCCGGGAGCCCTCCGTAACATGGGGGCTGTTGGGGTTTTTGCTAGGCCGGGTACAAAAGGGTTCGCAAGGGGAGGAAAAGGGGGAAGCGAGCCTGATACGAGGAGATATTGATGCACCGCTTTGCCATCACGACATTAGGCCGAGGGCGAGTCCCATCGACTGGGGAGAGGGAAAAGCTGCGGGATAGTAAAAGGACATTCCAGCGGAGGGACACCACTAGACTTCCCTGCGACGTGATCACTCCAGGGGGAAATGGCAGAGGACGGCATGGAGAGAGCTCCTTGGGGAAAGAGTTTCCCCTCCATTTCCGGTACTACTCGGGAGGGACCAGATTGGGTTCCCATTTAAAAACGTGATGAAGGACGAGTGGGAGGGGAGGGGGCATGGAAGTTCATGGAGATTCCCCATAAGGGGGGTACCAATGAAACCTCTTATCACCAGCTATTAGGGCCACGATGCAGGGGCAGGCGGGATAAGTTGAAGCAGACGGGGAAGGAACCTCGGAAACGACCGTATCCTGTAAAAAAAATGGTGCTGTCATCGTAGGAGAGGGGGGCTGGCCGGGGCAACATTGCAAGGGCAGGATTTGGCACACGAAAAAAAGTATAAAGGCTTCGCTACACGGCGTGTGTCTGGGGCAGGAAAGGAGGGAAGGCAGAGGCGGGGGCAAGACGGGCGGGCGCCGAAGAGGGTAAAAGGGGGTGATGGCCAGGGAAAAACATGGGCAACCCGGCGCCCAGGCGGTTGGGGTGTGTAAAGGCGTAAATCGATTGAAGTGTTCTCTGGGGAAGACGCAATCGAAACGCCGTCCGACCAGGGGGGGAGGGTAGTCTGGAAATGGTGCCGGAAAGTTCGTCTTTTTTGTGAACGACTGAAAAGAACGTCCTCGTAAAAAGTGCTGGATTACGATCCCCATCCCTTAAAGATGCGTGGCAAACGGTATCTAAGGCTCGGCGGGGAGGCGGTCGAGAAAAACCCAAAAGGTAATCATCGGGATGGAACATTCTAACTCGAACGGGAAACTTTACGGTGAAATACCTATCGATCTAAGGCCCTCGGACGTACAGCCGTGAGTGGAGGATAGGGAGGGCCAAAAAACTAATCAGGGGTGATTAACAAGGTCAGGCCTACGTATATGAATGCCCTTACTGTCCGGTTCTTCAAGGAGCCTCACAGGATCAAGGCGTCTCGGATGGGGAACCAACGAAAAGGTCGGGCTTTATCAAAAAAAGAACAGTAGGCCCTTTTACAACCAGAAGCGGAGGCAAAACCAGAAACACACATGCCCAATCGTGTTTGTGCGTAAAAAGCCTAAATCGACCGACCTCGGTGCGGGGTTCGGAGGGGATTGGAAGGAAGGGACGAAGGAAAGTGCTCCCTAGTGTTTCAGGGCGAGACTTAACTGCTCACAATGGGAGCCTGTGATGGGAAAAACTGCCTTCAGGATTAAAAGAGGAGCCAGATTGTCAATTCGGCTCCAAATCGCCGCGTTAACCGCTCGAATCACCTCCGACGGAACTGATCCGCGTCGATGCATGGGCTGTCGGCCAAACATCGGGGCGTTTGGGCGGGGCAAAAAAACCCTCAAAAGTTCGGCATGGGTACAACAAACAGGGGTCGGCCGCTTCCCCTGCGTACGACAAAAAAAAATGTGGGCACCATGAGATTCCAAGGGCAAGTAACACACATTATGTTGGGTCGCTCAAGGAGTAAGCCGCCGGGCCCAACCCGTGGTGAAGAGGCCAGCCCAAACAGGCCAGTAACACCGTGTAATTGCTTAGAGGGGACACACAGCCCGGGCGGCGTGGGGAGAGTTGACACCTCCCTCAAAAAAGCGTTTGCACCTTCCAAAAAAAGTCAGGTTCCATCCCCTGGAATAAAGTCGCTAGGTCTTTGACGGCGAACGCCCCAGCCAAAACACAGGAACCCCGTAAAAAGCGGTTTTACCTCTATTCTTGGTCTTGGGCAACTCTGGTCTCAAAATCCCAGGGAAAAAAAACTGCTAGTTGAAGTCGGTGCTGAATCACACGGTTGTCCGCGAAAAAAGAAACAATCGACAACTGGGAGACAAACTTTAGCCAGAGATGGTCTGGAGGAAAAAAAACTCAACTTGAAACACAAAATGCCGCGACGTGCGCGTCATCGAGTCTAAAAAAAACACTTGAGGAGGAAAGAGAGATGACCGAGCCCTGGGGCAAGAAAGATTACGTTCAAAAGAAGGGAGGCCTAGTGGAAAGGGGGAATCATCGATTTCTGTGCGTCGCGAAGGGAGACGTAAGGTTAGACTTCGCACAGTCGGCTCCTGTATAACACACAAGAGGGGATAGATGACAGCACATTGAAGGAAGGGAGCGACTGGCAGAGGTGATCGGCGAAGGAGGAGGGGGGGGGCGGCAATCCCTCAAAGAGGCCACCAAGGGAAAAATTTTTTCTCGTAGCGTTCGACGGCGGTTCACCGTCAACTCAAAAAGAAAGAAGTCTAGCGTCCACGACCAGCCCGAGGCCGCGCTCGTGCCATCAGTACGTAAAAAACGCAAGGGGACCAGCCCTCCCGGTGCGTCAATGTTTCCCCGTTAGAAAAACTGCAGGAGCAAAAACGCCGCCAAGTGGCGGCCAGGATTTCCAACCAGGGTGTTGGGGGGGGAAGTTTAGAATTCAAAGCGGTAAACATGGTCTCGACGTTATAATCGAAACCCAAAAAACCGTGACGTTTCGTTGTTCACTACTCCCTAAGAAGTGAACGGCCGCCGTGTGGAAAAATGCAAAAAAAGGGTGGCAAAAGTCAAGCCCCCAATTCTTTATTGGGGAGCATCGCCTCCCATCAAAGCTGGATCAAAGGGGCATGGCTGACAGGGAATGACGGGAAAAAAAAAAGTGCCAGGGGGGCATCGCTGTGGTCAGCAGGATACCTGTGGGGTACCTCCGGGCTTAATAGAAGCACCGGGGGAGGAACCGAGTCGCAAGGGGGGTCCCCTCCCGGATTCAGCACGGTGCACACGCCTTTCAGAAATGCGAAGAAGCTTAAAACCGGGAAAAAAGTCTTGTAGGGAGACTTGAGGCGGGCTCGTGCCAATGAAAGATGTAGTTGCAGACCTACCGGTCTAGCGGAGGTGGTAAAAAAACCTACCTTTGAAGGAGGGTTCGGGGGGACTATCAAGACAGAGCCGGTAAAAGAATAGGCTGGGGGAAGAAAGTACGCGATTCGGCCGGCAATTTCTAAAAACTAATCCTTACCGCCATGTTTGTGTTTCCCCGGGATCCGGAGACAAAGGAAATAAGAAGGAAGGGGGACAACTGGGGGGGCGGTTTAGGCCGCCTCATCCACTAAAAATTCCGGTTCAATATCTAGAGGTCTCCGCCCGGGAGAATGGGAAAAAAAGTGTCCTCGTCGAGGTCTGGGGGAAAAGTGGTTAGAGCGACAATGTATAAAACTCTGAGTCTCGCGGAACGGGAATAGCACGAATCAGCAAGGGGATAAAAAAGAAGAAGAGAAGGGGCCACCAAGGACTTTTCGTTCTTGCGGGCTTCTAAATAAAAACCCCGCTCCACGGGTCGTTCCTGTGGAAAGAGAACCGCAGCGTGAAAAAAAAGAAAGAAACAATCAGCGCACGCAACCCAGGGGAAAACGCCCAAATGGGTCTGTCTGGGAACGTATTGCTTAGGCCGGGACACATTCAAAAAACTCACGTCCAGCGGGGGGGAAGATGGAAAACACCAGAAAGGGGGGGCAAAAATGTGAGCTCCGCCA
>Ga0179591_1227244_pt1 | contig 29988 bp, 23 predicted proteins | sample CZOMad2_1_08_16f_FD_182891 | JGI IMG/M metagenome (GOLD analysis project Ga0179591, IMG submission 182891) | Vadose zone soil fungal communities from Angelo Coast Range Reserve, California, USA - CZOMad2_1_08_16fungal (PacBio error correction) | ecosystem: Environmental > Terrestrial > Soil >...
CGGGAAGGGAAAGTGGCTCGGGACGTTTGAGCATGATGTTTCTCGAAAGAGAAACCAAGGTCGGAAGGGTCAGAAAGGGGGGGCGGTCGATATGGGTAGACTCAGATTACAAGACACTCGAGGAAACAGGGGAGGAGAAAAGAAAACAACTCTATCTCTATTTATCTCACGGTAACGGGGAAACAACGAAACGCGCAAAAGCGAAGCAACGTTAGATCAGCCGTATAGAACTGTGTTGACGAGGCAGGCGTCCTAGGGGGCGGTGCACCTCTAGCAAAAGGGGGCGTTAAAAATTATTCAATTAGACCGACCCTTTCGCTTAACCCGCATAGGGGAGTAAAATACTGAAAAAGGAGTCGAAGGACGCAAAATCCAAGAATCGGACTTAGAACGAGAGAGAGTAGAAGTTGCCGCTTCTATCCAGTCAAGGTCGAAAGAAATGAGGTTCTTCATCGAGACAAGAGGGCTACGACGACCATCGACTTTTCGGTAGACTCCAAGATAAAAAAAAGAAGTGGACCGAGATTCTCCTGAGAAGACGCTAGGCTGAACCTCTGGCTGGTAACCAAGGGGTGCAGTGAATCAGGAACCAGGAAAAAAAAATCGACCTACTCATCAACAAAAGAAAAGCACGCTTTCTCGGGTAAAAAAAAAGAAGGAGAGCGCAAGGGGAAAAGGAAAGGGAATGTTACGACTTCCTGGGGGGGGAGGACACGTTCCAAACTTCGAAAAGGGGGAGATCGGTCCGTTACAGGAAACATCATCATAAGCCGTCAAAAGAGAACAGGCCGTAGCTAGAGCGGGGACGCCGAAGGACCTACATCGAAGAAGAGGGGATCACGACGCCCACTGTCGGGAAAGACCGACCTAGATGACCAACCCAGGAAGAGGTTTGGATCTGTGAAACAAAAATAGTACACCTACTTGGTGGTGGGGATAGGGGAAACCTCGTACGGACCGGCTCTATCTAACGCGCATATCTCCTAACACGTCTCTTGGGAGGAAAGACAACGGGAAAAATTGACTCCTACTCGATTTCAGTGCAATGGGTGGGGAGCTAGGGATGCTGTGCCTAAACGGTAGGGCCTCTCTAAAAATCGCATGAAAAACGGGAGGGGTCAGGGTGTGAGTGCCCTGCTTTGGGGGCAGGAAGTAACCACGATATTCAGAAAGGTGACAGGGGATTAAGTGCACCTTCCGAAGTGTGGGGGGTCTAAAGGGATCCCATCTTCTTTTAAGAAAAGAGGGAAAACACAAACGCCGGAATAGGTCGACGCCGCAGGTGTCAGGGGGACTAGGAACGGATTAAGGGTACACACATGCATTTGGAGTGGTCGGATGAATAATGGGGGGGGAAAAAAAACGGGGACCTTTCCGCCCGCCGGCTTTTGGAAGGAGAGCAGAAATGCATATTCCGAGAATTAGAGGGGGACGACTGGGCCGGGTCCTCCTAGCCAGCGGGCCGTGCGCTAGGTTTTGGGGGAGGGCGATTAGCGTTTCCTTGTGACGAAGGGAAGAGAAATTGTTCGCAAAGGGGACAGAAAGGTAGGCATCGGAAGGAATGGCGCGGTTTTCGCGTAAGAAAAAACGGGTGGGCCCTCTCCGATCTGGGTAAGAGGACGTCGGCTGCAACAGTGTCTTTGAAAAAGCTTCATAGACGGGGAGACCGAAATGACCTATGGGGGGGGACGTCCGACGGGAGCTGCCGGTCAACGCGGGGGGGAAGAAGTCCGGTTGACGCTGAGAGCGAGGGGCCGTGGGTCTGGGTCGTCAGTGACGAGTTGTACGGGGGACCTGCGGAAACGGTCGGGGGCGAGGGGAAGGGAACAGGCCCGCCAGCCCTTACGAACGTAGAAGAGAAAAGACGAATTGGTCTTCTCTGTATTGGCGTTAAGGGGGGAGAGGGCAAAATCCTTATGGGAAAGGAAGGTCAAGACTGAGGAGCAGGTTTTCAGGGAGCACAAGGAGTAGAGGGGATGGGGGAACGGGGGTTTTTTCCAAACCGCTCTTTGTCGGGACCTTGTGGTAGGTGGTATCGCTCCCCCCCTAGATCCCGTTCCTCATTCCCCCTGTCCACGACCCACGGAGCATCACGTACACACACGACAACTACTCGTGATGGGGGTATACAATATGAACGGGGAGGGAGTCATAATCAAGAGGCAAATGGACTGTAGACGTAGTCTGCAAGAAAGAGCGAGCAAAGAGGGGAAAATAGATGTTGGCTCGTCGAAAATGATTAGACCTATCTTTAATCGAGTGATCCTCCGCGGCATCTGCAGGGGGGGGGGGAAACCAGGACAAAATCGTCATGTGTGTGTTGCCTTGAGGCTGTGAGGATGTTCCTCTTCCGTTGAGTTCCTCAACAACTACCAATTCTCCCAACTGACAAACCGATGAGGCACCGCCTAGTTTCGCCTCCCAATAAGGAGGGGACCGACTGTCCCTAAGTAAGGAGGGTTCATCTATCTCGAGACGTGACCTCAAGTCCGGACCGGAGAGGGTTTCTGTACATGCGGGGGGCTTCGGTCTCCACAGTTTTTTTGAAAGTCAGAAAAAAACAAACTAAGAAGGAAGTGGCCAGGGCGCAAACTGTTTCCCAAAGACTGTCGACGAAACCAGTGAAGAGAGGAGTCACGGGCTCCGTTTCTGATCGACGCGGGGGACAGAGCGAAGGATCACGGGGAAATGGGTGACCCAAGGGGGGTGTGGGTGGGGAAAAAGGTTTTTTGCCCCCTACTGTGAGAGGAAAAGGCACGAGAGGTAACAAAAGTTCCTCCTAAGGCAACAAAATCAACGCGCTGATCCATAATCGGAACTAAACAGGGGAGCGCGAATCTGCCTCGCCGAGCAACCCGGGCAATTTCGGAACCGTTGGGCATAACAACACTGTCGGAAAGGCGAAGAAACTAAGCCATAACCCACTGGGTTGGAACCAAGAACGCGCACGAGGGAAGGTCTGAGGCGGGAAAGAAGAGGGTATGCACGAGACGCGTGCGCGGGAACTCAAGAGTGCCGGAAAGATGGCCTACCTGCATCGTGAGCAGCCAAAGAGGGGGTCCGTCAGAACCTCCAAGTCCGCAAAACGCTTAGCACTGCCATAAGGAACTGGCGGGGAAAAGGGGCCCCCGGAAAAATCTTTTATACAATCAGAAAGCGATAAGAAGGGCGGAGAGGACACTCTTGAAACGGGAGGAAATCGCGGGGGTGACTGCATGGGGGGATCCACTCCGGCGATGAAGGGGGCGACGAAGGGGTCGGCCGTTCTAGGACGTATCCGCGAGCCTGGTCGGCGCCGAAAGAAAATGGACCGGTCACGGAGTGATAATCCAGTGGCCGTTTTGACGACTCCTTCAGGAAAGGGGAAAGGAGATAACGCTCGGATATCCTAAGCAGGGAGACTATCGTAACCTTGGAAAGAATTGGCACCTATCACGATGACGAGTCCAGCGGTAAAAAAGCAAGAGGTTTTTGTGAGATTGCCTTCGACAGCGGGGAGACGATTTCTTGCTGCGTCGAGGAGGGTGCGATTCGCTCTGAAAGGGGGTGGATCTTGCAGCAGGATGAGCATTAATGAGTCCATACTGGGTCTGGAGGGGAAACAGAGGGGGGAAAGCAAAAAGAAATTCGGTAGAACATCCTTGAGGGTCAAGAGCTACATCATATAGGGACCGCGGCACAGATGGTGTTGTGGAGCTTCAAAGACTCTTGGGTGTAACGGTGGTCATCTGGGGGGGGCCACAACGCACGTTGTCACTCCTATTTACATTGAAGCGGGAGAAAGCCGGAAAATATGCATGGGCCGTAACCCAAGGAGGACTTACCTCTTTAGGGAACGATGGAAATCCTTTTAATCTGAGGGGGAAATTCTGCGGGGGACGCGATGTGCGAGCCGGGTTAAGTAGGTGTGGCTTGCATTCCAGGATCATAAGAAAAAAGCAGACTAAATCATACTTTGACGGGCCAGTGCAGGGGGGCCCTAAATTAGGGAACTTACGGTTTCGCAGCTATGTACTCCCCGGAAGCCGTCTCTAAAACAATTCGTCAGAGAAGGACAAGAGCAATCTTTATCGAGGAAGTCTGGGTCGCGCCTTTTCCGCATGACTGACGCGGATAAGGGGAAGAAGAAAAGTACCAGGGAGTGGGTCCACATTTGATTCCGTTAGACAATCACACCCCCCGTCCCACCCGGGCACCAAACCCCCCCCCCCGCGCCAAAAAAAAACCACAAAAAAAACACCACACCACCACAGCGCGCGTTGAGCGGAAGAGGGGATCCGACCCAATTCTGACCGCCGAAAGGGCCGACAGGGACGGGTTCGGCGCAGGGGGGTTCGAGGAGAACCTCTTCTCACCACTCCCGAGTAAGGGTCTGGGCCGGCCGTGGTAGGAAGGTCGAGACCGATCGTCTTCAAAGGGAGGACCAGAGAACCAAAGGGGAGCAATGAGAGGACACCCAGGGTGGACCCTTACTGGGGACTTTTTTTGTCTCCTGCATGATCGACGGTAGAAAATATGTGGGGGGGGAAGAATACGAACCATTACCAACTCGGAGTACGGCAAAGATGTAACTGGAAAGAAGGTATTTTGCAAAGTGAGGGTCCGTGCCCTGCTCTTCGCCGGGCGCCTGGAACGCGAAGAGGCAAGGAAAAAGGTCTCCCTGCCAGCCTGAGGAAAAGTAAGGAAGAGCGGTATCTGCAGGGGGTGGATTGTCCGCGAGAAAGCCAACATAGAGCAAGGTCCACCCTGCAACAAGGAAACAAAGGGAAGGGGTGTCGCTCTCATCGGCGTGGGCGGCAACTGTAGGAGAAGCAGGGGAGGACAACGTGTTCGGGATTCTCAAAAAAACGCGGGTACAAACCCGCATTGGGTTAGCGACAGAAAAGATTCCTGAAAAGAGGGAGAGAGAAGTGAAGGGATGCACAATCGGGTTGACTTTAGAGGGCGGCGGGAAGACTGAAGAGCAAAGACTTTCCGCAGGAGAATAAGAAAAGGGGGGGAACGGTAAAAGCAACAACAAACTGAAATGTTTCTCGCATGGAGGGGAGATTGCATCTAAGATCCAGCGACATTCGACCGCGAATGGAGAAGAGGGCAGGAACTCGGAGAGAATATGGAAAGAAGCGGGAGGTACCGAGCGTCTGTCATTTGGAGTGGGGGCACATGAACGCTTGGAAGGGGTACACAAGGAGACTACCGCTACCGGATTCGAACGACAGGGAGTCATGAGAAGACGGAACCGAGAGGGTCAAAGACGGACGACAGACGGAAAAAGTCGGTCTTGAGAGCGCAGTTCTTCGGCAGATATGGAGGCGTGGGGGGGCGAAAGTTCCAGGACTCAAGGTCGCACCAGACCGCTCGCCGGGACTGCCGACGGCAGGAAGGATCTACATAAATAAGAACGCTTACTACCAGAGAGGTTAACTCGGCATGGCCAAAAGAAGTTGGGCACGTAAGTCTGTGGCTGTACCGCGGGGGGAGCAAGTCACGCTGACTCGTAGGCGTCGCTGTGGAGGAACGAAGAGGTGCCTCAGAGTAGTTCCGAGGAAAGAGAGGTCTTGAGGGGTGCTGTGGGGGACGCTGTCGCTCGGACGTCTTCAGCCTGTCACGACACTGCTGATCTCGCCATTCAAGGGATAGAGACAAAAAAGAGGAGAAGGGGCGCCTAGCAGAGGTCGAGGGAGGGATCCCCGAAGCCGAGCGAAGAGAAACCCCTACTACCAAGAAAGAAGAGGAAGAATCATGGGAAAAGATGCAAACCTGAGGCGCGGAACACAACGAGAAGGGACAGAAGCAGCGGGCCAGTCGCTGCCAAAGAGGTCACCTCCAGGTTAGCCCCAGAGTACTTAAAAAAGTCTCTTTGTTGAAACGACGAGGTACTTAATCACGTTTCTTAAGGAAAAGGGTCGTCTTTCATCTTATATACCTTGAAGGGGGGAACCAACAGAAAAAAGGGCGACCTTGGGGAAAAGGGTTGGAAGCCGAAAAACGAATCTACGAGTGCCTAATAGAGGAGACAGCGACTGAAAGTTGAGGCGGAGTGAAATCGAGTGACCCTTTTTGGATCAAGGAGAGGCAAAAATGCAGAGAAAAGCGGGGGAGTAATCGGTGAGAAACCAGCGTCCAGGTGCAAGAGTGCCGAGTAACGCTTCAAAACGAAAAAGCCTCAGGAAAATAAGGCGGCCAGGAAAAAAGGGCATTTCTGCCCTAGTCCATCTAGGCGGTGGGAGAAGGGGAAGCGAAAGGTCCGGTCGCCAGCCCGAATCGAACTTAGACTTTTTGTGTGGTCGGGGACGCGCAGTAGAGGGATCGCAGGGGAGAAGGTTTGTCAGCAGTCCTTAGTTCCCTACTCCAGGCAATGGCAAAAACCGCGCGTCGATGATCTGCGGAAGGACGCATTATCCGGTGGTCTCGAAAAAAAAACGGGTTTGTACAAAATAAAACCCGTTTATCAGACCTCGCCTTCTAACTACGTTGCAGAACGGAAGGAAAGGAGGATGGGGGAGGGCGATTCGTCAATTAAGGAACAAACGGAATAGGGAGGGGCGAGAAAAAAATAACCAGCGGAATCCCTCCGGAGAAGGTCCTAAATCGGCGGAAAAAAGTGGGATGCGACCAAGGGACATAGGACAACAGAGCCGAGAGAACCAGACATTCACGAAGGAAAAGAAATTAGGGGAGAAGGAAATCAATATCTCTTATCTTAGCAGGCGGGTTTCCTGTGGGAGGGGAGGTACCCGGTAAAGAAAGATTAACGATCATTGAGGAAGATCACAAAAAGGAACAGTAAGGGTCCACCCTCTTTTGGTCCGATGCATTTACATGGGGGGGGGGGCAAATGCGAGTAGAAGAGAGTCTAAACTCAAAAACTAATAAAAACGCCTTACAAAAGGAGGTGGCGGGACTTGAGCATATGGAGGCGAAAAGCGCCAGAACAGGGACACATGGAAAAGTCTTCCAGATGCTGTAAAGGAAACTAGATTACTATCAAACTCTCTCGAACTGGAGAAAAGGAAAAAGAGCTCTAAGGAGGGGGATCTGAAAAACGGGCAAGAGGAGCAGGACGACACGGAGGCGAAAAACTACACCGTCTTCGATCCCGAGTTTGAATAGCATCGGGGAGGAAAAAGGGGTTCGAGGAAGAGCAGGTTTGTCACCGCGATGCGGGACAAGTCTACAGGCGGACTATCGAAAGAAAGGAAAAAAGGAACAAGCGCGTTCGTCTGAGCAAAGGGGCGTTGGGGGGAAGCATAATAGGAACCAGCCAGAGGGAACTGCGCTGAACACTCTTCGTCCAACGGGAGGAAACGCGCTTCAAAAACGGAGTAGGAATGAGTCCGACCTCTAGAAACATCGGAGGGAGGTCAGACGCCCAGAGCGTTTTGCCGTAAGGCGACGCAAAATAACATTCTTAAACCCTTCGGGTGATCGGGGGGGGGGGCAAGATTGCCCAAAAGGCCAACACTCGATCCTCCTCTCCACAACAAAAAAAAAAGAGGCCCGGGGAGGGCTTAATGAGCGAGAGGGGGGGTACCGAAAAGGATGTAAGCCGTCGGATTCATTACACGCTTCGTAACGGGGAGAGAGGACTTGGAAACGTACGCAGCAGCAGGTCGAAAACGCCGAACTCTCCAAAAAAAAAGCTGGGGAGGGTATTGCCGCTCGAAGGCCGAAATCGGCTCCTCTTTCTCACGAAGACCTGGAAAAAAAAGCTGGCCAGATGCCCAAAAATCGGAGATTGAGACGGTGAAATTGGGAAAAGAAGGCCAGGGAACGATACTGAATTCTCTTATCTCCTTCTCATATCTAAGTCACCGGGAACCGGATCGGAAAACGGCCATAAGTGGATAAAAAAGGCCGAAGAAGGGCCGTCCAGACAAAATGGCAGCGTATTCGGAAGACACTTTCTGGATCACGCTCTAAAGGACAGGAACCAGGGGGGCGTTGGAATGCGAATCAGGCCTGAACCGAAAAAAAATTTCAATCGTTCTCATTTCCTGGGGGGGGAAAGTAGGAGGGGAGGTAAAGAACGACGCGGGGGCCAAACCAGAGAAGCACGGAATATGTCGAGAGGTTGACAGCTGACTCTTCAGAGGTACAAGCAGGGGAAGGGTCTGCATTCTCAGGGGGGACCGGACTAATCAGAAAGAACGCCAAGTGAGGTCACACTCGCTTCTGCCTACACCGTTCTCTTCTAACGCAAAAAAAACCTGGCGGGCAGTTCGGTGGAAGTGCTTCGTGGCCAAGGGGTAGCGAAAGCTTTGTCTGTTCGACAACGGGACGAAGCCCTAAGGAAGAAAAAAAATCCGAGGCGCAGGCGGTGGCAGGAACCGACTGAGGGGGCCTAGAAGCGCGAGCGGTATTGCCTGGGCGGACTCTTCGGGAAAGGGGGGAACGGTAACCAGAGAGGAGGGGGGGGAATGACTTTGCCCGTGGCAATCCCATAGGGGATCCTTTCAGAAAAAAGCTCTCAGCAGGTAGCGCGGACCGCGGAGAACTGGAGCCTTGACGACCGTCGAGGTCCTTCTTTCTCCCGTATTGGAAATTCGAAAAGGGGGGACGTGGCCATGGCTAGAGAAGCGTTTAGGGATCTTAAGGGGGACCCCCATTTCTCTACAGCCCCTCGTGTAGAAAAAAGGGGGGAAGACAGCGACGCGACAAGGGGAACTCTGGGAAGTTAGCTAGATCGATGACGTTCAATTCCGGCTCAACTGGAAGGGGGGAGAACGTCAATCTGGGGTTGAGACGCACTCTCGGTAGGAACCGTGCCGTGATATCTTTTTTCCAAAGGGGGGGCGAAAAAAAAGGGAGGAGATCACCTGCGAGCCAGGTAAAGATGACCATCCCTTCCCCAGCAGCAATGTAAAAAAAAAACGAAGACAAGAGGGAGGTTGGGGAGAAGAAGGGGCGATGATTATCAAGGCATATCAAGCCATGCTCGATCCTCTACGTACGCACTAGATATAGAAAAAACACGAATGGGGGGCAAGAGATAGGTGCGAGACTTGAGAGGGGATTAGACGCTCTTCGAGGGACTAGAAGGAAGCGTGGATTCTGGAGAATCCTCACGAGAGGGAAAGAGGGTTGTTTGGGAACCGTGGGATCGTTCGTGTGTTCATTACTTTCGAAAGGCGGGGGCCTATCCCAACGAAATGACGCCCCATCGTGAAAACAGGGAGAAAGGAAACGGCGGGATTGCGTCCTCCCCCCTCCACACTGAACGCAAAGTGATCACAGAGAGGGATCGTAGCAGGGAAGGGATATACCTTAAGCTACTAGAAGAAAGCCAAGCTGTCAGGCTAGTCGATCTTGCTCCAACGGCTTTCGGTCAGAAAGAAAAAAATTCACGGGAACAGAACTCCGGCGACGGGTAGCCAGTGCAAAGTAAAAATATGACTCCTCCTAGAAAAAAAAAAAAAAAAAAATTCCCCTCTTTATCCCTCAGAGGCAGAGAGGCAGAGAGGGGAAGTTTCTCGTCGACGAAAACTTGGGACGGAAGCGACCGTCGCTTAACGAAAAAAAAGGCTAAACAGCTGGTCGGGCCCTCCCCTTGAAACTGCGCCGTCTTGGGGCAAAGAAAAAGGAAAAACGACAAGAAAAATTACATCCAGGCTCGTCGCCATAGAGTGAAGCAAGAAAAGTTGCGAACCGCTGCGGAAAAACTCGCCGAGACATACCCTTGCAACTTGCGTTCCCCTTGGCGGGGAAAAAAAAAGAATACGGACCAAGGGAAAAGAATAAGCTCAGACCACCGACCTGAAAAAGGCTCAATCGGGACGTCGACGCCAAGGAAAAAAACGCCGAGGGAGACAGAAATACAACAACGCGGGCCGTCTTCCTATCCTAGAAATAAGGACCCGAAAGCCAGGGTGGGCGTCATCCGCCGAGGCCGCAACTCAGCTTCGACATAGGAGGGGAGTGATGCATTGGTTGGGGGGGTCCAGCTGAGAAGCAAGATAGTGCCGTGCCGGAAGTGATCAAAATGAGAAACGCTTCAGGGGGAAAGAACTGTACTCCTGTATAAGATCAAAAAGAAGGAACACGACTGTAGAGGAAGAGATCCGACCGTGTTGGGGCGCCAACTGCACAGTGGGAAAAAAAGCTTGCGGGAGGAAAATGGAACGTGTTAGGCCGCCAGGCCCCCCAGCAAGGGGAAAGGGAAGGATATTAAGCCAAGGAAGACCAGAACAAAGACGTCGGTGCACCAGAACCGTGACGGTCGGTGCGATGTCACAGATCACTAATGAAACGGACCAAAAAAAAAAAACAGCGGTGGGGGAGAAGGGGCCTTACTTAGACCAGGCGTAGATGGAAGATTCTAGAACCGGCCTCAAAACGCGAGGCAAGCCGATTCGGCTTTGCGCCGGATGATGGCCACGGAGGAACAGGCCAAAGGAAAACGACGTCGACGCGTTGAAACAAAAAAAGCGTAAGTAAAAACAGAAGTGCAGGTACCCCGTGCTCGATACCAATCCTCTCGAATACCAAAGAAAAGGAAGGGTGTGGGGGAGCGGTCAGGTGGTGAGCGACCCATCTGGGTGGGGCCACTATAAAAACGGTGCCTGGAGTCCTTCTCGCTATGATCCCGGAGAATCTCTTCAAGACATAGGGAAAAGAACAAAATAAGAGGGTGAGGATTCCGCTGTAGACGAGAGAGAAGGTTAAGATCTGATGAAGAGAAGAGAACGGTTACCGCCTATTTTTCTAGAAGTTAGGGGGGGGGAAAGAACAGGAGAGAACTTCACGCCGGCTCTAAAAAAAGAGAGGCGGGCCGGGAAGGGAAAGTAGAGCGTCCCGATCGTCTAACGTGGGGCGCATCGGCGGGGGAAACCACGAGGAAAACAGGGACGAGGGAAAAAAACCACCTGGGACCTACCTACAACAGGAACTGGGGCGACGGTACTTCTCTCCGTTTCACTCCGGCCCGTCCGCTGAGTACCGGAAAGGCTTGGGACACAGTTCGGCCGTCGCCAGCACTGCCCGGGAAAGGGGTATCGTAAGAAGGGAAAACACCCAGATAGTGTAGCCGATAATGCCAGAACGTGTCCTTTTCTGGAGACGAGCAAGGAAAAAGAAAAGACTGAAAGGAAAAATCAGGTTGTCTGGGGGGGGGGGGGACGCCGGGGATCAACCGTGCGAGAAGACGTCGATTCTATTCGACCACCGGCCCCCTTAGTTAGAGGAGAGAAAAGGAACTGAGGGGTAAGTTGGTTTGTAATCCTGCCGGAGACGGGAAAAGTACAGGGGTTTGACGAAAAAAGGCCATGGGGGGGATATCTAACAATTCCCACTCTCTGAGGAGAAACGCCGGAAATTAGAAGGGGACTAACTGGTGTTGTCGAACCGTTGAGGGAAGGCCGGGCAAGGGCTCATCCTGCCTCAAAACTCATAAAAGGGAAAAGAGAACTTAAAACCATTTCGGCATTTACGGACACGGGGGGGGAAAAGGGGAAGGGGCCTCTGGGAAAGACTAATATATCGGCATTGAAGGGCTGAATTCGAACCTTCAACTCCCAGCCCCCCTTATCCTTTGATCTAGGAGAGGGAAAGGACCAGGAGTAGCGGAACAGTTCTATCCACTGGGAGGGGGAGAGAGTACACCAAAAAGGTGTTACAAAAGACCGGATGGCATCTTCGCTCCTCTCATCGCCGTCTTCAATTATTAGGCTGAAAGAGGGTGGGAGCTTCTGGAAAGAGGGGAAGTCGGGACAACATCGGCAGCAATGGAGTTCAGGTAGGAAGGAGTGCCCGCAAAACACGTGTGAAAGGTGGTAGAAGATTGCTTTTCTATATTGGACATCCGTCTCTCTCCCTAGAACGCAGAAAAGGCTCGATGGGGTGGCCTGGGCAGACTGCAAAGGTCAAGAAAAAAGGTTTTGGCCATCGGAGGTTATGACCAAAGGACACCTGGCACACTGGAACTCGGAGGTACGCCCCTTCTTCCTACCGCTCCGATGATTCATCAAGGCAAGGAGAAAAAGGAAAAAAGGGAGGTGAAAAGAGAGAAATACGAAGTCTCTGGATCGCTGTATTCGGCACTACGAGAGGGGGGGGAGGGGTAAGTTGAAAACTCGGTGGGGGGAGGGGGACACCACCCAAGCTCGAACGGCTGCCCTGCCTGCAATCAGCTCTACGATAACTGACTACCTTAGTCCGGAACAGGAGGGACCGAGCAGCTAAACTTAGGGGGGAAAAAAAGCATCCGTGGCCGTAAACAAATGTGCTCCATAGGGGGGAAGAGTGGTCTTCAGCGGCCCTCACCACGAAAAAAAGGCGAGTGGTCGCGGAAGACCGTTGGACTCCGTCAGGGTGGCCCAGCGCCTCTATGTCCTTCTGTTGCGGTGGACAAAGAGCTCTAGAGGGGAAGAGATAAAGGCTGAGCTCGCCTCCGATAGCTCTTACAAAGTAGGAGAAAAAGGGCGCCAGAAAAGTAAAGCGAAGGCACCGACGGCGTCTCTACCACCCAGCTAACACTACAAAGTCGAACAGAGGAAGGAACGAGCCACTACGGCTTCAAGGGGAAAGGGAAGGAAAACTTACGCCACGAGACAGAATGAAGGAGATGCTAACACTTCAAACGAAAAGGAAAAACAGAAGAAGTACGGACACACTCGCTTGTGGGCAACCTTCTCTGATTGAAGGGAGAAGGGAAGTAAAGAGGAGGGACTTATTCAAGCATACTGGAAGGAAAAGACCGTTCTTGTTGCGACCGGTAAAAGGGGAACTTGAAAGACAGGGCACACGCACTCGACCTATTGCCGAATCAGCTCTCTCAAGGAGAGGAAGAAGGGGTCTACGGTGAGAGAGGGCAAAAGTGGGGGGAGAAATGAAGTACGCGGGTCGAAAGAAAGGGAGAGGAGGATCAGGTGCGTACCTCCAGAGTTCATTTTTGTGCAAGGGGAAGAGAAAATGTCACTGAAAGAAGAGGGGAGGCCCAACGAAAAGCTGCGCAGGAAAGGGATTAAGGCAGAGGGGAGCGGGGGGGACCGTCCTGTTCGAGCCGGATGAAAACGCGCAAAACCCGCTCGACACATGGAAAGGGTTTGCTGAGGGGTGAAAAGACCCCACGACGGGCCTTATCTAAACATCGCATTGAGTGGGCCCGTCTTTGGCGAGTCCAATTAAAAACTGAAGACCCCAATGTGCAGCTCCGAACTGGCCGAAAGAGGGGGGAAAAGCGCGCATAAAAAGAAGACGCAAGGAAATACACGTTGATGTCGCTACCCCTGATGGTTGTACTCTAAATACCTAAAGGATCGAAAGGGACACCTAAAATAAAATGAAGCCAACTCGAAGAGAGAACGGTCCTGTGTTCTTTATCGTTTCTGGTTCTCCTCCGACAGGAACAGGAGGGGGAATGAAGAGAGCCAGGCCCAGCAGGAGACGAGACCAGGGGATTAATTTCCCGTGGCTTTTCCGAGGGGGGTAAAGTGAAGATAAGAGCCCAAGGCCATATTCCCCTAAGCCTCTAGCCCTTGCCAAGGGAAGGGTCAAAAAAAAATACCAGTAGTTTCCAGTACAGCAAAAGGTAGGTCGGAAGACTGTAAGAGAGGCGGGGGGGGGAAGGTTTAGGAAGGTCCACATGGAAAGGAAAAGATAGACCCCGGTACCCTGGACTAATCTGCCGGATGAAACCACAACGGGAAAAAAGAAAACACTTCAAAAGAGGGGGTCCCGATTCATTAACGCAGGGGTACTTTTGGGGGAAGAGAAGAGCTCTAGGGGGGGGGCGAAACAAAAAAAACCCCGAAGGGAAACCTTACAAGTTTCTCAACGTGCGTGAGCATTCGTTTCGGCGGGCGAAAAACACCTCCTGAAAAAGAGGAATGATCGGGGTCAGATCTGGTCGGACTCGGATTAAGAAAAGAGCTAAATCTTACGACTTCCTCAAGGTGAAAAATCTCGTACTTTCTCTCCGTGACACATCCTCTTATGCAAAAGAAAGAAAGGGGAAACCATTAGAACGCACGATGTGAAGGCATCGGCTTAGGGGGGAAAAGGAATCAAACGTTTGGGCAAGGGCGCCGCGGTTGGATGCCACGCGAATGCGAACCGTCCTTGGGAGGAAAAAAAAAAGAAGAATCGAAAAAAGGGGGCCAGACACCGAAAAGAGGGAGGGTCTTCGGAGCCTGGTAAGTCGATGGAACCTGGACGTGCCAAACAAAGCTGAAAAACTGCTACGAAACACTCTGGCGGAAGGGCGAGGAGGAAACACCGGCTTCCTCAGAAAACCTTCTTAACCTCTCGAAAGCGGCTTACGACAGAGAACTTGTTCTTTCGAAACTTCTGACCCGGAGAGGGGAAAAGAAGAAAGGTTCTCCGGCAGCAGCGGAGAGAGAAAACACGCTAGAAAGGGCGTGCCAACCGCCTCCGAGTATAACAAACTCGAAAAGATCAACATAACAAACCGTAAGCTAGGGGGGAGAGCGTTAGGGAATAGTGACCGGCAAGGAAGGGACGCCTTTCATCGGCGCGCACTGCCAACAGGAGGAAGGGGGAAAACGAAGAGGGAAGGGAACTACGCATCATCCTGCCTAACCAAGGAGGACGATAAATCGGATAAGGAGTCTACAGACCTGAACGAGGGGAGGAAAAGTGCTCCACGAAATGAGGACAAACACCGCTGTCATAGTTCTCAAAAGGACTCTGTCAAGTAAAGTTGAATCGTTTTGGGTCACCTAGGAAAGAGGGACGAGTTGGAAACCGATCGTCGCAGGTCCGAGGGAAAGCCGATGGAGACCTTCGAAGGGGACGATGAACACTCCCACATGTGCTCTCCGAAGACAGGAAAAATGAGAAAAAAAAAAAAAAAAAAAATTTTTCGAGGCCCGTCAGTCGGACGAAAGGACTTACATAAACGACACAAAGAAGGTCGCGCCTTCGTGCCTGAAGGAGAAAACGGCATGAAAAAAACCTAGAAGACAGGTGCAATCGTGAATAATGGCCGTCAAAGAATCGTTCGAAATGATAAAAAAAGATCGAGGCCCGAAGGCTCACTGGCCGGCCCGATGTCGACGCCCGATGACCGGGAGGAAGACGGCTGATGCCGTACAGCATTAAAGGTGAGGTTGTCTTAAAAAGAGCCGCTTAAAACAGAAGGGAACTATAGGCCAGCACGCGTTGGGTGCTAGCACGCTAGAGATCACCAAGTGATTCTAAAGGGCCCCTCCGCGGCGCAGTGGGGAGAGGGAAGACTGTGGATTGTCTTTCGTTTTGCCGGGGTAACAAAAAAAGCCCCGGAGTGCTGGTTACAAAAAAGGGGGAAAGAAGCACTGACGAAAAAGGCCGATCGACCCAGCGTTTTGCTGGGTTCTTCCACAGGCTGGCGGGCCTCTAGGGGGGAGAAGATCACTGGATGGAGGATGAGAGGGAGGGTCACCGGTGTCGTGAGAAACTCAGTTCTCCGCCGGGCCGTAAAGCTCCCAGTCGGGGAAGAATGGGCTAGAACACGTCGCCGCCGTTCAAAAAAGGGCGGGGGGGGTCTACTCACCTGCTCCTGTTGGCATTTCGTCTTCAGGAGTAGAAAACGGCGGGGGCAGGGCCTGAAGGAAATGAACTGGTGGCCCTTTCTAACGTGCTGACCAAGGAGGGGGGGGTGAAGGGAGAAAAAATGGTATCCGGACCGAAAGGAGGACACGATCTACGAACTCAGCTCTACCGGTGATTCGCTTCATTTCGAGGATGAGAGAACGGAGAATCTCCGGCGTCCGGGAAAGGGGTAGACGTCCGCTGGTTCGTCGCACTAAAACTTCCCTGGCCAGTAGGGGGGGGCCGATTGGCGACTTTCGTTTTCGGAAGGGGGAGTAAAGGGATACAAAAAGGGAATGACATCCTAAAACTCAGCACTTTCCCCCAAACAAGAAAAAGACTGGGTGGGAGGCAGGGAGAATATACGATGAGGATAATCAGGAAAGACAAAAGGGCTATCACTAAGAGAGAGAAATAAGCGCACCCTCTCACCACAACAAAGGGGGGGGGAGGAGTGAGGGGGAGATAAAACTCGCGATGATTATCCTGAAGAGGTAGAGGAAGGAAAAACAGCATCAATCTTCAGGGCAAAATCCACGCACCGCTCTTCTTTTTTTGGGTTCAAAAGGAAAAGGGGGAGAGGTGAATAGGTCCCGGGGAGCAGGGGGGGACTGCAAAGCAACAGAAAACGTGGCGCCCAGCGTGCAACCTATTAGTAAACGAGGGAGAAGCCACCAATGAGAGAAAACTAACAAGACGGCACTTCTCGTCCACGTCAGAAAGGGCAAGCAGACCTGCTCCTGACCCTCGCACTGGATGGGAATTAAGGCTCAAGGGCGAAACAAAAGGGGAGTAGTGCATCCATGGTTTGTCACGTCACTCGACAAAGGGGGGATAAGGGGAAGTTGAACGTCCAACAGAATCCCATCAAGCCGTGAAAAATCAGGCCCCCAAACAGGGGAGAACTTCTCGGCGCGTCAGACATCGTGGAAACAGGCTAGGGCTTGGGCAGTCGGAAACGGCTGAAACAGATGGGAGAGGCAACTAGTCTTCTCCTATTTTTCAAGAAAAACTTTTCCAAAAGACTTGGAAAGGACAATAACAGTCGCGTCGCCAAAATCGGGAAGGAAGCCTGTGGGGGGAGCAACCATAAGGAGCGGCTCGCAGATCGAACCAGGATTCTTCACGATAAAAGACCAGGGGGGGGTCTAAACAGCACGTAGGAAAGGCGTAGAATGGAAAGAAAGCATACCCCCCGACCGAGTCGCAACTTCTCTAGGGAGAGAAGGGGGGGTTCTAAAGAAGGGAAAAAAGTCCGAGCCTCGGGGAGAGCGAAGATGCCGTTGCATAAACTAATACGGAAGTCTCGTAGAGGATAATACCCCTACCAGTCATTTGTCCCTCATACAAGGGGGGAAACTAGAAAGCGGCTTCTCATCGGCATAGGGGGATTCTTGTAACAGGAGGAGGTGATCATCTCACGATCTGCAAAAGGTAATTCCAGATACACGGTAAACTCGGAAAGAGATGTTGTTACTGCCGTAGGATAATTCCAACGACCGTTCCTACGGAACGGGCGAGGGGCGAAAAGGGGATCCACCGTTTCTGGCTCCGAAGACTCCTCATCATGGTTACGAAAGGAAAAAAGAGGAGTTCAAAGGGGGCCTTGTTCTACGAACGTCCCCGAACCGGGTGAAACGGAGGGATATTTCAGCCTCTTAAAAGGAAAAAGTGAGAGGTGAACCGAAAGGGAAGAAAGGGGAAAGAGCAAAAAGGTCACCGTAAGATTCCTCTTCAACCTGGCCTCTAAAAGGACGCGGGGGGAGAAAGCCGTCGAGAACAGCGGAGAAGGAGGGGTCGTAACGAGGAGGGCCTACTCACGTCTATTGCGCTCCTTCGAGGGGGGCGGGGGGAAGGGGGGGAAGGAAAGTAGAAAGAGGAAAGTTCACGGCCGACTTCGAAGCAGAAGGCACGCGGTTGGAAGTTGGCAAAAAGGAACGGCGAAGAAGCCTTTGCCTTTCAAAAAGAGCGCTAAAAAAGAGGAGAGACCAGAGGCCAGCGTGTTGTTGGGTTGGTGGAGGAGAAGGTGCTATGGTTCTGAGAACGGGAGAGGGTTGGACGCTCCCCCTCTTTGCCGTCCTATGGAAGTCGACGAGAAAAGGGGCGCCCAGAGGAGACTGACACTCGCTAACTGTTCAGTCAGTCCTACAGGAGGGGGGGAGACCGCTTTCGTCTGGGGAGGGGGGAAGGGAGATTTTCGTGATAGCTCTCACGTTTGACGACCTGAGTTTTGGAAATCCTGAGGATAGAAGACTCTACTGTCACAACCGGCGCAATACCGAAAAAAATGGAGGAAAATGAGGTGCCTGCAAGTCCGGAAATCGGCGACAGTCGAACGAACGTTTCTCCTCTGGGTGACGGTTCACTCCACCGGAAGGCAGGGAGGGGGAAAACCTGAAGAAGAAAGACCCGTCGAGGCACAACTGAGAGGGAGGGAGGGGTGGCTTGAAACAAAAGTTTGCCAAAAAAAAAAACGCGGCAAAAAGACACCCCTTCTTATATCTGGGGCCACATTTTCTTGCCAGTAGAAAAACAAGGTGGGAAAAAGTGTAGCGAAGGCGTACCAATCACACTGACCCAAAGGAAGGAAGAGGGGGGGGGGGAAGTCGGTAGCCGAAACGGAAAACCTAATGAGTCAGGTCCCATCCAAGGTCATGTTTTCCTGACCGGGAGGACCTAAAGCTTGATGAGTTCGGGAAAAAAAGGCCCCCGGAAAAAAAAATGATAGGGCAAACGAGGTGACCCGGATCTGTAAGTGGTTTGTAATAGAATTATCTTACGGAAGGGGGACCGAAAGGTACCGGGCCATATGTTGGGAAGAAAGAAAAAAATGACCAAAGCAAAAAAAGCGCTGAGAAAACAGACGGAACAGGGTCTGTCCGGTTCCCCGAAGTGTATTGGGAAGAAAAAGGGGGTGAAAGGCTGGTCTTCGCAAGGATATATGGGAGTATTCAGTTCGCGGAAAGCTGCCTTGAATTCTTCCTTAACATCCATTGTCGAGGGAAAACGGAGCGGGGAAGGGAGGGTTGGCTGGGTCGCGCTCATAAAAAAGATGACCGGGGAAAGGGGGAGGGAATTCTAACTAAAAGGCGCACAAGAAAAAAGAGACGTTCGCTCAGAATCTTGGCGGCCCGTCTTTCTTCCTTCGTCATTTCTTATTCAAAGTGAAAGGAAAAAAGAAAAGGAGGTAAACAGAATGTGGTCGCGACAATCCGGATGTGAAATACGGAGAGTCCGCGACATAAGTCGGCAAGTATTCAGGGGAGAACAGAGGGGGACTTCGGTGCTTCTTTACTAATTAAAATAGGCCAACCTCTCAACCAGAAAAGACTGAGAGGGGGTAACCAGCAACAACCGTGACCAGGTGGGAATCCTTACTGGGCGAAAATGAAGAAAGATCGGAAAGAACGCGCCCGCTCGAGGGACGAGTTTCAACTTCAACGGTCGAAGCGCAGCTTTAGGGGGGGGGAAAGAGATGGTGTTGTAGAGCAGGGTGGGCAAAATGGGGGAAAGAGGGGGAGGGAAAGAAAGATTGATACCGCTACCTAGATTCAGGACCTCAACGTACTTGCATTTCGGAAACCACTGGGCACCAGTGTTCGCAAGTCGGAAAATAACGGTGAGAAGCGCCTGTATTCACGTGCCCTATGTCGATTCGGGGGAGAGTCCATCAAAGGGGGGGTCCAGTACTTCCAGCCAAGGGCTACGAACGTAGAATTACCAGGAAGGGAGAAAAAAGAAAGAAGACTACCTTTCTTAAACGAAAAACCTGATCGATCTTACAAGAAAAGGAAAAGGGGCCAAGCTCCGGGGGAAGGTACTGACTGGTGCGTACCGGGGAAGACAAGGGGGGGCGGAGAGGAACTAACAAAGCTGAAGGGAGGTACGCGGGGAGGGGCCTACGTTCCTCAAAGCCTGAGGGAACAATCGCCTCTCTTTCTTGTCGGTGGTTAGTGAAGGAGGTGGGGGGGACGGCGTAGAGGAGGGGGGGAACTAGAGAACCTGCTTGATCGGCGCCATTCCGAGATCTGAAAAAAGGGGGAAATAGATATCTGAAAGGGCGCATAAGGAAGGGTACTCAGAAAGGGAAAGAAGACTATCTCTGCGACCACCCCTAAGAACCCTAAACCTAAACAGAAAGGGGACGCTTGCAAAACCCTTCTTAGGCAACCGGAGGCGGAGAAAAACAGAAGAAGGGACTATATCATGCCAGCGGGAGGGAGATTAAGAAAAAGTAACCAACCTCCTTGACTCCACATATACTTCTGGAAAATGACGGATGGGAAGGGAACGTATTTCAGCTCGGATAATGGGGATGAGGGGGGAGGAGTGATATGTAATAGAAGTTCAGGGGGGGAAGTATGTAAGGGAGGGCGGGCTTGGCGACCTTTGTTACCATGGAAACTTTGAAATCCTCACACCAGAGAAAAAAGAAATAGGACCTGAAAGAGATCTCCAGCCTGGGAGGTGAGGAGTTAACATAGCGGGGTAAAGGAGAAATGAAAGTAAAGGTTCTTTTTCCTTAATCTAGGGAGGGGGAAGGTTGGTTCCAGCGAAAAATTGTTAGATGGGTAAATTCGAGGTCACTAACCTCCAGGGGAAAGACCAGAAAAAAGATGAGCGACCGCGTGTCAGGTCGGACCTAATGGGGGGGGAAGAAAAAAACGTAAGTGGTGATCTATCAAGATGTCAAACGAGAAAAGACGCTCAGGAAATTGACAGGTTTTTGCATTGGGAAAAAGAAAGAGTAAAAGGGAGGGCCGAGGGTGGCGACGGTACTGCCGATAGCCTTCCCCTAAACAGATTTGTGGAGATCACGGAGAAGGGGAGTGTCTATTATCCGAGTACTCGACTCAGTAATGAATGGGGGGGAAAAAAAAAACCTGCGGGGGGGGAAGGAAGAATCCCGAACCCTGGATACGAAAAGGCCTGAGAAGTAAATTCCAAAACGAGGAAGCACCGGATCCTTTGTATTGTGAGCGTTGTCCATTTTCCTGACCCAAAGGGGAAGGGATTAAGAGAGAGCCAACAAATCGACCAAGGTAGGGAAAATGGAAAAGGTCTGTCAGGAATCCTTTTTTTCCTTGGAAAATGAGCGCCAGGCAGGAAGCACTAACGGAAAGGAAAATCACTGTGGAAACTGAAAATTCGGTACAGAATCCGGGGGAAAGTCTCGAGGAAAATGGTCATGGTCGTATCTGACAAAACATGGGAAAGGAAGGGGGCCCAGAAAACAGAAAACTTAACGATCAGGCCGGATGTACCGAAAAAAAGGTACAAGAGATCCTGGGAACAAAAAGCGGGTGGCCGAAAGTAAGCGGGGCCGTTGTGGTCTCCGCGAAAAGCGAAGGAAAAGAGGAAAAGACTCCCGGACGGAAAAAAGGGAAAAAAGGGGGGCGCGGGATTGAGCAGGAGGTTCAGAGCTCAAGGGGAGGAAGACAGACCACGGATAAAAAATGAAAGAGGTCATCGAGATCGAGGACTATCAACTCCTCTACTGCTTTCTAACGGGGGGACTACAGTGGAAAGAAAAAAAGAATGTTAAAGAGAGTAGACTGCGGGCTGGCCCGGCGACAACGAAGAAAAAACACTGAGAGAAAAAAGAAATCTCTTGGATCGCGGGGGAAGGGGGAGGGGAGAAAGTTTTAGCGTACTCTTATGACCCTGTTTTCTTTAACGCAGAAAAAAAAAATGCGAAGGCGGCAAGATATCTCACACCCTGGGAAAAAACAGAGGGGGAGTCATTGAAAATGGGAAAGCAAGAGAATAGAGAGGTGAAGCCAGCCACCCGCGAACGGCTCTACCTCCGGAATTCAAAAGTGCTCGTGATATAAACAAAACACGTCCAGGGCTTCAGGACGAACGGAGAAAGAGAAAGGGAGTCGACTTCCCCAGAACTGGAGTGGCCGTATATTCTCCGGAAAGAAAAGAAAGAGGGACAGAGGCGGGGACAACCGGCGCTTGGGGCAAGGAGGGGAAGGCCACTAACTCGATTAAGGAAAGCTCCAAAAAATCTGCCGCGGTCTCTGAGAAAAAGGTTTATCTCTGGGGTAAGGGGGGGAAATGAAACAGTTCCTGCTTTGAGCACTTCCAGCGTCGACGGGAGTCGAGGAGGGAAGGAGTCTCATAAGATGAAAAAAACAGACAAGAGGACCAATCAGAGAGGTTGTCTTCGGGACGGACATCCGAACTCCAGAAGAGGTGTCCATCTTGGGCCAAGGAGGCCAGGAGAAAAAAACCTGAGGTCATTATTCTCAGTGTCCAGAGTCGGAAGAGGTGAATAAGGGGGACGAAGGGTCGTCAAGTTTCTTAGGGCACCGATCGTCGCCTGAGATACTCGGGGAAGAAAAAGAGAAGTCACTCGCGGGACCTAACGCTAAGACCACCTGGCGAGACTACACCGGCCTTTCCTTTCCCATTTGAGGCGTCGTCTTCTGCGACAAAGGATCAGCGAGCTCGTGGGGGGGGGAAAAGGTCGGAGGCCTGGCGTGGCTGCGTTAAGCCTTAAAGGCAAAAGAATGAAACGGGGAAAAGCTGTCAGGGGGGACCGGCCGAGGGGTGCTATTATCACCGATCGCGGGAAAGCCCTTCTCACAAAGAAAACAGTGCGTTCGCGACTCAAGACGGGGAGGGGGCCTTAACCTGAGGGGGGCGTAATCAGAGATAAGGGATCGGTCTCTTCTACCTTCAATAGTTTTAGTAGGGAGGGGAACGAGATCTTCATCAAAAGAAGGAAAAGGAAGGAGGGGCCTCCTCCTCGGGACCGGGGCCCAGCAAAGGGGTAGGTGGTGTCTTGCGTTCGGTGTGAAGAAAAACACCGGAAAGAGGATGTTCGCAATTGACGAAGCCTCTTCTACTTCTCTTCTATGAAAGGATAGAAGGGAGAGCAAAAGTAGGGCGGCCTCTATGGCGAAAGCGCACTGGAGGAAGAGGGGAAAAGGGAGGTCTGCACCTTGGAAAAAAAGGAGTGGGGGGGGTGTCCTCGAAAGTCGTTTGAAAGGGGGATGGAAACAAAGAGAAGGGCAGACTCTGGGAGACTCGACCGGCGCCGGTTAAGTCCAGTGAGCGAAGCTGTACACGCTTGTGTTACAGCCTCTTTGTACTTTGGGCAAACTAGGAAAAGAAAAACAAGTCTTTGAGGGAAGGAAACCAACAGAACGGAAAGCCCTTGTAGCCACGAAGGGCATAGACGTGACTCTAAGTGTTCATTCTCTTTCATTGGGCGGTAGGGGGGGGAAGGGTCTATCAGGGCTCCGGGAAAGGAGGGTCACAGGAGGCCTCTGGTTCTGCTCAATCGGCCTTGTCCGATATCGTTTAAAAAAAAAGGAACACGTCGTTGGCATTAGAAAAGGGGGCGAAAGGGAGATGACTAAAAAGAACGGGGAAAAACAAAAACGAGCGTGCGTTTGATGATCCCTATATTAAGGGAAGAGAATAGAAGGAGAAGGCATCCGAGGGACTAAAGTCACAAGAAAACTCTCTCAACAACAAAAACTTATTATTGATTAAAAAATAGTCTCTCTGTAAAAAACTACGGCCTGAGAGGAGCCGGCTCGTGATCTGCCTGAAAGAACGATGGTAAGCTTCTTGAGAAGAAAAAAGGCTACGGGGGGGGGTGCAAGGGAGGTTGGAGGGGAATTGGAAAAAAAGACCCGGGCTCGCGGGTCCTCGCCCACCTTACCGGTCTCCCAATCTTGAAAAAACGGGGATAAAAGGAATAGGTGAAAGAACAGACGGACGCTTAAACTACTGGAAGAATGAGAATCGAAGAGACTAGAGGATGAATCCCTTCACCTCTCAGACCGGTCTCTTCGATATTGGAGATTGGGGAGAAAAAAAAACGGGCCGGTTCTTTCTCCCATGGGGTTGACAGGGACAAGCGACGAAAGGAAGGAAGGAAAGTCCGTCCAACTCTTCGCGCACCATCCAATCCTTTATAAGGCAAAAACGGGGGAGAAGGGTCTCCGTTAGATTGCCCGCGTTGACAACTGAAGAGAGGGCTCTGAAAAAGGCAGCCGCGAGGGTTAAAAGCCAGAGGCCCCCGTCGGCTCTCTTTGTTGCAAAACGAACACTTTTCCAGCAGGAGAAAAAGAAAAAAGGAAATCTGAGCGTCGCCATATCTGCGCCCGCCAGACCGGTGGATATGAAAAACTGACTAATTTCGAGACGAGCCAGGGGATTAGTAAAGGGAGAAAACACACGTCTTCCCTTCAGTACACCTTGAAACTAACTCGAGAAAAAAAAAAAAAGAAACTTGGGGGGGAAAAGTTTCGTCGTACGCTAAAGGGGATGAAGGGCGACTCTTGCGGAGAAAAGATGTGCAAAGGGGAGAATAGCCGAGCTGCATCGAGCAAGAGATACCCGACAAAGACTGGGTAGGGAATAAAAAAGGGGTAAGATAACTACGGGAGTAGCATCTTCCATGCGTAGCAGGCGTTGGGAACTCGGAGGGGGGGAATACGCAGAGAAGCAAAAAAGGAAAGGGGAAGGTTACGGTCGGCCTCTCTTTACTTCCGGATAACTCATTCCAAGGCAGGAAAAGGAAGAGGCGCTAAGGGAAGAGATCAGAACTTGTCGGCGCCGAAAATACACGGGGTTTGTGGAAGACGGAGAAGGAGGAAAAAAAAGGGGGAAGTTCGCGCCTTCCCCTCCGCCGGGAAAAGGTATAGGACCTGAGTATGAAAAGAAAAAAACGCACCGTGGAAGAGGTGAAAGATTTAAAATATCACGATGACGCGCCCTTACCGAGCTAAAGGGGGGGGGGATACAATGGACCTTGAAGAACATAGGAAAAAGGGGGGTACGGTCTGGGTCTATTCCTGGACCGACGCCCTCTGAAGAGAGGCTAGAGGAAAAAGGGGCAAGGATTGCGGAGGGGGGGGGGGGGGGGGGCTTCACTGCCAGACTTCGAAAAATACTTCGAGAAGGGTAAGGGCCTAAGGATCACGCCTTGCCGTCAACCCTGAGATCGCCAGATAGAGGAAAAAAGAACAGGGGGGGGGGTAGCAGTACGGGATCTTTTGTTGAGTGAGCAGGCCTTGGGGAAAATACTCCTTTGCGCCGATTTCCTCGCGCTATGCTCCCATAATCTCTTCCCGCGGCGAAAATGGGAGTCAGTAACAGAAAGGGAGGGAAGTAGGCATGTCGGCCGAGAAAGAAAATCAGGTTAAAGGCGTGGTCTGTATTCCTCAGACACCTTGAAATCAAAGAGGGGGGGGGAAAAAAAGGCACGTTAGGGGGTGGCTGTCAGGAAAAGGAATCTTAACGCAGGCGGATAAGAAACGGACGATTCTTTGTCCGGACAAGGTTCTTTAGAAGCCCAAACCTACTAAAGGTCGAATCCGGTGCACGACAAGTAGGACGGAAGGGGGCTCGAAAAGAAAAAAGGTCAAGGACCAGGCACGCGTCAAACTCGGGCTAGCTAACTTTCGGGGAAAAAGGTAAAAGGGAAAGCAAGACCGCGGCTGAAGAGAAAGTAGGATAAGCATGGGCCACAGTCGAAGTCAAGGCGGAAAAGGTGTCTGTCATCTGATTGAAGACCCATACGGACCAAAAAAGAAGGACCAGAAAGGTTGGGGAGGGCGCCGTGCTTCGCAACTAAGGAGACTGCAAAGGGGAACTGGGGGACATTGTGAAGTCCGGGTGAGGAGAGAGACGAAATCGTCGATTCTATGGAGAAACACCTTCCCCCCTGATTAAAAATGAAAAAAAGAGGGGAAAAAAGAAAAGTTGACCAGGGGAAAGGGGGGGAATACGGCATGATCGTTACGGTACCGGTGGAGAAAAAAAAAGGGGTTGGAGATAAGAACCATAAAAAAAGGGAGCGAATCGAGTCCTTCTGTCATGGTAACCTACTTGCGAGTGGGCACAAAGGGGTGTTTGAGGGGGGGAATTTATCACTTCTCTCGTGGAATAAAGGGGGGGGAAGGGGGGGGAAACTGCAAAAAACAGGCGTATGAAAAGGACAGCATTTCTGAAATTTCCTGAAAAGCAGGGGAAAAAAAAGTGAGTTGGGGGATGGGATCATGCGCATCTCCATCGTCCTGTCAAAGGAGAAGGAGCCTGCAACTAACAAAGAAATCACGGAGCTCTCATCTGCTTGTCGGCCCTGTCGGTCAAACAAAAAAGAGGTATCCGGGTGCTGATGCATCGCGTACAACAAGGGTGGAGGGAGCTAAGGATCATAGAAGAGGAAGCGACCGGAATCATCAGTTCAAGTCTTCGGAGCTGCACAGACTGGAGAGAGGGGGGGGGGATGCGTAGAAAAACTCTTGCCGCCCTGCGAGTAGGAAAAAAGAGAGTTTTTCAAAATGAAAAAGAAAAGTTTCCATTTTTCTCTGGGGTAGTTTCGACTTGGACAATAAAGGCTCGAAAAAACAGCTAAGCAGCAAACAGATCGATGCCTAGGGATCAAAGGTTGAGGTGGGGGTGGGGGGGGGGGGGAGAGTGTTTGGGGGGTTGTTGGTGTGTTTTGGTGGGGGGGGGGTTTGGGGGGGGGGGGGGGTTGGTGTGGGGGGGGGTGGTTGGCGGGCGGTGGTGTTAGGGCTTTGAAGCTCGATTGTTGTGGTGTGGTTGGGGGGAAAGGAGGTTGTTGTTGGGTTTTTTTGGGCGGGGGAGTTTTGGTGTTGGGTTTTTCCGGCACTCCTCTGACGTCCTCATCGCTGTTTGTCCTCTCCGGGCCCTCTGGCACAACTTGAAGGAGGGAAAAAAATGTCATTAACAACTCGAGATTCAGTAAGCAGAAGGCAAGGGAGGAAACCTGGCACCGATCTTTTCCACTACTTCTACAACTACTAAGTCGACTTGAAGAATCTAGCAGAAAGGTAGAATCTTTGTGACGCTCTCAAGTTCCCATGACAAGGTAGGAAAAAAACCCTCGCGCGGCTGCCCTCAAAAAAGGAGATAGACGAAAAAAGACCTTCGTTCCGACACGGCTCCGTCATACATCTTCCGGTTCCACATCAGGAAAGGAAGTACTGGGGAGAAACGTCGGTGACACGTGGGCGGCAGCTCCGTCGAGAAAAAACAGAGGTCCTCCGGTCGGCGTCTCTTTTTCACGCCTCCTTTGCAAGACTCCGTAGTGTCCATCGCAAGCGAGGCTGAAAGGAGGGGAGAGTTTTAAAGGGGAGAGAGGTAGTGATCCTTGCGACCTGCTGATCTTCAACCATTCAGATAGACTCCAACAACCCAAACGTAAGGGAAAAAGAGAAGAGAGAGGATGGCGAAGATCAGGTCTCTACTATCCAGACCGAAGATCCCTCTACCACAAAGAAAAGAAAATCTAGAGGGAAAATCGGATATTCACCGGAGTCGGGCGAACCAAATACTAAAAAAAGAGATCATCAAGAATAGGGAAGAGAAAGGAAGAAAGGGGTACCCCTCCTTTGACGCCCCCTAATTACGTGCCACTGAGTTGTAAAGGAAGAGTGAAAAAAAATACGGAGAAGGGAGACGAAAAAAGTCTAGTTCTCGTAATATCCTGGTGCGGAAGGAAAAAGAGGTGCCAGGGCTTGGGAGGAACTTGTAACCAACTTGGAAAGAAGCAACAGCACGACCTAGTGCCCTACTAAGATCTCTCAAAAAAGGAAAGACAAGTAGTGTTAAAAGATAGGGGCCCATGTTGGCCTCCCTGAAGTCAGGGGTTCCTGCTCGGAGGAAAAAAAGGTAGCATCGTCTTCCAGCGTTTTCCAGTGTCCAAGGTCCGTCTTCAGGAAAGAAAAAAAGCCCAGAAGAGGGGACTAGACAGGCATGGTAAGCACAGAAAAGGGAAAAGAGGGAGAGTTTCAACCAGGTAAGGGGAAAAAGGAGGTAATGTCGCCCCAGCCCCGCTCGACACCTTTAAAAGGGGTGGGGGAGTGAAACGAGAAGATCCGAACTCAGCAGGTTGCGGCCCGAGGGGCGGGACTAAGGAAAAGAAAAGCGACTACAGAAAAAAACAGAAGGAAAGAGCAAGAGTAGACCGATGAGCGCTACTCTACGCATTGGCACCATCCTGTTATGGCTGAAAAAAGGAGGGGGACAAAGTAAGAAAAACCCGTGGAATCAACATGCTCGAGACGGGCAGAAAAAGCCTAGAGAGGGGGAAAAAACATGTTTCGGGGTGCGTCTTTTGTCATGGAGGAAAAAAAAACGGGAAAGACGCTGGGTAGAAATAGCGCCCCAGCACCATGAATCAAAGACGGTTCATAAATTGCAAGAGGGGCTGGTCAGGAATCGTTTTCCTTTAATATTCTTTGAGACGGGGAATAAGAAAGATACATGCCAGGCACAGCAGGGTCCAAAGACCTTAGGGGCAAAATAAAAACCGTTAAGGAGGCCGGGAAGGGACGCCTGAGCTTTTCCATTTTTAGAAGAAAAAAAAAGGGACACGTTCCCGGTCGACAAGAGGGCCAGTAAAAGGATGACACGGAGTAAAAACTTAAAAGAGGTGACACCACTCTTTTTTCATTTCCCTTTAAAGAGGGAGGGGGGAAGAGAAGCGACGAACGTGCTGATGGGGAAAAATAAAAAAAACAACATAAGTGCGCTAAAGGGGGGAAGGAGGTGCTGCAAGGCTCCGTACCCTTCCACGGAGGGGGAGAGGGGATGAAGGAGGCTTACTATTACGATCAATCGATACGAGGGAGGAAAAGCAACCGGGGCAAGCCGAAGGGGGATATGAGTATCCCTCTTCTTCCGTGCTGAAACGGATCTACTAACGGGAAAGAAAGGGGGAGCTCTTAGTAGGGAAGACACAGTTTGTTAAAAAAGCTGAAGCCGTTTTGAGGAACAGTCATGGAAGACGTAATTCAACTATTCGTCCTGAATCTCACTACACTGGAAAGGGAAAAAAAAACATGCGGGGTCTTGACGGCGGTGAAGGTAGAGCAGGGAGGGGGAAAACAGAGAAAGAAAATAAAAAAGAGGAGCCCGCTTCGGCTACTCTCCTACCCACGCGGGTAAAAAAAAACGAGCACAATATCACGAAGCGGCTACGAACATAGAGGGTCTTTGAAAACTACGTAGGGGAAAGGAAGGGAGATTACCGCGCACGCGTATCTGAACGGGAAAAAAATCTTGGGTCAAACCGCTGAAGCGGTACGAAAAAAGAGAGAAGATCAACATAACCAGAGCATGGAAGAGGGTCAGCGCGATGATTTAGCGCTCCTGGGTGACCGGAACTGCTGGGAAAAAAAGGTGGTCTGGCGGCAACTTCACTCATGATTCAAAAGGAGGGGGGGACGTACCATAAATCCAAAAAACCAACGCCGCCCTCTCCTCGTGAAAGGAGGTGGGCTTAGGAGGAAAATCAGAACGAAAACCGATCGGCTCTCTGTGATAGCGCCTTGAGAAAAAAAAGAGGGAGAAAATGGGCCAGGGCCTCTTCCAATCTTTAAGAGTGAAATCCCTCACCTGACTTCGGGTTCACGGAAAGGAAAAGGCCTCGAGAAGAAAATCAGGTCACATATCCTCCGTCAACCGGCGGCGGGGGAAGGGAAGAAAAAAGGCAACCTGGAACAAACGAAGGGGCCTGTCCGTAAAGATTTGCGGAGTCGTCGGCTCTACACTGTCAGGGAAGCGCGCACTCCGTCGTGGGTCACGGAAAAAAAAATCCAGGGAAGAAGGGAGAACCCTAGATGCCGACATTTCAAGAGGGGGAAAAAAAAGAAAAGGGCACGGCCAGGCAGATCGTGACTAGGGAGAGAGGGTCGGGGCACCAAGGACCTACTCACTCCTTCCGATGTCGACTAGAAAAGGGATCAGCGAGGAACATTCATTTGTCGGGGTTCTAGCTCGAAGGGGAGAGGGACTATTCACCAAAAAGTTGGAGTCGAGCACGAAGTCCTCACCGTGAGCGTCGACGGTGGCCTCCTCACAGCTCGCCTGTTCGAGGGAGGGAAATTGATTCGTTTCCTGGGTACGGACCAGGGGGCGAGGGGAAAAAGGACGAGCAAGGGGTACTGGAAGGAAAGATTACTGCTTTTGCTCGTCCCACCGGTCAATGTGCTTAATCGGAGAAAAAAATGGAAGTTCGGGGAGACGTATGCTGCACCGTTCTGGGGAAGAATAGGGACCGGACGGGGAAGAGACAATTCGTTTAAACTTTGTCGAATCTCCTGCGAGAAGAAAAAAATAAAGGAGGTCGACGCTACAGAGAATGGGTAAGGACGACGAACGGAAACGAGGGATAAGGACTGATTCGGCGACTCTTGGACTTGTCCTTTGATAACTAGACGCGTGAAAAGAGTATCGGGACCTTTGACCACCATGGAGAAGACAGGGAGCAACACGAAAAAAAGAAAGACCGTTTCGTCGCTTTCCTTTATCGTAATCGAATACTTAAAGGGAGAAAAGGAAGAACTTGAAGGATTAGTCTTAACAAGAGGAGCAATCGGCTCGTCCCGGGGTCCTCTCTCTTTGGCACCGAGGGGAAGAACCTTTCGTTGGCGAGAATCATAAAAGTGCGGAAGGAAAAAGGTA
>Ga0179591_1451701_pt1 | contig 29894 bp, 57 predicted proteins | sample CZOMad2_1_08_16f_FD_182891 | JGI IMG/M metagenome (GOLD analysis project Ga0179591, IMG submission 182891) | Vadose zone soil fungal communities from Angelo Coast Range Reserve, California, USA - CZOMad2_1_08_16fungal (PacBio error correction) | ecosystem: Environmental > Terrestrial > Soil >...
GGAAGGGATGTATGAGGGGCGAACAAGGACCCGTACATGAACTTGTTGTCGTAGGAGATCCGCATGTCCGCAGGCCAGCGACCGGCGGCCATCTTGATCACGCGGTGGAAGGCGAGCTGCCCGTAATTGCCCACCTGCAATGCCACACCTTGTTGCCGAACGCGCAGTTATGAACCCCCCGCGCCCGTCGGTCCTTGCAGCAGCGGACTTCGAGCGGCTACTTGTCGAGATGCCTCGACCTGGAGACCTTGCCGGCTTCCGTCCCGCCCGACCTCGTCACCCACCGGTTTTCATCGGCGTGTTGCGGCTTTGTGGCTTGGGATGCGCCCAGCTCGACGTGACGATCACGTTCAGCTCCGGCCTTGATCCCGACGTCGTACATGTAGGCCGGCGCGGGCATGCGCCTCGATGAAGTTGCCGTCGTTGTCGAGCTTCACCAGCGCGCCCGGCACGCCTCCCCTCCTTCGACCGAGCATCGTGGGGATCATCACGCCGCCCGGCACGGCGTAGAAGGTGTGCGGGCCCAGTGCCCGTGCTCGCCGCATGTCGTGGATCGTCTTGTGACCAGCTGCGGTGTTTCGGATCGGTGGCGACGTCGTCAATGATGTTCAGTCGGTTCGATAACAAGCGCGCCCGCGCGAAAATCGATCGGGCGTTGGCGGTGTAGCCGAAGTGATGCGCCTCGTTACCGCCGTGCGACGCCCGTCGGCACGGTGGTGATGATCGTTCCTTAGACCTGGGCACGCGGGGTTCCCGGGCGTCGAGCACCGACAGGAAGTCGGGGTCCTTCTGATCGGCGGTCGCCTGGTCCAGACGTACAGGATGAGACATCTTTCTTGGCGCGCGGGAAGCCCTCGTACGAATACCTACGCATCGGCGGGGCCGCTCGCGGACGTGGCGATCACGAGCCCACCGCAGAACGGCGAACAACAACACAAGGTTGTGCGGTTCACTAGTGGTGCCTCCTCTTAACCGTCTGGTCCCACGTAAGGCTACGGCGCGGGGCAGAAGTTGCAAGGCATATATTTACTCGCGATTACACGTTCTACCTCGGCGGGCGAACTAGTGCGACTGCGACTCTCCGGGCGCCCGAGATCGCCGCGCCCCCGACCAGTGTGGAAGCGTGACTCGCTCGATCATCGAGTTCGTGGCGTCCGGTGGCACCGGGTGTCAGTCGGTTGTAGCCGATCGACGATCACTTCAAGGGGGTTTCGGGGGTTCGGCGTGGGTGGCCTGTGAGGGGGGTTGTGAGTTCAGCTCTACGTCGAGTCTGTCGGACGTGAACCCGCCCATATGCTCTCAATACATGTCGGCCTCACGGTCAAGCGCCCGGCTCGGGCTTGGAGGTGAGCACTCACTCTCGAGATCGAGCCTGCATCCCCGCCCACCCGGTCCCCGCCTCAGTGGACCGCCAGCTCGAGGTCCGCGGCACCGTGGCGAGCGTAGGGCCGCTGTTGAGGTCACCGGTCCGAGAAGGCTCACTGAAGCTTCTGGTCCCCTTTCGTCGGGCGGCCCGCGTCGGCGAGTGGCGGATCGGTTCTGCAATTAGATTTCAGCGATGAAACAGTGTCTTGAGACGAGAAACGTCTCTGGACTTCCGCGGCCCGCGTCCGGGTAGGGGGTAAGCGCGCCGCGCTCTCCACCGTGGTGCCGGGTCGCGGCTCGCGTATCGCCACGATTGGGCTAAGCTATCTCTCTCCATAACAAACACAAAGCAACACAACGGCGACCAGACACACGTCGGTTCAGAGTATTAGCACAGAGGGGTTAAAACGTCGGTCCCTTAGGATGATAATTGCAGAGAAGATATCTTCTGCTCTATCTTCTCATCTAACCCCTCAGACCTCTCTATCTTAGCGGCGATACCCGGTCCGAAGTATCGGGAGCGCGTAAAGACGGACGCGAAGCAAACTGTCGCACGACACGCCCTCAGCTAAAACAACTTAAAACAACAAGCGACTCACATGCCCGATGACCCCCACCAACGTTTTTTCTATCTCGTCAGTCCGCGGTGATAATTTCAAAAGAGATGGCTGGTTACTGTACTCTTCCCTCCAGCGGTTGTCCTCGACAATGATTCGGTCTGGTTGAGTCTCGCAAGCTTCCCCCCCTACCCTGACGCGGGCGAGGAATTTGCCTTACTTCTCTCGTCCTCAGCCACTGTTTCATCGCTTGAACTCTACTTGGACCGTTCTCCGCTCTCGCCTGACTCGTGCCTCGAACTTGTCCCATAAGCTCTCGGCGTGAGCTTCTTTGCGGTGCGCTTCACAGCCGGGCCCCTACGCTCGCCACGGTGGCCTGCGACCTCCGAGCGTCGTGGTCCAACTTGAGGCGGGGGACCGTTTGGGGGGGAGGCTCGAATCTCGATCGTGGTGGCTCACATCCACCCGCTAGCGGGCGCCTTTCCGTGGTCTGACATTCTGAGGTCTCTTCGGCGGGTTCAAGTCCGACGAGCTCGACGACGTCGAGCTTAAACCTGCACCTCACGTCACCCACGCGAACCCCAGAAACCACTCTTGAAGTGCGGTCGTCGATCGTCTTCCACGCGACTCGTACCCACGGTGGCCACCGACTCCACACTCGTGATCGAGCATCCCGCTTTCCACACCTGGTCGGGGGCGCGGCGATCTCGGGCGCCCATCGAGAAGTCGTAGTCGCTACTAGTTCGGCCCGCGCGGTAGAAAACGTTCATCGCGGTAATATATGCCTTGCATCCTTCATGGCGCCCGCCTGCTTATCTTCGCTGGGACAGCGGTTACGATGAGGCACCACATGTGAACCGCCCAACCTTGTTGTTGTTTTTCGCGGTCTCTGCCGGTGGGCGGTCGTGATCGCCCCCGTCGCGAGCGGCCCCGCCGATGAGTCGGTAAAATCGTCCGACGGGCTTCCCCGCGGGCCAGCACGAGTCCATCCTGTACGGTGCTGGACCAGGCGACGCCGATCAGAGGACCCCGACTTTCCTGTTGCGTCGCGAACATCCGACCCTCCGTCGCGCAGTTTTCCGGAACGATCATCACCACCGTGCCACGGGTCGCCGGGGAACGCGGCGCATCACTTCGGCTACAACCGTCCCACGGCCGATCGAATTTTTCGTCGGGGGCGGCTTGTTTTCTCGACTCGACTTTCATTTAACGACGTCGCAGACCGATCCGAACCCCGAAGCTGTTCAAGACGATCCCCAGAACCTCTGCGGCGAGCCCGGGCTACTCGGTCCCGCACACCTTCTACGTCGCGGGCTCGGGGGCGTGATGATCGCGATGCTCGGCTCGAAGGAGGGCGGCGTGCCGGGCGCGCTGGGAAGCTCGACACACGAGGCAAACTTCCTCGGGGCCTCCCGCGCCGTGACTACATGTACGACGTCGGGATCAAGCCGAGCTGAACCTGATCGTCACAGTCGAGCTGGCGCATCCCCCCGCCGCCATCAAAGCCGGCACTACGCCTATGAATCCGATGTGGTGACGAGGTCGTGGCCTGGTACATGGAAGACCGGAAGGTCCTCCGTCGAGTCATCTCGACAAGTCGTCCGCTCGAAGTCCTCTGGCTTCACGTACGGCGAGCGGCGGTCGCGAGGGTTCATCAACTGCGCGTTCGGACAACAGCGTGTGGCATTGGCAGGGGCCATGACGAAGCTCGCCTGCCACCGCGTGCTCAAGCTGGCCGACGGCTGCGCTGCCGCGGACTATGCGGATCTCCTACGACAAACAAGTTCCTGGAGCGTGTCCTTGTTCGGCTGGGGTGGCGGTGTCATCAGTACCGACTGTCGCCGATACCATGCAAGCCGAAGCTCGGTCGGCACTGTGGCCATTCCGCAGTGGCGCAAATGATGAAGCTCAGCGCCTTCGTACCCCAGCGGCTGTCCGTGAGGGCAATTCGTTTTGCTCTCGAACCTGGACGGGAAATTCCCTACCGGTGCGGCTCCTGACGTATGGGACTGCTTACCGGGATACGGCCTCGACCCCTAGTTCGACGTGGACTGCGAGCACTTCCCAAAGGCCAGGCGCGGCCGCATGATCTGTTGTTGAAGTAGCTCCCTCCCCGAATCGCGTGAACCTGTTCGGCTCGGCATTGCCCGTGAACGGGCGTTCTCCGCCGCTTCAGGCGGCAGTGCCGAGTCGCTGCTTGAGCCGCGGCCTCATCGGCCCGACCCCTCACCGATTACATTCCCAGACCGAATGCCCCTCGGGCCGCGCTTTCTCCTGTTTGATCTCGACGGCACGCTGGTGCCAGCGTGTAAACCAGCACGTGCTGGCCTGGGGCGCGAGCCTCGATAGCGTCGGCATCGACTCTCGGTGTTGCTGCATTCCACTCGCCAGCATCGCATGAGCGGGCGGCCTGTTCGTCAACGCCTGTTCCGCGAGAAACCGGCCGCGAGCTGAAGCGCCGAAGCATGCGGCGCAGAATCCGGCGCGTGCATAGCCTGACGCCGTCGCCCGTCCAGGTGTCGCGGCAGGTGCGTCCCGCCGCGTTCCCGGGCGCCGCTGGAGCTTCGCTCGCCTTATACCTCCCGAGGCAAGTCGTCCCGTGGCGATCGGCACCAGTGGTGCGGATGGAGAGCGCCGAAGCCCAACCTCGACATGCTCGGCATCCCCGCTGGCGTTCGCGCTGGTGACCCGCGACCAGGTAGAGGCACGCCAAGCCCGATCCCGATCTGTTCTCTTTTCCTCGCGGGCGCCAAGCGACTGGGGGTACAGATCGACAGTCCCGTGTTGGTTGGAGACAGCGTATGGGACCTTCTCGCGGGCGCGCTGCGCGCCCGCGCGCCTCGGCGTGGAATTGCTGTCGGGGGCTACGAGAGGAAGAAGCTGGAGCAGCGCAGGGGGGGGGCGTACCACCTGGTGTAATCAGGACGGCCCGCCGATGCTCTGGAACACCTCGCCTAGGTCTGGGTTCGGAACGGCACACGCGCGCCGTAGGGCCGCTCCCACGCCCACCTATAGTGATCCCCGGGCTTGCGCCCGTTCTGGCAGTGATCCCTCATCGAGCCCCGGATCAGTCGCGCGTCCGCGCTACTCCTGCCCAACTCGCAGTCATCTCACAGGTCGTCCGGAGCCAGCAGCACATCGGGTGCACGAAGACCCGTAGCCCGCGATCGTCGATAGCGCGATCGACACCGAACAGCTTGAGGCTACGCGGTCGCGCACCAAATCGCTGATCGCGATCAATCGTACGCGCGGTAACCACGCCGGATCGGAACGTGGGCGCCGTCCAGCGGGCGGTGATCTTCCCCCCAGAAGTTATCGAGCCAGTCGGTCCAGCGGTTGTCCCGGTCGTCGCGATATTAACCCCGGACCTGGCGCGCGGATCCGCCTCTCGAGGAGCGCGAGCTGTTCGGCCCCGGCGGGCGTGTCACCAAGTCAGCGCGAGCACGCCGCGCACGCACCTCCGTCCAACGACGCGATCGTCGCATGATCATTGGTATCGAGAGGTCCGCTGGTGGCCTGCTTCCGTTTTTGAGAGGTGACCTACTGACCCGCGGTCGCAATCCCGGGGTGACAGTAATTTAGAAGTGCTCTCTTCCCCCCTCGGTTCCGCGCTCCCCCAACCCCCCGCGGCGCGGTAACCGACCACCCGGTCCCAGGCGCATCGTTTGCCAGTTGGCGGGGCGTTCGACCTCGGCGCACCCACGGGGTCATCCGTCGGCAAGCTGACCGGCGAGATGATGCGCGCAGTGCTTCTACGTCGGCTCGTACATTGCGGCGCAACTCGGTAAGTCCGCGTAAAAGCGCACGAACGCGAAGCGAAAAAAGAAAAAAAAAAAAAAACATAAGAACGCTAAACAAACAAAAGAACGACAAAAGAAACAAAAACTAAAAATACTAAAATAAAGAAAAACTACTCGAAAGTAAAAAGCGTAACACAAACTTAAATCAAATAATATAAAGCAAATCTAAAACTAAACTCCCAAAAATAAGCTACGAAAACAAGAATCGCCGCGAAAAAACAGGTCGCGAAACTGAAAAAAAAGTTCCAGAAACAGCGAATCGAAATAAAAAAATAAAAAAACGAAGACAAAAAAAACCATAAAAAGACAACTATGAAAAAACAATAAAACTAAAAAAAATACGGGAGAATACAAACTGTCGGAACTATCGAAAAAAAATGTGCTATACAAAACAAATGTTGCTAGCTACAAACTTAATAATAACTAACGAAAAACTCTCAAAAGATTAAATGCTAATAAATAAAAAAAAAACCCTCTATAAAAAAAAAAAACCCCGCTGAAACGACACTAAAAACACAGAAACAATACAGCTCTAACTAAACACCAAAAATACCCCGCCACTCAACATATAAAACACCACTAACAATCTTAAAACTCTACTAAATCTCCCTATATCAAACAAACGCTACAACACGACAAACTCTAGGCTAAAGCTTAAAGGCGACGACGAAAAAAAAAATAAAAAAACCGAAAAACAAAGAAAACAAAAAAAATATAAAAAAAAACTAAAGAGTTTTCTAACTAATCTAAACTATAAAAAATTATCGTAAACTAAACTAATCTAAAAATAATTTGTAAAAAGAACTTATACTAGCTCTACTAAAAAAAAGAAAAACTATCTATAAAAATTCATAAAAAATAAACATCTAAATCTATTCGGAAACAAAAACTATAAAATCTAAACTCAAAACCTAAAACTAATATGGAACATTCGTAACCAAAAAATAAAATAAAAGAAAATTCTTAACAACTAAATTCTAATCTAACAAACTAAAATAAAAGATCAAAATTATCTGAAAATCTAATCTCATAATAAAGAATCTACTCTCTTCAATAACCACCATAACCACCCACCATTCCTATCCCCAACAACAACCATAAGAAAAAAAAACTAAATCCAAAAAAAGAAAAACTACTTACCCAAAACGAAGAAAAAAAACAGAAAATTCTTAAAAAAAAAAAAACGAAAAACCGCTAACCCTCGAATCAAAACGTGCTGGAAAAAAAAACAATAGCCTCTAAAAGTTGAAACACTCTAATAAATCAAAAAAAAGATATCTAAATTCTACTTCTAAAAACTAACTATACTGAAAACACACGCAACAAACTAAACGAAAGAAACCAAAAAACTTTCCTCTAAATAAATCAAAATCTAAACATTAATTAAAAACTAAAACACACCCCCCCTCCCCCTCCCTTCTCTCCCCTCTCTCCCCCCCCTCTCCCCCCCTCCCCCCCCACTCTCCCCCCACCCTCCATCCTCCCCCCCCCTCACACTCACTTCACCCCCCTAAATCTACTCTACAACAGTAAAACATAACACCCAATGTCTACACCAAAGCTTATCAAGTCCTCTACCACTCCCTCACAACAAAACAACCGCATCTCCTCTACTCACCCACCCTTCAGCCCCCTCCTCTCACAAAGATAGCGAAATAAACGGCTAAAAATCTAAAAAACTAAAAAACAATAAAATTCTAAACTAAACTATGAATAACAACTAACATTACCCATAACCGACTCTCACCCAAAGCCCCATCTACAACCACCCCACCCCACACTACACCACCGGCTCTCTAATCAGCACCCAAGTCTCCCAAAAAAACTCTAACTCTAAATCTAACTAAAAAAAATAAATAAAATAAAATGAAAACTAAAAACTAAAATCGATTCTGAAACTACCAACTGAACGAAAATAGTCTATAATACTAAAAACACATCTAACCCAATCCCTCAAAAACATCACTATGCTACGCGAAAAAAGAAAAACTAGAAAAAACATAACACCCAACTCTCAAAATCTCCTCCGCAGCACTTACACCAGAACCAACTCGATAAAAAAAAAGAAGCTGTAAAACTACTCCTACAAAACCTAACACAACGCTTAGAAATCTAATCTAACTTCTAAACCAAAATAAACAAAAAAGTAACATGACTAACTATTAAAAAAAATGCGAAATCTAACCATTATATATCTAACACAACACTAAAAAAAAAGATCAACCACTCTCTCTACCCCCCTACCTCCTGCCCCCCCACTCCCACCCCCCCAATCCCCCTCTCCCCTCTCTAAGCCACCCCCCACCCCCTGCAAACACCCCGCCCACCCCCCCCACCTCCCTACCCTGACCATCTCTCCCCCCCCCCCGCACCCTCTCAAACGGAAGAAACGCCAAAAACCTAACAAAGATACAAAACCGAAAGAGAACCAAAACACAAAAAAAACAAAAAATAAAATGCTAAAATATCTGAAAATAAATCTACAAAAGCGACAAAGATCGAACTAAATAAAAAAAATCTAAAATAATGAACATAAACTGCTAACACGTTAAAAAAAAAAAAAACAATAACTAAAGTGCTAAAAACCCAAACCACTAACCAACCTACCAAGTGCCAATCGCTCCGTCTTCACACACACACTCCATCAACAACTACCTCTCCCATAACACAACCGCCACATCATATTGCGGCTCTGCCACACCAGCCAAACGCCCCTCTTCTCCACCCTACAATCTAAATCCCTCCCCCACAACAAAAGCTCTAGAAAGATACAAACCGAAAACGTAATACGAATACTAATCTGAAAACTTTAACTAAAGTCAAAAAAAAAATCCCTGCTAGACTAAAAACATCTACGGAAAAACGAATGCGAAGAGAAAATTCTCTAAAAAGACATTCTGAAAATATAAAAAATAACGAACAAACATCAACAATTATAACAAACTCTACTAAAAAAACGTAAAAAGAATCTTCTACTAAACAATAACAACCTAAATAAAATCTAAGGAACACAATCTCATAACAAAATCGTAATTCTAAAAATAATCTAAAAAACTAAGAAAAAATTTCTTAAACTAAAAAAAAAATCTACTACCTTAAAAAAATAAAACAAACAAAATAGAGTACAGCCGCGACATCTCTGAAACAAAACTAATATAAACTCCCACTATCTACTCTATAATCTCTATTTACAAATAAACTAAACTAGACATAAAAAAATCATAAACGTAGTAATCTTATTTAATAAACAAAAAAAAATCTAAGAAAAAATAAAATTAAAATCTAAGTAAACCCATAAATAAACCTCTAAAAAACGCAACAGCAAAATAAACTCAAACTCCCCCTCCCCTTCCCCGTCCCCCCTCTCCCTCCCCCCACACCCCTCCCCCACCCCTTCCCTCTCTACCTCCCCCCCCCCCCACCCCACCCCTCCCCCCCCATCCCACTCTTCCCACACTCTCACCCCCCCCCGAAACAAGGGCGAAACGAACAACGAAAACATAATAGAAACGTACGATAAAACGAAACCGAAAAAATAAAACCTCGCAAAGTAATAACGAAAAGAACAATAAAAAAGCGAACGCGAAAAAAGAAAAAAAAAACATAAAAAAATAACGGACTAAAACGAAACAGACTAAAAGATAAAAAACATCGCAAAAACTAAAAAACCAAGACTACAAAATCTACGACGAAAGAACCAAAAAACTCTAATCAAAAAAAAATAAACACCAAAAAATGCCCATACCCAAACTTACCAAACAACCCAATAAAAAAAATAACAACACGAACCCGTAATCCTACCATTCAAACGTCAACCCACACCGAAGCCAAACTACCTCATCTATACTCTAACCCTACAAAAAACAGCAAACCTAACGGTAAACTCCTCCACCTCCCCCCCCCCCCTGACCCTCCACTCTCCCTCCCTCTCCCCTCACCACCCGCTCCCCCCTATCCCCCCACTCCAAAACGAAAAGACCGTCGAATAGGCGAACGAAGGAAGAAACGTTGTGCGAAACGAAGACAAAAAACTCCCAACCTATCTCCTATAAACCTGACTTCACACACAACACCACAGCGAGAAAAAAAACGCGTACACAATCTAACAAAGCGAACTGACAAACCAAAATAAGATCCAAACAAAAACTAAAACAAAACAACTTCAAACCCACAGACCTTCTAAACCGTTCTCCTCGCTCCTCAAAGCACTTCGTCTCCCCCCCCCCCCCCCGACCCCCCCCGCCCCTCCCCCTTCACCCCGCCCCTCCGGCTACCCCCCCCCCCGCGGAAGAAAAAAAAACATATTCGACCATCGCACTCAAACAAGACTCTCGCAAACGACCCCAACCAACCAATCAAACAATCTGTGAACCCACAAACAGCTCGCCCTCTCTCAACTCACACGTGACATTCTCGCATTAGCTCTTACCCCGAACAACACCAGCTACCAAGCACCACAACACGGCATCAAATCCTCCCCACTCTTCTCCCCTACTCTATAACACATCTTCCAACAACCACATATAAACACTAATTCCGTATCAGCTACACTAAAAACAAAAAAAAACTCAAACGAAACAAAACAAAAAAAGAAAACATACAACTATCGAAACAGCCCCATCACTACACAAACGCTCACAATAAGTGAACAAACAACGTACGCTGCAATCAACACTCGGCTAAACTGCAATATACAATAAAAACTACAAAAAACGACATAGTGTAAATAACTAAAAACTCTAAAATAAAGCTCTAAATCTAAATAGAAAACTACTATAAAAAATAAATAAAAAAAAAAAACTAAATCTAAACCCTACAACAAACAAAAAAAATAAAATATAAATAAACAATATAAAAAAACCCCACCCCCTCCCCCCTTCTCACTCCTTCCTCCCCTTCACCCCCCTCCTCCCCCCTCTCCTCTCCCCCTCCCCCCTCTCCCCCCCCCATTTCTCCTCCCCCCGCCCCTCCCAACACCATAACCACTACACCACTCTCTCAACACCCTACAACCCTTCCCCAACAAATCTCTACACTTATCTCAACTCTACCCCTCTCATAAATAAATCTACTTGCGAAATAAATACTCTAAGTCTACTCTACGAAAGAATTCAAAATAACCCTCATTCCGCAACCAAACTACAAAACACATCCCAAAACACACTCCATACATAAACAAAAAAAAACCCCCCCCCTCCGACCCACTCCCCCCCCCTTTCGCCCCGCCCCCCTCCCCCCACGGCTCCCCCCCCTCTCCCCACGCCTCTCCGCCTCCTCTTTCACCCATCTTCCCCCTCCCCCCAATCCCCTCTCCACATACACTCCCCTCACCCTAACCCCCGACCCCTCCCTCTCTCCTTCTCCACCCCTATCCACCACTCGCAGACGACGCTACCACTCTCCTCTACCACACCACCCCTCCCGCCTCCCATCCTCTCCTCGCTCTCTCCCCGCGCCCCCCACACCCTCTCCCCCCCCTGTTCCCCTCCTCCCTACTCCTCCTCTCCACTCCTCGCCCCAACCTCGCACTGCCCCCCTTCCCTCTCCACCACCTCTACTCCTCTCCCCCCCCCGCCCCCCCCTTCTCTATCCCTCACCCCCACACCCCCTTCAACCACGCTCCCTGCTACCTGCTAACCACAAAACTAAACAAAACGACGTCGACACAACTGGAAACAAAAACCAAAACCGTCTAATCGAATAACTAACCAAAAATCTAAACCAACAAAAAAAAAAATCCTCTATCGAATAGTAAATAAAAATACTAAAAAAAAAAAAAAAAAAAGAATGCTAAGACTCTAAGAAGATCTCCTTCCTGAAAAAATAATATAGAGAACTAAAGCGACTAAACTATCGAAAATAATCGAAAAAAAACTACTAAATCAAAAAAATAACAAAAATATTAAATACGAAAAAAAAAATAAAAATGTGCTAAAACAGCGAGCAAAATAAAATATAACAAAAAAAACTAGAATACAACCATCTATACCACAAAAATAAAAACTCTAAACACTTCACCTGGTCTTACCAAAAAAAATTTGGCCTCTCAACGTCGCGCACTTATCATCTCCACCAACTCTCTACTAACCAAACCCCTCTTCCCCCTCTCCCCCCCCCCCTCGCCCTCCTCCTCCTCGTAAACTCGTCCACTCGCTAAATAAACTCAAGACGCGAAGATTAGTCTAACATATACCCACCACCCACTAGCTACATTTACCACCTCCCCCTCCCCCTTCCTTTCCGCTTCCTCAAATACCCCCTACCCCCCACCTTAACGAACTACGTAAAAACTAAAAGAAAAATGCTAAAAACAAAAAAAAAAAAGAGAAAGTCATAACTAAAAATACTATGCAAAATAACGAAAAAAAAAATATAGACTAAAAAATAAAAAGTAGAATCTAAAAACTAATCCTAAAAAACTGCTTACTAAAATCTAAAAAAAATCGTAATCTAAGAAAAAATAAAATAAAACAATTACACATAACTAATGACTAATCCATTAACGTCTTAAAAATCATAACACAAACAAAGCACACTACTAAGAAACGTCCTAAAACACGGACTCGCCCATCTTCCTCAACTCTCTACCACACAGCTCACTCAAAAATCTTCAACCTCCACATCCTCCCCCCCCCTTCCTCTAAAAAAAACACTCAACGAAATTCAAATACCTCTAAACACTCTAACAAAAATAAAAACTTCTATACCGAAAACTCTCTATATAAAAATACCTCTAACCTAAAAAAAAATATAACAAAATAAGATTTAATAAAAAAAAAAAATAAAAACAAAAAAATAACAAATCTCTTCTACATCACACACTAACAGAACAAAGCTCAGGCAACTAAACCAAACTATAAATAAGAAATAATCTACTACAAAACTAAAAACAAAAACTAATACACACACAATCTAAAAAAACTACCCCTCTTCCACCCCTCTCCCCCTCCCCGTCCTCCCTCCCCGCTCCTGACCCCCACTCCCCCCCCTCTCCCCTCCTCCCTCTCCACCCCACCTTCCCCCCTCCCCTCACCCATCCCCAACTCTCACCCCCTGTCTAAAGAAAGCTGCCGCGCACCCCGCTCCCTCGACATCCAATCCACACCCCTCCACCCGCCCAGCCCCCACCTAACACCCTTTCCACCCCTTCACCTGCCCCGCTTCTACTCCTTCCACCTCAACCCCTCTCCCGCCCCCTCACCCGCCACTCCTCCCCTTCTCCATCCCCCCCATCTCCTTCCCCCCCCCCTCCTCTCACCCCACCCCCACCCCCGCCTCTCCCCCGTCACCACCACCCCCTCTCACTCCCTCCCCACCTCCCCCTCCACGCACTATCCACACCCACATCCCAACTCTCTCACTCCCCCCCCCCCTCCATCTCCGCTCCCTATCTCTCTCCACCCACCCCTCTCCTCCACTTCCTCCCTCCCTCCGCCCCCCACACCCTTGAACGACTACACGTCTAAAAATAATCGAAAAAAAAGAACTAAACAAAAACGTATAATGTGAAAAAAAATAAACTCTGAGACGAATAACAAGGCGAAATAAGATCTAAACGCTAAAAACGAAACTTACAGATAACTACTACGACATCGAATCAAAAAAGCGAAAAAAAAAAAGACGAAAACCCCCTCTCCCCCCTCCCCCCCCCCTCGCTCCCCTGCCCCCCTCTCTCCCCCTCCCCCCCCACCCCCCCCCGCCGCTACCCCCTTCCCCCGCTCCCCTCTCCCCCCTGCTCTCTCCCCCACCCCCTTCCTCCACCCCCCCCCACCTCGCCGCCCACAAAAAAAAAAACTAAAAAAAAAATAGCCCGCGGCGAAAAAATCCGGCTAAAAAACTAAAGCTCGATAAAAAAAGGAAAAAAATTATATCTACGATTTATAAAAAATCGAAAAATAAATAATACTATCTAAACCAGCACTCAAAAAGCTGTAATAACCTAAAAAATAAAGTGCTAAACAGAAGAAAAATCGAACAATACTCTAATACTTCAGGGATACAACTAATAAACTAGAACGTCTAAAAAAAAAATAGCGAACAAAAAACACCACAATTAAAAGAACAAATCAAAATCTAGAAAAAAAATCTATCTAATCATCACGAAACTATAAACAAAATCTAAAAACGTTATACTTGCGTATAACATAAAATCTATTAAAAAAAAACTGATATCTTCAAAATACATGAAAAACAAAAAAAAAAGCTAACGACAAAAACAAAAAAAAAGACCTAAACTTCTATAGAATGAATGTCGAAGTACTAAATCAAAAAAACTTAAATAAAGCTAAACGCTAATATACGAAAAGAATAAATAAACTAAGAAGAAAATGAATCGAACGGCTAAAAAAAAAAACTTATCAACTCTGTATAAATAATAACCAAATAATAAAAAAAAACTCTAATAAAAAAAAAAAAAATAAATAGTTCCGGCTTAAAACTAAAAAAATAAAACAGAAGAGAAATTAAAAACCATACTCAAAATTACTCAAACTACTAAAACCCCTCCTCCCCCCTCCACCCCTCGCCCCCCCTCCCTCTCGTTCCCACCCCTACCTCGTTTCCTCCCACCCCTCTCCCACACTCTCCTCATCCTCCACCTGCCCCCTCCTCTCTTCCCACCTCCCCCCCCCTCCAACTACCCGCCTCCTACCAAAATCTACAATCTAATTCCACAACCTACATATCTCCCAAATGCTCTGCAACCACTACGTCCCAAACGCATCTACCGACCCCCAAACTAAAATAACACCACTCCCTCACCTACCCCTCTCTCCACCCCTCCTCAAGCCCCCCCCCCCCTCGAATCTTCTCAACTCATCGCAACTCACCAAAAACGAAACACCTATACTCTAACAATCTATAACTACTAACACTCTATACCAAAAACAGTCCGGAAAACTAGAAACCAGACAAACGAATCCACAAGAAAACTAATACAATCTCCTAGCGAAACTTAATCAACAAAAATAAAAACGTCTAAAGCGGACCTCTACGCTTATTACCGACGAAATTCTACCATTAAGCTAGCACACGGAAAAAACTAAATACTAAACGCATCCGCGAGCTAAAAAAAAAAATAAAAAGAAAAACAAAGATGAATCGCACCCCCCCTCTCTCCCTCTCCCTAACCTTCCTCCCCTCCACTACACATACTAACCCCGGTTCCCGGTACAAAAAGCACCCTAACTCGTCGATGAAAATGAAAAAAAAGCGGCGACGGTGTTAAAACACTATGAAAATACACAACTGGTCAAAAACACCACAATCTACAATCGAAACACCAACCAACAAACAGCTCTTAACAAACTCAACCACGCATACAAATTCTCACCGCAATCTAGAACTCACATACCTCCCTCAAACACCCTCTCCAACCTCCTGTTGCTACTACCACCTCGCGTCGCATTTACACCCCAACAACCAACGTCCATTCTAATTTCTCCCCCCCCCATCTTCCCTACTTCCACCACACCCACCCTCTCTAAATTGTTCTCTATTAATAAAACTTTTCTCCTCTCTCCCTCGGCACCTGCCCACCCCCCAACACCCGCCATGCCTGACATCAACGCCGATATCATTCCCCCTCACTACCATATACACACTAAAGAGCGAAAAAATTCTAAAAACGAAATCATACAAAAAAAACTTCGTTTAAAGCTAAAAAAAATAAATAATGGCATAACTAAACACTTAAATAACTCTAAATAATAAAAAAACAAATAAAATCAGAAAAAAATAATCTAGAAGAATATACTAAAACCCTCTCCCCCCCTCCTCCCCCTCCCCCCCCTACTTCCCCCACACCCCTCCTCTCTCCCCCCGCCCACACTCTCCTTCCCCTTCCCCATCCCTCTCCATAAGTAAAACGTCGAAACAACAACTTATCTGTGAATATACCCCTATTATAACTAAGACTTAAAAAAGATAAAATGTCTCTAATAACTATAAAAAAAATAAAGAGTACAAAAAGAAAAATCTAAACACCGACCGTCTTCTCTCTCTTCCCTCTACCACCCTCCCCCCCCCTCCTCTCCTCCTCCCCCTCCCATACCCCTTCTACCCCCCCCCCCCCCTCTCATCCCCTCGCCCCCCTCCTCCTCTCCTCTCTCCCCTCCTATAACGTCGAAACCGCTCTCACATCCTCCTTTAACAATCGCAACTCAACTAAACTAACAATTACGAAAAAGCTACAAAGCCTGACCCCCTCCCTCCCCCCTACCCCTCTTCCACTCTCCCCCCCCCCAAAATAACTCGCACAGTGATACGGCTCAACAACCTCGCCAAACCTAACCCCGAACAGAACGCACACCTCCCCACAAACGCGCCCCCACTAATGCTTCCAAAACTTTCCTACACCTCTCCTCCCCCCCCGCCCCCCCTCAATCCACCCCCTTCCCCTCCCCCCCCTGACCTCCTCCTCCCCCCTCTTCCCCCCCCCCTCCCCTTAAAACGAGCGAAAATGAGTGCGAAAAGAGTAAAAACGAAAAAACGAAAAGAAACACACAAAACAAAAAGTCTATCTAAAAACAAAGAAGAAGTCGATAGAAGAATCGAAAAACGAAAACGAGCGGTGAAAAGAGCTAAAAACAAAATTAAAAAAACGCTAACAAGAAGAAAAAGAAAAAAATGTCTCGCTGAAAGCAAAGAAATCGACTGCTAAATTTCAGCTTAATTCCCTTCCCCCCCTACCTCCCTCCCTGCTCTCTTCCCCGTCCCCCACTTCCCCCTCCCCCCCCCCCTCCCGTCCCTCCCCACCCTACTACCACCTTAACCACTCACCACCCCATCTCTTCCCTCCAACCCAACCTCCTCCTCCTCCCCCCCGCAGTCCTTGCTCTCTGTCAACGTACCCACCCTCCTCCACCCCATTCTCGCCAACCTCACACCCCCCTCCCCGCCTCGACCCCCCCAATCCCCCCTCTCATTTCCTACCTCTCCCTTCCCCCCTTCTACCCTCCATTGTCTCCGTCTCCCGCGCCCAATCGATAATATAACGAAAACGAATCCGACTAAAAAAATATCTAAAACTAAAAATAACCTTAACAAAAAACCTAAAAAAAAAAAACGCTAAAAAAAAACTATAATCGAAAAAAAAAAACGACTCAATAATCAACTAAAAACTTAATAAAAAAAAAATCTAACAGTAAATAATCTAAAAGAACAAAAAAAAAAACGTATAAAATTAACAAAATCAAACACACACGACCACCACTCTAACCATAGATAAACCAGAAAATCACTATCCTCCAAATATAATAAAAACACATAAAAAGCTAACTAAAACTAAATAATTCTTATCCGAAACTAAAACTCCTAAAAAAATGTTATAAAAAAAAATAAACTACTAATCTAATCTTAAAAAAAAAATAATATATACAGGCAAAAAATCAATACTACATAAAAAAAAAAACAAACACAATCAATATACACTGATAAAATAAACAAAAACATAATACTGTCTAATCTAACAAAGAAAAAAAAAACCTAAAAAGTACCGCTAATTTATAACATACCTCGATAATAACATTAATAGCATGTAATCTAATATCTCAAACTAAATAACTATTCTAAAAAAAAAAAACAAACTATAAAACATAAACTAAAGATACTTACTAAATAAGCTAGACTACAGAATTCTTCAAAAAAGAAACTACTCTAAAAATAAAAATGCTATTAATTCTAAATGAAAACTAATATAAACTAAATTATAATAAAAAAAGAAAAACATAACAAAAGAATACCGCCCAAAAGAACATCCAACAATCTCGAAAATCTAGACTAAACTAAAAAAAAAAAAAAGCTATACTTCTAAACGCAAACCTAAACCTTCTATAAAATTCGTAATAAATGCTATAAAACAAAATCCATCTAAACCACAATCAAAACTACAAATAAACACAACCGCGAACACTATCACAACACTCATAAACGTTCTAACCACAAATATACTAAGCCCCGATCTACCCTCCTAACTCGCGTACTCCCAAACACCACGGTTCTTACACCACTGCTCTCAACCACCACCCCACACTAAATAACCTGCTATACATATCTAACTAACTCAAAAGACTAAACTAAATACAAAAACTAAAACTACACTAATAAAAAAAAACATTCGAAAAAAAAAAAAAATATAAACCTCTAAAAGTAAAAATATCCTTAGAAAAATCTACAAACTCTACGAACTAAAGTCTAAAAACTCTCTCTCAAAAAAAACAAAAAAAAAATAATAAAAACTATCTAATATATTAATAAAGAAACAATGAATAATCTAACTAATCAGGTAACTTAAAAAAAAACTCTAAAATTCTAAGATATAAAACTAAAAAAGTCTAAAAAAATTACTACCTAAAAAAACAACAAAAAACGCAGCAAAATACACATCCTAAAACAAAAGCATATTCTGCAAACACTCACCCCTAAACTACACCACCAAATAGTAAAATCAACGAGCATAAGACGCAAAAACACGACCCTCAACAACCTATAAATAGAATACTAACAACTCTATCTCAAAAATCTTAAACATCGCTAATAAAATAAAATAGAAAAAGAAATAGATAGATTATGTTCTAAAATCTAATCAAAAAAAAAAAAAGTCCTTAATAAGATCTATATTCTCTAACGACTAAAATCTTTATACAATAAAATAAACTAACATCCCCCCCCCCACCCACTCCCCCCATCACCCCCTCCCCTTTCTCGCTCCCCCCCCCCCCCCCCCTCTCCCACTCCCCCCCTTCTCCAGTCCCCCCTCTCCTTTCCCCCCCTCACACCCCGCCCGCCCCAGTCGCCCTCGCGCGACACACGCACCCACCCAGCCATCTCCACTACTCCGCCCTCAAAACACCACGCTCAACCCTAAACCGCAACGAACACGTCCCCTCCATCCCCCCCAACTCACAAACAACCCACCACAACACAACCTCATTCTCCCATGCCCACCTCTTCACCCACATCCCCCCCTCTCCATCACTCCTACTACACCCAACCTCGCGAGATCCTTCATCCCCTCCATCACCCACTCCACAAGCCTCCTCCTACCGCCGCCACCACTCTCCCTCCTCCTCCTCCATCTCTACCCTCATGCCCAATGCTAAATAAGAAATAAAGCGAAAAGACGCTAAAAACTATGAAATAAAAAGAACTGACTAGATACTCTTACCGGATACTCAAAAACCCTAGAAAAAAACTTAAAAAAAAAGACTGATATAAAATTAACAACACTCAACCACAAATAGCCAATAACGAGCCTCTAATAAAAAACTTCTAACTACAAAAAAAATATAACAATTAATCTATCTAACTAACGAGATAAACTAAAAAAACAAGAATAATAACGAAAACGATCGTATAAATAAAAAAAAAGAAAAACATTAAAGCTCGATAATCTACTAATGCTTAACACACAACAAAGTCTGATAGAACTTCTATAATATCTATATCAACAATCAAACACCTATGCGGTCAATCGTCTTGGCTTATAGCCCTAAATCCGCAAACAACCTACCTTCTCCTCCCTCTCCACCCCATCGCCTTCTCCTCCCCCTCCCCCCCCCCGCCCCCGCCCACCCTCCCCCCCACTCCCTCCTCTTCCGCCCTCCCCCCACTCCCCCCCCCGCCTCTCCCCCACTCCACGCCCAACTCCTCCCTCCCCCAGCCCCACTCTGACCCGCCAATCTTCCCCCCGCACCTCCACCCCCCCTCTCTGTTGCTCCTTCCCCTCACCCACTCTAAAAAAAAACTGAAAACCTTATAAAACCCTCTAATCTAAAAAGCTATAATAAAAAAATCTTAAAGACACACAACTTAAAATAAAAAAAACTAAAAAGTCCTCTGTAGGATAACTAATACTAATAACTCTAACAACTTCAAGACTACAAATCTACTAAACTAACAAAATAAAAAACTTCTAAATCTAACAAAAAAAAACAAAACTAAAAAGATAAACAACGTTGAAAAGCTAAACCTCGTATAAACAAAATACCTCTCAACCTAATATCACCCACCCTCAACCTCTCATACAAAACCTCTAACACCTCACCACGTCCTACTCCCCCCTCCCCCAGCCTGTCACCTCAACAACACAGACACTCGGGCTACCTCCCATCTGCTCCACCCCCCACCCCCCCACTCCACCTCCCTCACTTTGGTCACCCCCCCGCAATCTCCCTCCCTCTCGCCCTTTCCGCTCACCTCTCCTGACACCCCCCCGTCCCACCCCCACCCCCCCCCCCCTCCCCCTCCCCCCCTCTCCCCCCCCCGCCGCTATCCTCCAACACTACAAAACCCCTAACCGACAACTCAAACATAAACTCCACCTCTCTCCCAACACATCTCCCTACTAAAATCTATACAAAAAAAAAAAAACTAAAAACTAAAAATACTAACAAAAAATAAAAAAAAAAACTAATATAAAAAAAAAAACTAGAAGCTTCTATCTAACTAAATATAAAAATACTAATATCTAATTCCAAACGAAGATAAACACAAAAAAAAAAAAAAAACTAACTAAGAAATACTAATCGTAAAATAAAGCATTCTAATGCTAACTGCTAAAAAGAAAGATACAAAACAATAATACTACTAAACTAAATTAAACAACCAGCACAACCCTAAAAATGGAAACACCAGACATAGAATCTAATCTCACCCCCGCCCCCCCTCGCCCCCCCCCCTCCCCCCGGCCTCACCCTCCCCCACCCCTCTACCTCCCCCTCCGCCACCCCCCTATCTCCCTCCCCTCCCCCCCCCCCCCCTCCCCCCTCCCTCCACCCCACCTCAATCGAAAAAAAAAAAGAAAAAAAATGAGCTAGCGGTAACAAAAACGCGTACTAAAAAAGGCGAAAACCAAAGAATCTAAAAAGTAAAACAAAATACTAAAAAAAATCCGAACCTGCTAACGAAGGCCAAAATCGCAAATCCTATCTAACCACTATCAAATAAAAAACAAAATACATACTCTACTAACTCAACGAAAAACCCATGTCTATGAAACAAAAACAACACCAAACCTCGCCCCCCACCACCCACCTTCCACTTTCCTCTCCCCCCCCCTCTAAACACTCCCAACGCCATCAACCACTTCCTCTACTCTAAACCATCCTCTAATACGACCTATAATCTAGATGCTAAATACCTACAATAAACGTCTCACAACAACGATTAAATAAAACACAACAAACAAATCCACACCACCACATCGCGCTCACACAAAAATCAAAACTTCTCCACAAACCCTCTAACGGCGCCCTCCTACCCCCATCACTCCTCCCCCCGCCCCCACCCCTCCCCTCACCCCCTCTAAACCAATCTCTTACTTCCACCCTACTCACCTCTAACACTCACTACTACAAAACAAACTAAAGCAACCGATAACAGCTACTCCTCTAACAAACCAAACCCAAACCACTTCGATCCTACTCTTACAACAATAACCACAAGCTCTAAAAAAAAAAAATCGTATAATCGCTAAGAATAAACATAAATTCTATAGAAAAACTACTTCTAATAAATTAATAAAAACAAAATAACTAACTACGCTCTAAAATACAACAAAAAAAATACTAAATCTCTATAAAACATAACCTATATATCAACTACTGCTAAAAAGACCAATAAAACTCTAAAAAAAAAAAAAAAAACACTGAAATAAAGTAAAACTATCTCACTAAAAACGTAAAAAATAAACTTAAAAAATTTCTACTAACTAATACATAAAAAATCTATAAAAACTCGTCGAAAAACTATATTACTGATATTCTCTAATTGCAACTGCTATCACCAGAATACATCTTTAAAACTAAACAGCTAAATAATACTCTAACTAACAAAAAAAAAAAAACTAAATTAATCTAGTATTAAAAAAAAAAATATCTTAAAAAAAAAAAATAATAATGATATCTCAAAAAGATAAATCAAAACTATAAACTCTACAACTCACAGACAACAATTGAACTTTCTAATACTAATAAACCACTCTAACAACCCGAACAACAAAACCTAAACCTCATCCAATCTCTCTCTACTAATCTAGCCTCTACCTAAAAAAAAAAAAAAAAAAAAAAAATAAAACTAAGTCTAAAAAACTAATAAAACCTCCCCCCCCTCCCACCCCCCACTCCCTCTCCCACCTCGATCCCCCCTCTCCCTTCCCCTCCTCTCTCATCCCCCCGCCCCCCCCCCTCCCCGCCTCCCTCCCCCTCATTCCCGACCACCCCCCCCCCACACCCCTCACGTAGCCGCGAACACCTAAACTACAAATAAGAAAAAACAAAAATCGAAACACCTCCTCGCACCAAACAATCTACCATATACGTCGATAGGCTAAAAAAAATACAAACAACCGCGTCCTTACCACAAGACATACCCTAAGCTAACAAAAACACTAAACTTGCGAATCGAACGCGAGCGGAAGTGCGAATAAAGCGAAAAAAGCGAAAGAAGAAAAATAAAATAAGCATAACACAACTCGAGAAAAACGAAAAATTAAGAACAAACACAAAAAAAGAACTAAGAACGAAAAACAAACCAAAAATCTATCTAAATACAAAAAACTATAAACGAGTAAAAATGCGAAAAAACTAAAAAGAATCGTAAAAAAAAAAAACATCTAAAATTAAACCGCTACTAAAAAAAAAAACTAAAGACAACATTTTCTACATAAAACGTACTTAGACAATAGCAATCTATCCGATAACCAATAAAACTTAGACTCTACCTCTCATACCTCTCCACTCCAATCCTTTCTCCTCCTCACGAACCCCCGCCAATGCTTACTAACATATTGTCTAATCCGACCCACCCTTCATAAACTCTGGCCCCACGCGCTCACTTTCTCCCTCGCTCGAGCAACATCCACTCACTCTAAGAGAGCTCTTCCCTCACTCCAACCCCACCCCAACCAACCTCCACCTTCCCAATTCTATCCACGAAGCGACCTAACGTCATCCTAAATTTGGCTATCCACCCACCTAACTACAACTAACTACGAACGCGAAACTCTTAATAAATCGCTAAAAAAAACAAATTACTAGTCTACGAAAAACGTAAATAAAAAGAAAAAAAAAATATAATCTAAATTAGAAACACAAGAACTTCAGCAAACTAAAACATTCTTCGTACGAAATAAAAAGAGTAAACTTAAACTCACACGTAAACATTGCTCAGAACTATAATTCATATCACAGGAACTTCTAACAGCTACTAAGCTAATTCTAAAATAAATAAAACTAAAATCTAATCTAAAAAAATAAAAAATAAACAATAAATAGTGAAAAAAACTGCTATAAAAAAATACAATAAAAAAAACTACGATACAATAGCTCTATGATCAATAAAAAATATAAATAGCCTAAAACTCTAAATCTACCTCTAACCTCGCCATCCCACATCAAACCCCTAACACAAAACGAACCTCAATCTAACAACCACACGTTAAACCCCCAACTTCCCTTCCCACTCTCACCCGTCTCTCAACCTAACCATCTTATTTCTTCTCCCCCATCTCTCTTCCCCCCCAATCCTCCCCCCCCCCCTCCCCCCCACCGCCCTCCCACAACTACCTCTCACGGCCCACCCCCTCACCCCCACCTCCCTCCCCCTCCCCCCCCCCGTTACCCCCCCTCCCAACTCCCCCCAACCTCCCCACCCCCACACCCCCACATCTCCTCTCGTCCCGCAAAGAAATCTACGATAGAGACGCGAACGAACAAAAAAACCCGGCCGATAATCTAAAAGCGCGACCGATCTCAAAGAATAAAAAAAGACGAAAACGAAAAAAATAAAAAAAAAAACAAACGAAACGGGACACATTCAACGTCGCGAAAAAAAACTTAGTCGAAAAAAAAATAAAAAACACAAACAACTAACTAATAAATAACAAAAACTTAGCTCAACGCTGAAGAAACATCGGAACAAATACACTTCCGTCCCTTCCCCCCTTCACCTCCTCCCCCCCCTCTTCCACCCTCCCCCCCTTCCCCCCCCTCCTCTCTCCCCTCCGTCCACCCCACCCCTTCTCCTCCTCCCCCTTCCACCCGCCCGTCTCAGAAAAAGATCGCTAAAAAATCGCGTAAAAAGGTACGACAGTAAAGAAAAAGAAAAAGCTAAAAGAGGCTAAGCGAACGACCCGGCGAAACAAAAAAAGAAAAATAATGCGATCCTCCCGCCCACCACCCCTCCCTCCCTCCTCCTCCCACCCCCCCCCCCTCCCCCCCCTCTCCCGCCACCTCCCCTCCCACCCTCCTCCCTCTCCCACCTTCCCGCCCCCCCTCACCATTCTCCCTTTCTCCCCCCCTCATCCCCCCACCCCCCCCCTCTCTCCCGTCTCTGTCGCTCCCTCCTTCCCGCTCCCCCCTCCTCCCACTCCTATCTCCCCTCCCCCCCCCCTCTCCCCTATCCCCCGCCTCCCCCTCCCCCCCCCCCCCCCCCCCCACCCTCTCTCCCTTCTTCTCCCCTCCCTCCACCTCCGACATCCCCCCTCCCCCTCTCTCTCAATCAACCTCAAAAATAAAAAGACAAACTCTAAAAATTATAAACAAAAAACGTCTAACAAACTTTATGCTAAACAAAGAACCTCTAAAATATTAGACGATATCTAAAATAAAAAAAACGAAACTCTAAAATACAACTCTAACTGCAAAAAATCTAAAACATAAATGAACAAAAATCAAACACCAAAATACTACAAAAATTCACTAATAAAGCTATAACAACAAAAAACCGAATCCTCTATCAATATATAAATACAACTAAAAAATAGCTAAAATAAAATACTATAAAAACTCTCAAAAATAAAAACGAAAACTAAAAAATAAAATATCAAACCTCCCCGCCCACCTCTCCCTCGCTTCCCCCCCACCCTCCACTCCTTCCCTCCCCCCCTCCCCCCTTACCGCTCTCCATCCCCCCCCCTCCCTCCCCACCTTCACTCCCTCCCCCCCCTCCTCTCTCTTCTCACCACATCTATAATAACTGCTGACAACCTACATAAAAAATCTAAAAAAAAAGATACTAAAACAAAAATATATCTATAAACAAAATACTCTAACAAATCCAAAAAAGCTACCTAGCTAAACTAATAAACAAAACACAACCACTAAACCAAACTATAAAAACTACCTCCTAGATACCAAATAAATACTACACACCACAACCACACTCTACCCAATATCCCCCTACTATGACCTCCCATAAACCAGAGCCACTAACTCAAACCAACACCACCCCCTACCACACCCCCTCTTCTCCTCCCCCTATTTACTCCAACTCCCCCCCCACATCCTCCCACCCCTCCACCTCGCGCTCTCCACCCTCGCCCTCTCCACTCCCCCCGCTCCCACCCTCTACTCCTAAAAATCTTACTATCAAATAGAAATCATTTCTACAAACGCTTCGAACTCTAGGTAAGAAATCTAGAAGCTAATAATAATATACTCTAGAAAAATAATTAAATAATACTCTACTTAGAAAAACAAAAAATAACTAAATAAAAATAAATCGACGACTCAACCCATATCTAACCGACTGTCTAAAAAACCTAAAAAAAACCCCCCTCTCAAACTCCAAGCGAGCGAACGACGAAAAAATCGAACGCGACGAAAAAAAGAATACGACGAACCGCGAGAAGCGAAAAAAAAAAACGCAAAAAAGAAAAAAGAAGAGAAAAAAAAAACTAAAACAAATCTCCCCCCCACCCCTTTCTTCTCCCCCCTCCTCTCCCCTCCCCCCTCCCCCCCCCCCCCCCTCGCCCTCTGACCCCCCCCCTCCCCCACCCTCTTTCCTTCCACCCCCCCCCCCTCCTGTCTCTCCACTCCTCCTCTCACCCAGCATCCATCCATACCCTCCACCTCTCCCTCCCCCCCCTCCTCCTCCAAAAGTACCAACATCGAAAGAACAAAAACGATGACCGAACGCGAAGCCGGATGCGAACGCGAAAAAAAACAACTCTAAGAAAAACGACTATAGCGAAACTGAAGAAAAAAAAAAACGTACGAAAAAAAAACAAAAACGCTACGCGACGAAACCGCTGAAACGACGCGACGAGGAACTACGAGAACATCAGACACCAAAAAGTCTAAGCCACAATCAACTCTCAAAACCCAAAACCAAAAAACAAACCTAAACATCTTAAACACAACAAACACACCCTACCAACACTACACACACATTCTACCCCAAACCCACACTACACACACACTAACCATTCTCACAACCACCATCACCCCTCCCCCCCCCCCACACCACCCACTCCTCGCCTTCCCTCCTCTCCCAGCCTCCGCCCTCTCCGTCTCTACCCCAATAAACAGAACTCTTAACTAAACGAAAACTATCGTAAAACTAGATAAGTAAACGAAGAATGCTATTATTTAAAATCACTAACTATAAAAAAAAGAGTAACTAATAAAAAAAATATATAGCTAAAACATCTAATGTAAAAGAGATAAAAACCGCGCTAATAATAGACCATCTCCCTAAACTAATTCTATCTCCTAAATAACAGTAAAACGACATCCATATTAAAAAAAAACGATAAAACCACATATCTAACTCTACCGAAAACATTCAGAACCAAACTCCAACTCTACTCTACACAAACTAACTCAACGCCCCTCCATCCTCCTTCCCTCCTCCTCCTCCCCCTTCCCCCCCTCTTCCCCCCTCCACCTCATCCCCCTCCTCCACTTCCCGCGCCCTCTGTGTCACCCCTTCCCTCTCCCATCACTTCAACTAACTCTCCCTCCACGCCCCCTCTTCCCGCCCCCTCCCTCCAGTCCCCCATCCCTCTTCCGCCTAACCTCGTCGAATAAAAAAATAAATAAACTCTGAATAATAAGATAATACAAACGACTAAAAACAAAACCAAAATACTAAACGACTAAACAATAGAAAAAACGACTATACGACAAACACTAAAAAAAAAAGGCCCCTATAAAAAAAAATCTGAAAAACAAACAGAAAAACAAAAAATAAAACGAGTAATTAAAACGTACGAAAAAAATAAACTACTACAAATCTATAAAAAAAACAAACTATTCTAAAAAAAATCTACTAAACCCGCGTCAACTGACTAAAATGACTCGACCTCTAACAAAAAATAAAAAAGAAACATCTAATCTTAAAAAACTAAAATACAAACAAAAATACTTAAACAAACTAACAATATAACAATGACTCAGACCCGCCGCCCCCTCGGTGCACCCCCCCGCTTCCCCCGCTCTCCCCACCCACGAACCCATAAAACAAACCACTCAAAAACCTACCAGACTGACTGTAAAACGCGAGGCGTGATGACAACGAACAAACTACAACCAAGCCCGTAACGAAACTAAAAACCAACCGAACAACTGAAAACAACTCTAAAACGAAAAAAAAAAAAAAAACACGCTAAAGAATCTTAAATCTAAAAACGAAAAGAATCTCAAATCTCAAAAAAACTCAATAAAAAGTAACAAATAATAATCTAAAAAAGTAACTATCTAAACAAAAAAATCTAATACTAATAAAAAATACTTTATCACAAAACTAAAACTAATAAAAAATCTCTAAATCAAAAAAAATCTAAACTAAAACTACAGCTCACAACTAACATGAAACGCTACCTCAGAATCTCTAATAAATACTCTATACATCAAAGTCTATAACTCTAACTTTTAAAACAAACTCTACCCCAAACTCAGTACAAACTCCAAAGCTATCTTCACAAACTAACAAAATCTAAACCTAAAATCTAAAAAAAACTTCTAACAAAAAATTAACTAATAACCTAAGAAAACTAAAAAAGAAACTAACAAATACCTAAAAAAAATCTTAAATATAAAACGCTCTTCACATTCTCACAAAAACTAACCTACTAAAACCCTGAACGTCTAGAAAAAAAAAAAACTGCTTAAAAAAAAAAAACTACAAACTAAAAGATAAAAAAAAAAAAAAAAAAAACACATTAATCTAGAAAAATCAATAAACGTCGAAGCCCTAACAAACCAAATAGCTAAGAAACAAAAAATCTACTCAACCCATCGCGCCAACAAAAGAACACAAAACAAAGCTAAGTCACAAAAAAAACTACTAAGCTAGAAAAAAAAAAAACTCTAATCTAAAAAAAAAATAATAAAAAAAACTAACTAAAATAAAAATAAAACGCGAAAAAAACACAAAAAAAAAGATATAAATACCTTAAAAAAAAAAACAAACACCATAAAAAACATACCAAAAACTACAACAAAAAAAAATAACAAAATAACTCTAAAAAATCACAAAAAAAAACTCGTCACAATCTAATCAATCTCACAACAACAAAAGACCAGAATATTAACAGAAAAATATATCAAAGCTCCGAAACTAACCCAATCCTCTATTCTATTAAGAAAAAACTCTTCCTGTCTCTAATATAAGGTCTAAATCTATGTAAACTACACCACTCTCCAACCTCCCACCAACCCCCACAACTATCCGCCCCACCGCCTCTCCGCGAAAAATAATAAACCATAACTCAACAAGAACTTCACTAGGAACAAAACACAGACATCCAAAAAATACCAACGAGACAAAAAACGCGAAATCTCCAACCATTCGTAACCCTTACATCCCAACAACACCTTCACACCCCCTAAAACCGCTAAACGCACCACTCCAAAACCAAAAAAGCAAAATCAACTTAATCCAGTCCATTCTCCAAACACCTCTACAGAAACACCTAACCTCTCATTCTCTACAACCTCCCCCATTCCACCTCGGGAAGAACTCTCCCGCCACTCTCCCTCCTTCTCCTCCCCCAGGCACCCCCTCCCCCTCCCCTCACTACACGCGCGCTCACCCCCTATAACACGTCAAAACACCAGCATCCACGACCAACAATCTACCACAACACAAATGCTAAACATCTACACCGCACTACAAACCCACAAACTCAGCAAGCGGGCTACGACTAAACACCCCTCCTCTCCCCACCCTCCGCCCCCCACCTTACCCTCCCCACCTGTCTCAAACCACAACTCCTCCCTCGGGGTCGCGGTGTGTGTGCCCTGGTCGGTGTGTGTGAAATTTTTTCCCCACCAATGGCGGGGACTCTGGACCCCCTGGCGGGGCTGGGGCCTGCTTCTGACACTGTGGCTCCTAATGCTACCTACGCCCAGTTCGGTCACTCTAGCTGGCAGGCGCCAACAATAATCGCTTGTGCCCGCACAGCCGGGTCGTGCTGTTGCGGGGATAGCGGACGGCAAGCGGGGGGCGCGAGGGGGGGCCCCACAGAAGGGCGAACTAAGCCTGCTACAGGAAAAATCGCGACTAGCGAAAACGTAACTACAACAGAAAGCATAAAGAAAGAAACAAAATCTAGCGAAAACGAGATGCTATCAAAAAACGAAACCGCGCGAATAGAAAAGAAGCGAAAAAGAAGAAAACGAAACGAAACCAAAAAAAAACAATATAGCGAATAAACGAAAGAACGCGAAAAAAAGACGAAAACTTAAAAACGAAAAACGAAATAAACTAAAAACTAACGACGAAAAAAAAAAAAATGCGAACGCGACGAAAAATAAAAAATAAAAAAGCAAAAATAAAACGAAAAAAAAAACTAAAAAAAAACGCGTAAACTAATAACTACGCTAGAAAAAAAAAGAAAATAAAAGCTAAGATCGAGAATCTAAACAAAATCTAAAAAATAAAATAAATAGAAAAAAACAGAAACTTCCCTCGAACTCTAAAAAAAAATAAAAATAAACGCGAACCTAAAACTAACATCGACTAAACTAAAAAGCTAAAAAAAATAAAAAAACTCATAAAAACTAAAATACAAAAGAAAAAGTCTAAATCAAAAAAAAACTAAAAGAAAGAAAAAACTAAAAAACAAGAAAAACCTTAAAAAAAAAACAAAATCGAACACAAAAACGTCAAAAAAATCGCACTAAATAAAACTAAACTCCGCTCCCCCCCCACCCTCCCCCCCACCGCTCTCACCCCTTCCGCACCCCCCCCCCTCTACTCCTACTCATACCCAACACCCTGCTACGCTAACAAAAAAGTGCGTAAAAAAAAAACATGCGCGGACAACTCCAAAAAAAAAGAACTAACAAACTATGTAAAAAAAACGCTAAACTAAAAACTGAAAAATACAAAAAAAAAGAAACTTTACAAAAATCTAACAAAAAACGACTACTAAAAAAAAACTAAA
>Ga0179591_1338355_pt1 | contig 29862 bp, 31 predicted proteins | sample CZOMad2_1_08_16f_FD_182891 | JGI IMG/M metagenome (GOLD analysis project Ga0179591, IMG submission 182891) | Vadose zone soil fungal communities from Angelo Coast Range Reserve, California, USA - CZOMad2_1_08_16fungal (PacBio error correction) | ecosystem: Environmental > Terrestrial > Soil >...
TGAGTAGCCTTGTCCGGCCGAACGAGACTTTTACCTGGCGGGCGAGACCGACTTGGTGCGGCGTCGGTGCAGGCCGCCGTGAAATCAGCCAGAAAGGGGCGCTGCTCGGCACAAAAAAAACAACAACCACCAACCCAACGGAATTCTCAACGTAACCTCTTTGCGTGGCGCCTTTGCATCGATTCCGACGCGCTAAGATGGAGAACCGACCTCTGGGAAGGGAATCAGCACGGGGGGTAGAGAACGCTCATCCGATTTTCTCTTACGGGGGGAGGAGGAGCTCAGGGGACTCTCGTTTTCGCAGGTGTTCCAAGGTAAAGACTGCCGTGACTGGCTTAAACCCCTATTTCAAGAACGATCCGGGAGTAAAATATGAATCAAACGCCTGAAATCTCAAGAAAAAAAGAATGGTCTTCGGACGGCCTGGGAAAAGGGGGAAGGGGCTACCGGCCCCCTCGAGGAACTCCTGATAGAGGTCCGCAAACTCATCTGAATAGGAGACCAAAGGGGGACGCGATATTGCCTCTCTTCACGCCAAAACTCTATAAAAAAAACACTCCTACATCGCTGGGACGAACCCTCTCAGCTCGCGGAAAGGAAAGCCCAAGCTCCTGAGGGGGTAAGTAAGAGAGAAATGAGGTAAGAGAAAAAAGCGTTGCTGCAAAAAGAGAAAAAAGAAAAGGTGATGCAGGACTCACAGCACTTTGGAAGATGATGCCGTCTACCTTGATCTCATAAAGCGGGAGTGGGAAAAAAACTAGACTCAGCGGAATCGACGAGGCAGGTACCAAGGAAAAGTGGCGGCGGGTGCAACCGGGACGACGTCGCACGGAAGCGAACATCGTGGGACCAGGGGGGCTCACAACGTGCGTTACGAGGGGGAGGAAGAAAAAAGCGGGGCTCGTGATAGGTGAAAAGGTCGGGAGTCGGTCCCTCAGCCGCCGTGACCACGTTGAAATCGCAAACGCTCGCCGACGTCGTCTGAGGGGAGAGACAACGTTGACGAAGGGAGGCATGTATCACCCCCAAAATAAAGAGGGATAAGGACACGTAAAGAGGGGGCACGGCTCGCGGAGCAAAAGCTAAAAAGCCCAATAGGGAGGGGGCACACAAAAGGGACGAAGTGGAGACGTAGAGGGACCTCTCGGGAATCTCAAACTATGGAAAATTGGAAAAAAGAAAAAGCGACAGGCCCGAAAGTTACTCAAACCCAAAAGCACGAAGTGATCCTGCCAACGAAGGATTCACGACACCGGGCTTCAGGAGCGTAGGTGATAGGCTCGGCCGCGCGGATGAGAACGAGACACAAGTTTGGAACCGGAAGAAAAGAAAAAGGAGAAAGGGGCCAGGCGAGATGGGAATGAGCGATCAAAACGCAGCGCAGGAGACGGTGGAGCAGAGCCAGCAAGGCGTTGGCCAAGGCTCGGAACGAAAAAGGGGTTGCCCGTCCGCAATGGAACCAGCGGGCAATTGGTCATTCAAAAAACCGAAGAGATGCCGCGTGCCAAGCAGTCATGAGGCGTGTCGACGTCGATGCATAGAATGCATGTCGACCATCGGGGGCCGACTACCCAACGTCGTGCTAGAGAGAACGTCAAGGATGGATCAAACCGAGTCAAAGTTAAGGGGGAGAAAAGATGAGTGCCGAAATTGAAAAAGCGATCGTAACACCGCGTACTGCTCTCGAAACGCACGGAGGGGAGGGGTCCCACAGTGAGACCAGGTCTTTGATCTAAATGTACGCCGTCTCGTGGGTAGATGGCGGTCGTGACCGACAAGAGCGATTGGATAAAGCACAAAGGGGTGCGGCCTCCTTCAATAAAAAACTCCTTCTTATCCTCTAGTCGAGGAGGTAGATGCCCTCAGGGGGAACAGCAGGAGTAGGCAACATTCGCGCACACTATACTCGGGGAGAGGGGGCTGCGTCTCGTCTTCTGCTGATGACGCAAATCCGTCCTGCGCCCCTTGACACGACCGGGGAAGAAAATGTTGACCAGACGGAAGCGGCCGATACTTGAATACTAGCTGGCGAGGACGGGCCCGAGCCATCGCTCAACAAAACAACACTTATTAGAAATATAGATAGAAAAAAACTTCAGAGCAAAGAGAGGGGGAGATCCCTTCTCTCTCTTCAAAAGGGTTGGGATCCCGGTCGGGAGAGACGTTTCGCCGGACGACTTGTTTAGACTTGAAGCCACATCTACTGAACAATGCCCCGGAACAGCTTCAATTAAGCGAAAGGGAGAAAAAAGGTTGACCTACTCAAGCGAGGAGATAGCGAGACTTCGGAGGGACAGAAATGAGACATCTCAATTAAACGCTCGCGACGGGATTCTTCCTCAACCGCAGGAAAAGCATAGCTTACATAAAAGGGTACGGTGCAAGACAAATAGACAAATACTACAGAACTATAGAAGAAATAGGAATCAGTCACTCTAAGATTGAATCGAAGTGCCATGCTTCTAAAAATACGAGGTGTAAAATCATTTGCCGAATTTCTTCTGACAGGAGCCTAACGGGTCGTGTAGAGAAAAAGATCCGCCTCGAAAATATCAGATGTCGAATCGGTTGGGATCCTAATCTATCAAGAAGGAGGAGGGCATTTCGAAACAAATTTAAAAAGGGATAACACTACAGCCGACAGACTGCAGCGGGGACGAGAGCAAGAGCGGAGGAGAAGAAAAAAGGAAAAAAAAGAATCTTCAAACAAGAAAACTGGAAGCGCCTACTCAAACCGGAAACAAAAAAATTACAGAAAGGGATTTAAAGCTGGACTCATTGGGAGGCAAGAGACGAATACGAGAGGACTAAATGCGAATCATATCATTAAGGCATAGCCGGGAGACCGACGGAGGACTCTAGTTCTCTACGGTGAAAGGAGACCGGTTGCTCTTCGATCCATCCCTCGCAGACGACGAGTCCGAGAAAGTTGAAGAAGACTGGGAGGGAAGCCCGGCTAGGGACTCCTGTATTAGCCGGCTTTCAAAAATCAAAGACGAGTTCGGGAAAGTGAATTGCAGTAAAACTCGGCCCGGACTCAGGTTGAAACTTGACTGTGATTGACAAAAGGCGAATTCAACGACGAGAAAGTCCCTCACGATCAAGGGACACAAACGGCGATAAAAGCATTGGGGTTGTCGTAATAGGCCGTTGCGGAAGAGAGCGGGCACGAAAAAGAAAAGCGCCGTGGGGAGTTCGTGCTCACCAGATTGGGAAGAACTACCAACGCTTAGTCGCGAAAAAGCTATATAGGGGGAAAAAGATCGAATGAATTGACGCCGTCAGAGCTCATCACAAGAACAGATCAGGTCTTAACCCAAAAAAACGGAGAGGTACTAGATGGACATAGGTACCTTGAACTCGAAACGCCTATTCTCCGGCATCAATGAATGAGTGTTGAAATCAAGCGAGGAAGAAGAGAGAGACAAACCCGCCAGAGGGGAGAAGAAAAAAGATCCCCTTGGCCTAAAATCGGCGAACCCATTGAGTAAGAAAGAACTACAAAACTCGCGGGTAAAGAGTACAGAAAGGGAGGAAATCCAGATGGATGGTAGGGCAGGGGAAGAGTTCGTGTACGCGATGAGAAAAGGTCAAATAGTACGTTTGCAATCGGTAACTAGAGTTGGAGGAACCGAAAGGGGGGAGCCTAGAGATAACTCGGACAGGTTGAGTAGCCGGGAGACGAGGGGGACTCTTGACAACAGAGCGGGATCGAGGTGAAGGAAGGTCAACTAGAAAAAAGGGCAGCGAACGTAAAAAAAAATAAGAAACGATGATTGTGACGAGAAGGCACTGCATGTGGGTAAAAGGAGGGGGCGGCAAGAAAACAGCGGGGTGGGCAAAAATCACAGGACACTTCAGAATCTTTTTTTGCGGAGTACAAATCACGGAGTACTCAGGGAGGTATCAGTACAAAGTCCGACAAAAAAAGGTGTTCCGTCGCAAACTGAAGGAAGGAAAAGCCATAACTAAAAGAAACCAGGATAGTAGAAGTCTGTGAAAATCTAAAGGGGAGGACACGAAACCAGAATCGTTGCGGGCGGGACCAGGTGTACCGAAGAAGGGAAGTTACATGGGGAGAAAAAGAATGCTTAAAAAATCAAGAGAGGGACAAACTTAGGGAGGGAGGACAGCAAAACCAGGAAGAGGCACGGCATAAAGAAATTCTACTTTAGACTCTAATCTCGAAGAACAACCACAAACGTCAAGTCCTCACTTCCGCTTTGAAATGCGAAGTTACGTCGGGGGCCAACCGAAAAGGGGGTACCTGAGGGGAGAAGAAGCTGAATGGTAAGAAGGGAGTTGCAGCCCGTGTCAGAAAAGAAAGCGGGAGAGGGACTCACATGGCGGAAAAGAAAACGAAGAACTTCAAAGGAGGGGGATGTGGGAGTCAAAAGTGAAGAGTCTTGACCGAATATCGAAGAGGATGAACAGAAAAGTGGCTTGGCAGGCAGAAGGGAGAGAGAAGCCAGAGGGGGGCGAGGACGGGGGAAGAGAGCAGCGAGAAGATAGGGTTGGGAAGTGGGTTGGTTGAAAAAAAGAACACCGACGTTTACAGCAAACCCCGCGGGGGGAAGACACTCGCATGGACAGGCACCCTGGAAAAGGGAAACGGAGCTCACTCCTCTCGGGGGAAGGCGCGATCCATTTAGAGCGCCGGTGCGTGGGGAATCCGGAAAGAGGGACCGAATTCTTGCAGTCGATAAGAAAGAGGAGGCGAGAACTGCACAAAAGGCAGAGGATATAGGCCCAGGAGAATCGACAAAAGAGATTACCTAACACGCTCTAAATAAGAGGGGGGGGCCCGAGAGAAACGATCAAACGATCAGAGCGAAAAAGCCTGATGGAAGTTTAAATCTACAGTATGAGAACCGCGCGTCGAGTCTTGAACTCTTTCCTACACCTCACGGTTCAAAGTGGGGATGAGAAGATTTTTCTCTGAAAGGACATCGGGGGAAAGAGGGAAAGAGGGGAGAGGTAAGAAGGGGGCATACACAGCCAAAGACTGCTGCAAAATTAGCGTCGTAGAGTACCTTAGAAAGAGTAAAAAGCGCGCAACTTGGTGCGAGGTAAAGAGGGGAGAGGTAAGTCGTATTCGGGGCGTAGGCCTCATCCAGTAAACCAAATTTAATAAAGCTTCTCAGCGAAACGTCGACGTGTCGGAAAGCAAGAGAAACTCAGGAAGAAACAAAAAAATCTCTCTCGGACTGCTAATTTCTTTAGGGGGGGGAAATAGAGTCATGCAGAAAGGGGTTGAAAAAAAAGGGTGGGAGGCTCACTTTAGAGAGTGGAACTTGAGAGTCAGAGAGAGGAAATCAATCCAGGGGAATAGAGAGAGTTCAACTCCCGCACGAGGAGAGTTGAACGAACAGAAATCTAGATCAATACTACCTGCAAGCCGGATAATCCTCGAGGCCAGGGATGAAGAAACGGACCGGAGGAGAAGAGCGTGGAGGCTACAGAATGGATCAGGGCGGAAAAAGGAGACCTTGTGGCAAAAACCGGCAGAATAGAAAGAGTGAAATAGAGTCATGATAAAAAAAAGATCGTAATCCTGCTCCCTTATCACCGCAACACAGGTGAGCGTTTTTAGCCTAAGACGGTCGGGCGGGGGGAAGGGGGGAAATCTTCAAAAGTAAAACAAGAGGGGGAACGGGTCTTGGTAGAAAACTCCGCAGATCTTGCGTCAGACAGCAGAGGTAATGAGGAGGGACCTTCGATCGAAACCATGGAGGGAGACCGGAAGTCCCGTCTATAAAAAGTCCACCGCGAGAAGTATCCAACTTCGGATCAACGGACGTCAACACGGACGAGGACTCCCCCGAGGAGGAAAAACTGGAGCGAACGTAAGGAGGAGAACCCGGAAAAAAAGCGAGAACGGGGAAGGTCTATTTCACTAGTGAAAATGCGTATGTACTGTCTCACTGTAGTGGGGGGGGGGTTGAAGGAGTAGAAAGGGGGAAAAGGGGAGTTTTACGAGTATGTGCTGCCCTTCGTTTGCGCTCGAATCGTCCCGCGTAGGGATATACGCTGACCTTGGAAATAAAACGACGGCGGACTAAGAGGGTCACTTCACAGCGAGGAAGGTTAATGAGATGAGACGGTCTGTGCAAGAGAAGAAAAAAAAAGGTCGCGTGCTAGAGTACGCCCGAAGACTCATTCGTCAGGAGACATTCGAAATACGGGAAGTGAGAAAAGGGGAAACGCGTCGAAAAAAAGAACTAAAAGGGCGGGGAAGGGAAAGAAGAAATCCCTAAAAAAAATTGGGGAAAGAGAACTAAGGGGACTTTTCCTCCTCTCCCGAGGAGCGAGGGACAATGCTCTTACGTTCTGTAATCCCGCGTGATAGGAAGGGGGGGAGTACTTTGGGAAAGAAGGTAGGAAAAGAAACAGAAGTAATACACCCGGAAGCATCCATAAGGCAAGTACTATCCCTGACTCTAAAGTAAGGTTTGCCGGAAAAGCTTGAAGTCGGGGGAAAAAAAACTGGTGGCACCGAAAAAGTCACGTAAGGAAGGAGGAGGTTATCTGTGGAACAGGGAAGAGAGCTAGATCCGGAAGAAACTCAAAACTCAAGATCGGGAGAACTACAAAGTGTTCAGAAAGCCTACAGACCCAAGAAAAGGGCGAATAAGACAAGAGGGAGACCTCGGTGCTGAAAATCTCTTCTCGCTGTAAAAAGGGAAGTGTTAAGATAACATTCCGAAAGAGGAATAAGGGGAGCCGAAAAGAGGTCGTCCGGAGTGGCGAGACATAGGAAGAATGGAGGGAACCTTTTTCCTCAGACTATGATCAGAGAGGTCATGCTAAGAAATTGATAGGGAATCAGGACGGATACAGAAAAATTCGATCAAGACGCGCAGAATCGAGTATTCTATTAATAAACAAAACTGGAAAAAGAGGGCCAGGAAGGATTCGAAGGGGAACACGGATAGAAATATAAAGGGAAATATTAGCGGAAAAAAAACGTTGAGGGGCATAATTCAAAGAATAATCTGAAGAAGCTGTGGAAGATCAAAAAAATTTCCCGAGATACTAAAATAGATAGCTCACGTGGGGGGAACAACGGATAAGGGAGATAGACCCACCCAAGCGCGAGAGGAAGAAGTAATCACGAGCGCTGAAAAAAAAAAACGGAGAGAAAGCTAGGCTTCTAAGTTATCGGGAAACTAAGACCGGCCTCGAGGAGGCCAGACTAATCCTTGACAAGGTGAATTGAGGGAACCATCCCGGAGGGGATTGAGAGTCCTAAAGAGAGCAATCAATAAAAACTCTAAAAGGGGGAGAACATAGGAGACTAAAATGGGAATGGCAACGTTTCCCTATCAGGGAAAGCAAGCATCCGTGGGCAGGAAAGATTCTCGTTTTTGAGGGAGAACGGGAGAAACCTCAAACAGGTTATAAACGACGAACCACAAGACTTCAAGGATGTAGAGGGAACCGATTCCACGGACCTTTTAAACTACTATGGGGGAAGGAACCATCCGGTCTGATCCTATGTCAGGAAGAACGAGACTGAGGACGAATCTTAAAAAGCACTGCGGCCGGGAGACGATGTAGGAAATGCTTCCTGCTAAAGAAAGACAGTGGACGGAAGAACAATGAAGAGGAAAACTGGGGGGAAGAAGAGAGGATTCCGATTGCTGGGGGAAAAAGAAATTACATAACTCATCGGAGATAAATGTCGCGACGACATCAACCAAGAAAACTTTGGGAAAAAAAAGGGGGAAAAAGGGCAGAACTACATCAAGACATATCTATTAAAAAAGGTAATACGCCCGAGCATCGGAGGGGAGGGAGGGAAGTCCTCTGGGGGAGACTTGTACCAAGAGGTAGACGGGGGGAAGACATACTAAATGCGTGGGCAAGAGTATACTTGTTTACTAAGACTGCAACTCGCGGAAAGAAAAAACAGGACAAATCTCGGAAGAAAAAAAGAAAATTTGCCGAGAAGGGAGGCTGGCCGAGATGAAAAGTCAAATAAAAGAGAAGGAAAGGAAAGGAGATATTGAGCATTAAGAAAAAAAAAATCCATACTTCTCTCGTTGAGGGAGAGAAAAAACGGGAGGGGTCACCAGAAATGCAACGTCCATCAGGGGGGGGGGAAGGGGAAAACAAAAGTCTGCCAGAACCAAGGGAAAACACGCTCGAGAAGACAAGTCCGAACCCAAGCCGGTGAGGAGTCTAATACTCTACCGACTAGGAAAAACATCGGGAGGAGGGGAGGCACATTGAACGTCTGAGGTCAACGAAGGATCAACCCGCGACTTGGAAAGATTTAGGGGAGTGGCATGGAGGAAGGAGCAACCGAAGGTCCCAGGAGACACAAGAGAAAGAGAGAGCCGAACCACTTAATGAAAAGGAGCACAGACAGTCAAACTTGAGGGGAAGGTCACTGCAGCAGAGGTAAGCGTCGAATCTCAATCGAAACAACAAAGAAGGGGTATGGAAAAATAAGAGGGGAAATGCGCCAGTTGGGGTTAAATTCCGCATGACTACTTCCTCCTATCGTTGGGCAGGATTCGTAAGGGGGTGCAGGGTCGGGAGTGACAACCCTGGGGACAAAAGCAGGAAGGTCAGTCTTCTCTGATCAAGGGCGAAAAAGATACAATTCAAGGGAATCAACGGGAAGAGAGGTAAAACGAAAGCTCGAGCAGTCACGCAAGAAAAGGGAACGGGCCAGCAAAAGGGGGGATCAAAAAAAAACGGGGGTGACTCACTACTTTTCGGCTCGGAATAAATTTAAGGAAGGTGACTCAGTGCTCCTAACCAAAGGGAAGGAAAAAAAAGGCGGTTCAACACGGGGGGGACGGAACGACGGAACACAGAAGGAGTACAAGACAAACGCCTGAGCTGAATCCTCTCTTAGGCGGGAGAGGAAAAAAAGGGGACGTTCCTTGGGTCTTTGAAGGAAAAAAACCTCGAAAAGAAGGGACTCGGCTTCAAAGGAGGAGGGGAGGTTGATGAACGAAAAAGCCGAGTATCAAAAATACGGAAACCAGCTTGTAAAAATCGGAAAAAACCGTAAAAGAGAGGGTGAAAAAGCTACCCTAGAAAGAAAAGAAATCAAAATCCAGAGGAGGGATAGGAGAGCGACCTGAGGTAATAGGATCAAGGGGAGCGTTCGACGCAAAAGAGACTGGACGGAGTAAAAACGCACTTTGCTCTCTGCGAAAAAGCGTGACTAAGTTCTTGAAAGGAAGAGAAGCTCAAGCGAGCGACGCTGGAGGTAAAGAGTATTGCAGAAGAGCGGAACAGGCTTAGGACAGGCAAAGAGGAAACGATAAAAGGTCAGGAGGAGACGGTCTCTTTAGAGGAAAGGATTCGGAGTCGGTTCAGTCCGGAACTCTCCCATTTTAAGGGGGGAGAAAAGAAGGCTAGCAAATTCGTGGTAGTAAAACGGGAGAGGGGAGGGAAAAAGAACTCACACCACCAATAAACTAGTACCTACGGACTCAAATGCTGGAAGGGAAGCTTCTCAGACTTCGAAAAACCAAGGAGGGGGAAAGACTAAGGGGGACCCCATTGACTAGAAAGGCAACGGAGGAAGAGGGAAGACCCTCCCTCAAAAAAAGGTTAAATTCACTTCAAATCTGGTAACGAGAGGGTTACGGAAATCAATAAAGAAGGGCTCAAGGAGGAGAGTAACTACGGATCAAGAGAGAAGGCAAGGGAGGAAGTCCTTACCTCTTCCGGTGTGATCAAGAGTCTTCTAGAACAAGTGAGACTATAGGAAGATAGAGCTCCTCGTCAAGGGATTATACCGGAGAAGAGTTGATGTAAATCATCATCAGGCCCGGGAGGGGGTTACAGGAACAAAAAAAAGGCTTGGGGTCAAGGAACTGCGGCCGTGCAAAGATTCATTGTACCTGCGGAGACCTGCCACAGAAAAACTTTAAGTGGGAGTGGGGGGAGCGACGCCGAGGGAGAGAGTCCAGCGCGAATGTAGGAGTGAGAATAAAATGGGGAAGGAGGAAATTCGGGTTCGAAATGCAACCGTATTCTGTGGTGCGAAGATCTAGCAAAAAAAGGGTCTGAAGAGAGAGAGACTTCCTCAGGAGAAAGAGTACTACAACGGAATAAAGCGAACAATACTAAACTGACAGGAAAAGTGATCAGTCGAGCAAAGGGGGTTACTGCTGAAACAAAACGGCATACAAAGAGCTGCAAGGCAAAGAGGGTGAGTCAAGCTCCTGGGAGTATTGTCTAGGTCGGAGTGACCGCAAGGAACTTTTTAAGTTGTAAACAGGGATTCCTCAGGAGAAGACAGCACGGTCATACGATAAGAGCGGAAACTTGCCGGAGGAGAAGGAATCAGGGAAACTTCCGAGGAGGACTGAAAAGGCTTTAGAGCTACTTAAAAAAGGACTGCAGTCAAGGTAAAAGATCGGCTTCTGAGGAGGATCGGAACCCATAAAGAAAGGTCAAGGGAACAAGTAGATCACGAAGACGGGCCAAACCGGTTGAAAAAAAAGAAAAACTCAGAATAAAAGACTGGGAGGGAAAAGGGAAAAGGAGAGAAAAAAACAAAGGGACATAGATGATGTCTCTAACGTCAAACCAAGGAGAGCTCATTCTCTCGAGACCAGGCGGTTCACAAGGGGAAAAACCCGAGTAGAAGGGATTTTCAAGGAAAGTGGAGTCTAATGGGAAACTAGAAAAATAGTACCGCGAAAAAGCACGAGTTACCTTCCTGCTGCTCTTTTCCTACGCGAGGAAGTTCGGCCAAGAGCTGGATCAAGTGACGGGAGGACAAGGCAGAGGCGGGGGAATGTCCCAGGACAGATCCGACGGAAGGAGAATTATTTCAAAATGGGCAAAAGAATCGATCCAATCGTAAAAGAAAACATCGGCCAAGACAAACTATTCTCAACCTATAAAAGACCTCGGGAGAGACAAACGCGCGGGGGGGGAGTCAGGGGCCGAAACGAAAGAAGGGAAGATTTTTTCCTCATGCAAAAGTGAAAAGTATTAAGGATATCGGGAGAAATAGCAAAAGGAGGGAGGTAGGAAGATGGAGAAAAGCCTTGGATCGACTTCAGGACGAGTGGGGGGAAGAGGAGAGGCGCTAGAAAATGGAGAAAAGAAGGGGACTAGGAAGAAAGTAAATCATGAACATGGTACTGGGCTAATTAATTAGAAAAAAGAACAAACAGTTGCACGAGGGTGCAGGCGGCAGGAAGAAAACTTCAAATAAGAGAAAAAAATGAAGGAAGGAATTGGTCTTCCATCGAAAGATGGGGAGCTTAAGGCATTCAAAACAGAGATGGCAGGAATGAATGGATTGTAAACTAGTCAGGAAATCACTGAAAAGAACTAAGATCAAAAAAAGGCAAGGTGATCTCACGTGGCCAAAAACTTAAAGGAGGATCAGGAGTCATGAAAAACTCTCTATTCAGAGACAAAGGCTGGACGAGTCACGGTCTGAAAAAGACAAGACCTTAGGGGGAGAAGGGAGTACTGGGGCTCACCAGCCTATTTCAGTAGGTGGGCATGCCTTCAAGCTAGGCTAAAAATTCTCGAGAGGGAAACGGACACGTCGATGAAAGTTCTGTCAAGAGAAGAAGGGAAGCAATCTCAACGAAGGAGAACAATTAAAAAGAGAGCAACGAGGGGGGGGAATTGCAAGAAATACGAAGACTAAAGGGGAAAAGAAAAGAAAATGGTTACACGTAGTCGACATATTGGGGGAGGGGGGAGAGTGCTCCGAAAAAAGTTAAGACTACGAACCAAACGACTCTGCAAAAAGGGAGTTGACCAGAAGAAGTTGATTAGGGAGAAAAAAGGAACCGCTCCTGAGACTGGGTGATCAAAACGAAAAAGAAGAAAAGAGGAAGTACGACCCAGTACAAGAAATTGAGGGGTCGTACTCGATTAACGTGAATGCGCTAAGCCAGAAGGGAGGGACATGAAGCGTAACTGTTTGTACCCGACGATTCCGTGGGGGGGGAGATTGCCAGCGGAAAAGGGGAAAAACATGGCGAAAAGCCAAAGTCAGCGAGTAATCAGACAAAGAAAATGGTTTTGAAAAGAGTTCCAGAGGACAGCAAAAAGGGGTGCACAGGATACAGAAGGAGGATCGGCCTAGAAGAAGGAAGACTTGATCGAGAGGGAGCGTTATTGGGAGATGAAGCAGATGAACGAGGGGGTTAGGAAGTCTCGGGAAAAAAAGCGAGAGAATGCCGACGAGGATCTTACGAAAGGGGGGGGACTAGCCGGGAAGCGACGTATCTTGAACGAGCATGATACGAGTGTGGACGGAAGGCAACCGGAAAAAAAATGTCGCTCACTGGGGTGACGAGAAGAGGTTCGCAGCGGAAAGGGAGTCCACCGGAAAAACATATGTAGAAAAAGGGGAGTGTTCCTCCCGTCCGCTCACTAAAACGGAGGAGTACAAAACGGCGGGGGAAAATGCGCAACGAATGTAAAAAAAGAGTGAAGAAGAAAAGGCACAAAACAACGCAAGAAGGAGAGGTCATCTAAAAAAGAGGAAGGAACTAAAAAGCTTTTCTGCGACGAAGAAAAGAGGGAAAGATGCAAGAAAACAAACAAATGGAAAGGGTTTAGTCGCCATTGGGTTCCGACAGAAAGGCCGTTTCCTATGCAAACGGCAGAAAACTCTAATCGCGCAAAAAAAAAGGAGGGGAAGGTTAAAAAGCGAAGGGGGGGAAAAAAGCGATCAAAAAAAACAGCATCGAAAAAAACAACACGGAGATCGTAAAATCTCGAGGAGAAAAAGGCTTGGACAGAGAAGGAAGGGAATCAGAGCAGTGGGACAGGGAAAGCAGGATCAATCCGTAAAACAGATAGGATTCACAGAAAATCTCCCAGAAAGCGGCTGCTCTAAAAAAAGCTAGAAAACAAGAAAAAACGTGTCCCGCGGGGGGAGGGATCTCCGGAAAGACTCAGACGATCAAACTGTTAAAGGAACCGAGGCTTTAATCATCGTCCTTAGAAAGAGAATCAAGCGGGGGGGTGTCTCATAAGTTAAGGGAGACTGACAATCATCGGTACATAGGTATGGGTGGCACGCCTCACAAAAAAAAAAAACTTTCTAAGGGAGGGCCTTTTCTAACCAATTGTCCGCGAAAAAAAAGAAAACAGAAATGGGTGAGAAAAAAAAAGGAAACTAAACGGCCCTGCTCTCATCCTCGAGGGGAAGGAGCTATAACAACGCCTGGGTCAGGAAAAAGAGAGACACCTCGATTCTATCATCTAGGCGCGGGGGGAAAAGAGAGGAAAAAAATGGAACAAATGAAAAGCTACGAAGAGCAGAGAGTGAGTGGAAAACAAATGAAAATACAAGAAGCAACGCGTTGAGAAAATGGAAGAGCAACAAGAGCAGACACTGCCCAGAAAACATACTTGCAGGGGGGAATCAACTGAGTAGATGCACCGAATTTGTCTGGAGAGTACAAACTGTCTTAGCACCAAGGGGGAGCGGGATGAGAAAACTTGTAATCCGAAGGATGCTTGAGGGAAGGGACTGTAGGAGAGAAGAAAATCGGGGAAACGTCGGAACAAGGAACGCATTCGCGGCGAAAATGCTAGTCGGGTAGACTAAACTCTTCAATGAAAAAGAAGGAAAAGTGGCTTGTATGGGGTAAATTCGAAGAGGAAGGGAGCAGAAAACAGGGAGGGGAAAAAAGACCGGCGGCTGGAACCGTCTTACGCGAGAACGCGACTAGGACATCAAGGGGTAGGATCACTTGATGAGGAAAGGAATCCATCCACAGAATCGCTCGAAATAGTACAAGCTTGAGGAAGAGTCCGGAAAAAAGAGGAGAAAAGAAACAGTGTGGGAGAGGAGGGTAGTTCGCACAACGTAGATCTGAATAGGGGCTAGTGGATCTATTATACAGACCTAAATCCTGAGAAGGCTTTGGAAAAGAAAAGAACATAAATCGTTGAAAGGAAAGGAGCCTAACTACAGAAAGGGGACTGTCACGGAGAAATCTAAGAATCTGAAGGTTAAGAAAGACATGGGATCTAAAAAGAATAAAAAGGAAGGGAAGAGAGATCCAAGAAAGGGTTTAACGGGAAGAACCTAGAATTCCCGATCCTCTATACGGGGGAAAGGCGGCAGTTAAAGTATCAATCCGGAGGCAGGGAGTGGGAGGGGGCAAATAAGCAAAAACAGCAGGAGCGGTTTTCCTAAAAAAAAATATGAGGGAGGAAAGTCAATTTGTGAGGGGAGAGCCAGGGACCGAAAAAGGAAATGGGGAGGTGACTTAAGATCAGAGATGCTAAATACCAGTCGGCAGAAAGGTCTCTTACGGAGAGGAAGAGGACAGGGTCGGTTGCGCATAGCTGCCAGAGATATGAAGCGAGAAACCCGTAAATAAGGAGACGGACATGAGGGGGATCAATCTAAAAAAAAAAAAATAGGGCGAGCCAATCGGAGAATAAGGGATCACGGAAGGAGGAAGTAAAACAGATGAAAAGGATCGAGCCAGCACAGAAAGGGTCAAAGATGTTAAAGACTGATATTCAGAAGGACTCAGGGGGAGGAGGGTCAAGTAGGAAAGGAACTGATCGGGAAGGGAGGGATGTCCCGGAGGGGACTTCCTCCTTCAAGAAAGAGACAAGGCTTGAATCAAGCAGAAGACGAAGCGACGCCAAAGAAAAAAAAAGTTAAGTAGGAAACCTTCCTTCTGCTGAAGAAAAATTGATATTGGGAGGAGGCGGTGAGGATAGGATTTTTAGCGCGGCCCAGGCAAGAAAGGAAATCCGGCGCCATGTAAGAGGGAAAGAACAAAAAGACACGGAACTCTCCGGTATACGAGAGAGGGGAAAAGTGCCCCAATCAAAAAGCAAACAACAACAATGAGGAAAGGAAAAAAGAGAAAAGTTCAGAGGCACTCCTACCGCATCAAACCAGCTCTAGGAAGAGGGTGTAGGAAAGGAATGAAAGGAGGTCTACCTCTTCCGTAAAAAAATGTTAGGAGACTACGCTAATCCACCCATCTGAAAGCACGATAAAAGATAAAGAGTCCTACCAAAGAAGAGCGAGAAATGAAAAATACAGAAAAGGTAGGAAAGATCGGACGTCCAGCACTAAATCTAAAGGGAAATGGCTATTCAAATTACTAGAAGAGTCACGGATGAGGTAGTCAAAACAAGAAATAAACCGCATCCTCAGAGAGGGCAGTTGTAATAAACTCGAAAAAATAAACTACTACAGAGCGAATAATAACCATAGGATAACTGAAGGTGATTGCCATCTAACTTTCAATTGCAGAGGGAAGATAAGTGGGGCTATCCTAATCTAATTGGGAAAGGGGGTGCTTCAGCTCAATGGCTCTCCCGGCGTATCGGGGGAGGACTATTTATCAGAGTACTGCTTAAAAAAAAAAGGGCTACTCTGGATAGTACACTTCATAGCTGGGTTCAGCTCGGAGAAAGAAGGGGAACTAGCATAGAAAGGGAGGGACATATTTCAGAGGAAATGGACGAACGAAGAAAGGAATCGAAAAGGAAAAAAAAAAAACCCCTCACACTGGAAATCTGTTAATGGCCGCTAAACGGCAAAACAGGCCGATCGCCGAAATCAGAAGGGGGGAAACGAAAGGGGGAGAGCGCTTCATTCAACAGAACTCCAGAAAAAAGGGAAGAGTCTTACTGGGAAACCATCTCTCCGGGAAGAAGAGGAGGAAGAGTCGAAGATATCTAAAGGGGGGGAAAAACAATGATCCTGTTTAGAGGAGGATCACCAGCAAACTGGGGAAAATCACAAGCACGCTGGTCAAAGAAAGATAGGACTAAGCTAAAACCGCGTTTCAGAGGAAAGAAAGTGAGCGAAGGGGGAAGTTCCGTAAGAGAAGTGCATGTAAGTAAGGGCAAACTCAAATCAATTAGAGGGGAGAGGAGTCACGCGTACATCAAGTCCGCTCTGATAGAGGGGAAAACAAGACTAAACGAGGGTTTCCTGGAAGAATGTGTCCAAAAGCCGGAACGAACGAAAGGTGGCTCCCAGTAGTCTCAACAAGAGTATTGGGCGGTGGGATCACTAGAGCCACAAAATGTGAAGACCAACGACTCGGATGCGTCATAGAATCAGATGACGAAGGGAAGCTGCCAGGAGGAAGCCCTATACCTGGGCTCAAGATAAGGGAGAGAACCACTTATGATTAGGCCTCAGTCAAAGGGCGTGTCTCAGGAGAGGGGGTAGATGAGGGTCTCAAAAAAAAATTAAATGTTCGCAAGCAGGCAAGACTCTGCCTTGTTCACGAGGGTCAAAGGAAGGGGGAGATTACGCAGGAACCTATCCAACAATCTGCGATGAAGGCAAGGGTCCCGAGAATCACATCTACCCCTTTAGGGGACGAGAAAGAGACAGGGCTACAAACGGCTCTGTTGTCGGAAAAGATTGAGGCGCCCGAGGAAAGCAGGAGGATGTTCTTCCGGGGGAACTGTTCGAGGACTTGAAAGAAAATGTGAGTGTAGACGAGGGCGCGACGGGGGAGTGAAGACCTCTGGGACACATCGGGGAGAAAATACCAGGGACAGGGATCGAAACTCATAAAGGGAAGATACTACGGAGGATCTATTGGGACCCTGGGGTAACAGGAAAAAAGAGCGACTGTATCGAAGAAAAAGGAGTAAGGCAGGCTGGGCAAGCTGGGTCATCTTGGGAAGGACCTCATGGAAAATGGGAGGGGGACCGCTTGCAGGCAAAAATAATCATTCAAGGGAGTTGACGCGGAACAGGGAAACTGAACCTCAGGGAAGGCGGATGGCGAGATCGACAATGAATCAAAAAGAAGATCGCGTGAGAACCAAGGCAGAGGGGGAAGGGAAGAGGCCATCTGTGCGGAAAGGGCATAACGGAGGGGTCCTGCTCAAGCGATGGCTAAAAAACGCCATATAGTTGTAGGAGAAATGGATGGGCCTAAGAAGAAACAGGGGCGCGAGAGAAGAGGATGGCAACTCGAGGCTCAGAAGCGGATATGAACATCAATTTCTAACTAGGGCGGCCGTTCCATTAATAAAAAAAATAAAGAAGGGTCGAAGATCTACGAAAACAACACAAAATAGTGAGGGGACGCGAGGAGGAAAGAGTGGATGGCGCAGTATTAGCCACCAAACCTGTATGTCTGGAGCGACTTTGGAAAAAACGAGAGGGGAGAGTTTTTGAAAAAAGAAAAGGCTGGGAGGCAAAGACAATGGCGATAAACAAAAATCACTTTTTCCATGTGAGGGGGAGAGAATTTCAGAGAAACAGGGGAAATCATTCCACCAGAAAGGGGCCGGGAACAAAATTCTCGAAAAATAGACGGGTGGGGAGTAAGTTCTGAATATAGACTCGAGATCCGGGGAGAAGGGGTGTGTCCCGAGACTCAAAAGGATCCGGATGAGGAAACTAAACAGGGTTCATAAAGAGAAGTCTTAAAACTCAAGGGAAGAACTCCTCAGTCTCGGCGAGAAAAGGGGGAGGCAGTTTGAGAAGGGGTAAGTTCCAAACACACTGAAAAGAAAAAAACCTGATAAGTCGATTCTCGAGTCGCGGAAGCTGGCAAAAAACCGGAGGTGGCAGGAGGGAGAGGGCCGAATCGACAAGAAACTCTAGAACTGGTATTCACCCGCGTATAAAAGGCCAATATCACACGATAAGAGACAATTCCCCAAAAAAACAATATGAGGGAGAGGAAGATACAGGTAAACTATTCACCTTCGTTGCTGTCGTGGGGACCTCACGGCGACCCGGAAGGGACTCGTTCTCGCGACCGGGACTTTCTCGAAAAAAAGAGTTAAGGGAAGGAGATCGAATAGGGCTACTAGGGGAGTTAACAAGCGGCGAGGAGAGGGAAAGGCAATACGAGGAACAGGGAAACGCAGAACTACCAAAAATTAAAGGACGAAAGAGAGGGGGGCAGGGTGGCGAACCCGAGGAGGGCGCGAATCGTCCCAATCACTCCCCTTGGGAATAGGGGGAGAGAGCGAGAAAAGACTTCAGGGGAGGACGATGTCCACTTGCTCTATATCACGCAATACTTCTACAAAATGAAAAGGTCGTGAAAAAAGCGGAAAAAAGACATTGAACCAATGCTTAAATCAAGGGAAAAAAGGAAATGAGGATCTACCAGAAATCGTGAATACTGAAAAGAAGAGAATCCTTATCTGAAAAATCAGAGGGCGGCAAGAGATTGAAATTGCAAAAAAGAGTTCACGGAGGGGGGAAAGAAAAAATGAAGCGAATCCTAAAAGGGGCTTCCAGCACGTCACAATTCATCGCTGTACGTACAGAGAGGGGGGAACGGAATGGATCGGGGTCAGGAACCAGAAAGGGGACGCAGTTAAAGAATATACAGTCCTCGTCCGTAGGATCTTTCTACCTTTAGCGGTGTGGCGGAAAGAACCCGAAAAATCTTTGACTAAAAAAAGAAGCGTTCGAGTTTACCCATAATATGAAAAAGGTAGGTCTATTGCCGCAAAAGCAGATTGAGAAAGGAACGGGGAGGAAAAGAGACGCCCGAGGAGCATCCGAGAAGAAGAGGCTTCGGATTCTCTGAAGGCATCGGGGACGACAAAAAGGCGAGAACCGACTGAAGAACGAACAAAAAAGCGTAGATGATAAACGCCTTCACGGAGAAATAGTAGACACGACCTTGAGAAAAAAACCGCGAAAGGAGGAAAGGGCACGAAGGGAGCTGAGTATCGTACAAAGGGGGAAGATAGCCCGGGCACTGTCGAAAGAAAAGCACCGGGCAGGCAACCAGTCGAAGACGCCGGTCAAAATTCTTGTAGAGGGAGGAGTGGACCGAAAATATTGGAGGGGAGGGGCTGGGGGAATGCAATTCGGGGAAACCTCAAAGAGCTCCGTCGAATCGAGAAAAGGTATCGAAAGAGATGAACTGGCACTAACTTCTGAGAGAAGGGTTATTGGGAAGAGAAGCGACGCTCAAACACTCGAGGGGAGAAGGTGAGACAACTCGGAGGATGTGTTGTCAGCTACGGGGCTTCTATAATTTGGCGTGACCAGTCGACTCAAGGAGTCCCGGCCTCCGGAGATAACTGAGGGGGAAACTTGAAGAAGGGGAAAAGAGTGCCGGCCGAGAAGGGAAAAAGAGTATAACGTGCAAAGAAGAAGTAAGTCTAAAAAAAAAAGAGGGAAAAAAAGAGTATCCCCGTCCCCAAGAAGGAGAAAAGGAGAGAGGAAAAAAGTTGCTTTTAGGAAGGGAAGAAATAGATTAGAGTTTGGCCCGTCGCTTTTGGTCGAAGGGGGAAGGAGACCCACTCTGAACGCACTCATCAAAAAAGACTGGAAGTAAAAAAAGCCTAAGGAGAAGGGGGTGGAAGAAAACGGAAATTGGAACAATAGGAGGGGGAGAAGGAACGTTCTTCAAGTTCACGAGTAGAGAAAGGAAAAGCCTCTAGCAGCTGGAAGGAGGGGCCGGCCACTAAGAGATAAAAGAAAGCCGTAAAATCGTCGGTCAAAAAGCGAACGAAAACGGAAAAGACTTCGAACTAATGGAAAGGAACAAGGGGGGGGGGTTAAACAAATTCCCAAGAAGACTAACAGGTGAAATCCTAGAAAAAATTTTCAAAGAAGGTCTTAGGTCATCGTAAGCCTTCTGTGGGGAAAAAGGGAATCCTAGGGAAGTCGGGAGAAAGAAGAGGGGGGGACGATAGGCATCGAGAATCTCGTCAAGAAAAAAGGGAATGAACCTCAAAAAACATTCGATAAAGGCAGCGTGGTAGACCGAGGGCTGGGGCTATTAAAACCGCTCAAAGGGCAAAGCGGTCCATTTGAAAAAGAGGGTACTGTAAACAAAGCCTACAAAACTAAAGCACGAAAATAGGGCAAATCGGAATCTGGCTCAACTATAAAAGGGAGAAGAGATAAGAATAGAAAATAAATATGACACGCGAGAAGGAACGAAATAGAGACTATGCACTTACGGGGTTATCTAAAGTGCAAAAAGGGGGTCACTTGTCTCGGGGAGCATAAAGCGGAAGATCGTAAGTCGAAGATCAAGAAAGAGGTTCCGAAGTAAGCCCAATCCTCAGAACGGAAAAAAGAATGCGGTTAATGCTCACACACTATTTCCGAGATATTGGTCCGTTCAGATAGGAGCTTGGGAAGGGAAGGGACAAGAGAGAACGGGCGGCCGAGGAGATAAAGCGAACGATCACGTCGCATGAAACTAGCTGAAAAGGTGGGGAGACCAAGACTATCAACGCATGGGGGGGAATCAGCTCTGTTCAGAAGCGGAAGGGGGGGACAAATCACGGGGTGAACCCCGGAGAAGGAAGATTTAATTGGCGGGTTATTCAGGTAGAAGGAAATAAAAGATGCAAACTCAAAAGACAAAACGAGAAATCGCAAAAAATGGTATGAGATTACCGACGGGGAACTACGGGAACCGACTCTAAGAGATAGAAGGGAAAGAGAACCAGACTTCAAACTACTCCATCAGCAAAAATCCAAGGGTCGTCAAATTTAAAAAAAAGGAAAAAAAAGAGAAATAATGGGGCTTTTCCTAAGCCTTCGGAGGGCCCGGTGTGCTCCTCTAAGATTCCCTCTTGGAGAGGAGAAAAAGGACGCTCCGCGGCGAGAAAGGTAAAGACTCAATCTCAAACAAAAGAGTAGAAGAACTAGGGTCCTACTAATAACACTGAGGGGTGAATAGAGTAAGGTCTCGGAAGCCCTACGTAAGAAGGAAGGGGGAGGGAAGGGACGCGTGAGGATCTTTCTCGGGGGACCAGAGAGTTGAAGGTGGCCAGGGGATCTAGGGGGGTCAAACGTGGGAAGGAAGTCTCGTGAAAAATAATGAGAGGGCAACTCGTTTCACAGGTTGCTCAATCCTGGGGAAAGGAAAGATGGATCCGAGCAAGTAGATGAGGTCCTTAAAGGGCAAAAAAAAAAGGACTCTACGATCTCCTGAAGGGGGTGGAAACCATTTCCCAGTAGAAAAGCGAGTGGTAGGAGGGAGGAAAATGAAGCAAGTCAACACAAAAACCTTATGCGGAGGAAAAACAAATAGAAGAAGGAGGCCTTTTCCCTGAGAAGAAAGTAAAAGCAACCCGCCGCAGACGAGCCCCGAGAGGAGTCCCAGAAAAAAGGAGGGAGGCCGAAATTTCTAGTCGAAAAAAAATCAAGAAGGAAAAGGACCAAGAAAACCCGCTTTAACGTGGAGGGGAGGCCGGAGGGGGAAAAAAGGTAGATAAGGCCAGCATTCCTTATACCACGGAGGGGGAGACAAACTATCGGAAAAAAAAGGAGAGGAGGTCAAAAATAACAGATCGGAGGTCAACTGCAATCTAATCACGGGAGGGAAGAGAAAACAACAAACACAATAGCAAAGAGAGAAAAGGAGGAAACGTGACCTGAAAAAATAAGGTACTTCGCCCTCATCCGTAAGGGAGGGAGGGAATAAAGAAAGTGTTGAAAAGAGGAGTGCAAGGGAACGTCTCGCCAACAAGGGATGCGGAAAACGGCACATCGAACGTGTCAACAAGCGAACTTACTCAAGGTATAAAGTCGCGCTTGACAAGACGGATAACGGGTCGGACATCAACGAAGAAAAGAGGGCGGGCATCAGAACGTAATAGCGGAAGAAGGAGGTGTGCTCGGATGGCTTAAAGCAAGCCTGGTACAAAGTTTGGACGCAAGGGGGGTTTGGGCCGCACTCACTCAAAGCAAAGGAAAAAAAGCGGGAAAAAAGCGAACATCTGTCCGGAAAAGACGCAACTTGGAACCTTAATCACAATCAAAGAGGCGGGCTGGAAGAAAAAAGCGTGGGTGGAGGTGCAGTGCTTCCCCCACTGAAAAAGTAGAAGTAGAGAAACGGTCGGGAAAAATCGTCGGAACGGGGAAAGAGAGGAGAGGGAAAGGCTTCTGCACCAACGTCTTTCCAGAAAAAAATACCGAGAAGAGTACATCTGCTGTGGGGAAAAAAAAAAAACTAAGAGAAGAGGAAAAAAAAAACGCCAGAAAGAAGCTTTCCTATCACGAAACTGGAAGAAGATCACACCTAAATCGGGGCTTTCGTACGGAAAAAAAAAGTTGAGGAACCGAAGGTTTGCGGGAAACGAGATGGGAGGCTCGATGAAAGCATGAATAGGGAAGAGGGAAATCGGATCGACGCGAGGGTTTACAGGACGCTTCATGCAAGCGCACCGGAAGATGAAAGTCAAACGAAGAGAGAGAGTACAAAAAACCGGGGAAAGTGGCGTTGGACGAATTACTCATAGTGGTGCTCGGAATCATAAAGGAGTCGGCGCTTTCCATCCGAAGCTACCCCTTACTGAAAGGAGAAAGCTATTAGAGAAAGGACCGAAGGTAGCTTTCATGGGAGGGTCTAGACGGAAACCGAACACTCCTCTACTGAAGGGATGGAGGTGCAACGTCTCAGAAAACCTCAAAAGGGAAAACAAATGCAAAGGTTTAAAATTGTGCAAAAGGGGGAGATGGGGGATCACTGAGACTTATCTCAAAGAGAGAAACCACGCCGAATGAGAGAGGGTGGTTTAAAAAAAAATCTCGGATCCGAGCGGGGGAAGGCCAACGGTCCGAGGAAAAATTGGCTAAGAAAGCCCAAATGCAGCAAGATAAAGAAAAAGGGCAGTGTGCCAAAAAGCCTAAAGAGATGCATCTAAAACGCGGGATGGATTACAATGATCAGGGTGGGGACCCACGTGTAGCACAGGAGGATTCGCCTCGAATCGTAGGATAACCGTCTATCGTGGAAAAGGGGTGAATCATATCTGAAAAAAAGGAAATCGGGGAATAGGGAAAAGCGACACGAAGAAAGATTCAGAAGAGAAATTTCTTTCGATATCCGGGGTGAATATCGCAGAAAAATGAAAAGCTGTGTAAGGGGGGAGGTGATTCCCGAAAAAAAATCGGTACAACCTTCAGCAGTCTGGCCGGGAGGCGAGGAAAGGGGTCGCCATAGCGAAAAAAAGAGGTCTAAAAAACTCGGAAAAAACGCTGATAAGGATCTACGATAAGAACAAAGGAGAAGAAAACAGGGTCGTAAAAAAAAAAGAAGAGAGGCGAAGGGCGAAACCCGGGAAGGAGAGATAGTGACAAGTAGCTCGCGCAATGTGCAAAAGTTCAGAAAGAGAGTCTAGCCCGAGTTCATCTGACAGGTAGAAGTCGTAGCTTTTGCTATGGGAAGGGGAAGTTACCGGGGAAAAAGGGCTTTGGAAAAAAAACCAGGGGGTGGAGGGAAAAGGAGGGAGCAAGCGAGAGTGAGGGACTTTAAGCCCGCGCAGGGACCTTACCAAGGTACCTCTCCGATCTGGGAAGAATTATGTCTTACTTACGAAGGAGAGGGAGAAGGGGAGGGAGGAAAAGCGGAAAAATTCCGGAGAGGGAGAAACTATGATAAGGAAAAGAAGAATCAAAGGGAGGGGTCCGTCTCCACCGGAGTCACAAAAAAGGGGGAAAAATAATTTTAAAGGGTAAGATACAACCCAACGGTTTTATAATATCTAGAAGGGGGAGAGAAGGAAACTAAATCTCAAAAACAAGAAAACACCAAAGAGGAAAGAGAAGAAGGGGGGGGGAGAGAAACGGTCCCAAGGGGACTAATACTAATCCGACAAGGGATGTTACACCGAGGGAAACTTTCTTGATAGAAGTTTCTGAAAAAAACGGGGGAGGTAAGGGGGACGCGATCCAAGACTAGAAACATCACAGAAAGTGAGAATAAGCTGGGAAATTCTTACTGCGAGGTAATGGTGTCAGCCTCTCGAAGAGGTAGGAAGAATCTTCGAATTACTGAGAAAGGTAACGGTAAGAGAGAAACAAGGCAAGAGAGTCTAGAAGGAGAACACCTAGGACCCAAGCCATAGAAAACGGACTTTACAGAAGAACATGAATAAGGTGAAGACAGGGAATTGAAAGAGAAAAAGAGGAGAATGAAGAGGGGGGGAAAAAACGTGAAGGATCTATCCTCTCGTTTAAACTCCCTCAAGGGAAGAAATTTTGGATCGGAAAAGCAGCTTTCTTGCTACATTTGAAGAAGAGTCATATCTACTTTCGGACTCGGGGGGGAGAGGGGAGAAGGGGACTGGCAGGACTAACAGGGGAGAAACGCATTAAAAATTCATCTGCGAAACAGCGACATGCTCATCAGGAAAGCAAGCACGTCTGCGAGGATGAAAGAAAACGACCCGTGACCAAAAAAAAAAAACAGCAGTTTTTGAACAAAATGGAAGGGCGCTACCAACAAACCGTAGAAAGAAAAAGGAAGGAAAGAAAGGGGAAGGGGCCCACTAATATGGATCTGGAGGGGGAAGAACCATGAGGACTATAAAAAAAGGCTTATTCGGGATCATTACAAGCATGAACGAAGAGGACGAAAGGAGAAGTCTGTAAAAGGAAAAGAAAATTGGGGAGAGTAAAAATATCCATCCCGCGAATCTAATATAAAAACTACTTAAGATTTAAGGAGGAAGGCTCTGAGCTATAGCTAGAGTGGAAAAAGGATCAGTCCGAAACCGAGGGGGTTCTTTACAAGGGGGGAAAAGAAGAGGGAGAATGAACGCTGGACTTGCTTGCACTCGAATGTCGGAGGGGAAGAGAAAGAAAACGATCGCTCCAGGGAAAATTGCGCAAAACGTGCAGGGAGAAAAACAACTTCAGAAAGAGGAGTCGAACGGGAAAAGAAGAAAGGGCGAAGTAGTCACAATTCTTTTCTATACAGTTCTACCCCCGCAATTGCACACTCGAAAAAAAGACGTTGACTAAAAAATTATTGCCTCCGAACTGAGCGGGAAGGGAGCTCGAGAGACGGGGAGATAGAAAGGAGACACTCTCTGAGGACGCCCGATAAAAAAAAGTGAGTGGGGGGGGTGTTACTCTAGTTGATCCGGGCAGGACGACTCCGAAGTTCCGAGCATCCTTCCTGATCTTCTGTGGGGGAAACAATCCAAAAATAGACCGAGAGGACAGAGGACGCTCACTCCAGGAGAGCAGAAGAAGATCCCAATTTCGCTCGAGGAAAAAAAAGAGGGGGCGGGTCGACGTCCAAAGCCAGACAGGAAACGCTCTTTCGATGGATAAACTTGTCTAAAGAGACTCTCAGGAGTACTGAGAGAAAAAAAGTCGCAGTTAGCGATCACCCAAAAATGTAAAGAGGGGTTGCCGTCGAAGGAGGGGCGGATCTCTGCTGGGGAAGACTAGGGATGGAACTCAGCTTTAGGGACGAGCAGTCGGCGACTCGGGGAGGGAGGGGACGAACTCAGGATAAAAAAATTCGAGGGAAAACCTCCACAAATAAGATCAAGGAGACTCCAAAAAGGAGTGAATAAAAAACTAAACTGCGAGGTAGACATTCTATTGTGGAGGGGGGTCAGAAGGGAAACCGGGAGGGGGGGGGAACACTTGACGTCAAAAAACTTCTTGAGGAGAAAAACAGCGACACAAAGGAAGGACTAGGGAGGAGGAGAGAGAAAAAATCCTACAGCCTGGATCTGATCGCCCCCCTCCGAGGAGGAAAAGGCCAAGGGAAGGGGAGTAAACAGAGGAGAAGGAGTCGGCAAGCAATCGACAAAAAGAAGCCGAGTGTTTATAAAGGCTGTCCTTATGCCGGACATCACCCCTTGCCTCTGAGATAAAGCGGGCAAAACATCAACTCACACACAAAGTAGGGGTTTCTAAAAACAGAACAATCTCGAAGTTAAGGAAAGGCAAGTCAGGAGGGGTCAGAGAGGGAGGAGGGAGTCGATCACCAAAAAAGATTCTGGGGGTAAAAAGATTAACAGGGCAAATTACATTGCCGTAAAGGGGAAGCCGTAGCAACTTTGGTACAGGGGAGGGGGAAAAACATCAACGAAGTTGGTCTCATGAGGGGGGAAACGAACAGAGGTTCTCTCACTGGTCTGATACGAAACTAAATTTCGACGAAAAAGCGACAACTGTCCCGGGTGGAGGGGGATGCTGAGATGAGGGAACCTAGAAGAATGAATGGACGAAAGAAGAAAATTGTCCTTTGAAGGAAACGAAAGGGCTCAAATCATCATTGAGAGAAGTTGCGGGGGAGAGGAATAAAAAGGCGGAAAACTTTATCAGTGTTGTCACCGCCTCACGAAAAAGAAAGTATGAAGTGCAGGAAAGCTTAACCACTCTTTGCCGCGAAAAAAGAAGCATGTCGTTCCAAAAAAGAAAGACGGAACCTCGTACAAACAAAAGAGATTCTCCTGAAAAAGAAATTTCTACTTGGGAGGGGGGCCAGTCATTAAAAGGAGACAAAGGTCGTAGGAGATCGATGAGGGCGACGGCGATCACCTTAACTCAGAGGTGCAAGATGAGGGAAGGAACGAAAAAGCAGCGCAAAAACAATAAGGAAAAGATAACCACGCGTTCAACAGGGGACACGATGAAATACCCTTAGAGAAAAGACGTACACCCAAATCCCATACGAAGGCAAGCGATACCTATGGGGAAGAGAGGCCCCGCATTTACGGGCGTCTGGGCAAACTTGGAGGAAAAACCGAACGGTGGTCAATGATTGCTCTCGCAATGGGGATCATGTGCGATCCGTGAAGGGGGGGGAGTGAGGTACAGTATAGACAATAGACTCGACGGGCTAAAAGGCTAGGAAGGCAAGATGATCAGGACCTGACGGCTTCCGTCGCTAAACATGACCACCATAGAGGACAATATCCGTTCAAACTGGAGGGGGGAAACTAGGGCCGTGGGTCTAAAAAGGCTGGGACTTCTTAAGGAGAAAACATGAAAGGCTCGAAATCCCTAAGCCGGGAAGGGAGGGTAAACGGTAAAAGGGGACCAATCTATCAAAATCTAAGGGCTATCCTACGAGTGGAAATTCGTGGGGTGCGGAGTATGAACTGCGAGGGGGAGGAGCAATTCATCAAAAATAAGAGAGCTAACCGGCTCAATTTCTTTTCAGGCAGAAAGGAAGGAGAAGGAAAGAGGGATATCCGGGGTGAGAACAGTTAGAATTGATCAAAATTAAGGGGGTAGAGGAGATGACTCGAGAACTCATCGGACCCCTCCCCGAATCAGGGGAGAAGGTAGTTGTACGTAAAATGGCAATCACCAAAGGGAATAGGAGTTATCCTTAAAAACCTTAAAATTCAGAGAAAGGGATTGACTAGGGGAAAGAGGAGGCTTCCTGGTTGAGGGTCGAGCGACCGGGGATGGGGGGGTGAATCAAAGTACGTTTGTTAACCATGGGCTACCGAGAAACGGTTGGGCTCGAAGAGATAGGGGAAGACAAGACGTCTTACTTATCTCGGCATAATCTTCTCTCAGAGGGGGGAAGGAAATGTGAAGCCTCCAACATCTGAGGGGACCAGGTGTCAGCCACAGGGATGTTTTCACATTGTACGGAAAGTCCTTGGTTTGCAAAGAAATAAAGGCCGGGACCATCGTCCCATGTGTGGATTTCAGAAAAAACTAGAAGAGAGCGGAACATAGAGGCCGGTCAATGGAACTGACTCAAGATCCAGGGGGGCAAACATGGCCGGGCGGACAGGTCTCGAAAGAAAAAAGAATTATCGGCAGAAGGGGAGCCTCTGGCTAGTCCGAAGGAAGAGAGACTTCGGCTAAAGAAAATTCAGCCGCACCGCAGGAAGAACAGGCTCGGGAACTTTGAATCAAGGAAGACCGCTACAAAGAAGATCACCCGGCAAGGGATCACACGAAAAGGGCGAGGAGGACAGAGAGGAAGAGACTTTCTCGCGTAGTCGGGGGGGACGAAGTCTTCGTGACCGGAACCGAGGGCAAAAAGGGGCTGGGTCTGCAAGCGTTGGACCCGGAGAGGACGAAAAGGGAGTCGAAGGGAAGGGGAATCGCCGCGCGGACATTAGTCGATGCGCAGTGGAAGCTCGCGGAGGAAAAGGAGACAGAGGCTCCTCCGATGTAAAAGACGTGAAATGGGGGAGTCTGCAGGTCTTCGTTAGTGATTCGCCACAAATGCTAAAGCCGAGTGACGGGAGCCCACCTATCAATGCCTAGGAGACCGGTTACCATAAAGGGACCCAGGAGAGATAGCTCTGATATTACTTGTATAGAAATGAGATAAAAAACAAGAGTAGGGAAAAAAGAACTAATTTCGTCGGGGACCGTCCTCAAAATAAACGACTCCGTAGAGCTCACAAAGTTAGTCACTTTGGGGGGGGGTCAACAGGTAGGGGGTTATCACCGGAAAGGAAGAAGTGGGAATGGGAAAAACCCATCATCTAAAATCTAAAAAAAAAACATGATACCTCGAAAAAAAGATCCAATCGAAGAGCAGAATAAGTGTTTCTACTCAGCTGAATAGGGGGGGCCAATAGCTGGTGCTCCTCTTTCGCAAGGGAAGGAATAAAGTCGGCCAAGAATCAAAGGCACGGGATTCAAGACCCCGGGAAGAAACATCCATATAAGTACATGGCGGGAAAGAGACATCAAAAAAAGCGACGACGGCGAAAATACTGAAGAACTGGGGGGGGACTAGGCAGGCGCAGACGTGAAAAGATCCGTGCAGCTCTAAAACGTTACAGAGAAGAAGCTAAAGAGGGAATCGAAGGAGGACCTAAGGGGAGGTGCTAAAGAGGCGTGGGAGGACGGAAAGAGAAACTTACGTCGAAGAAGAGGGAGAAAGGTACAATCAGGGGGAAGAGTCGTCTCCTAGGAGGGTCACTAATTGAGAAAGCAATGGACTATCAAGCAGGGGAAGATCAAAAGAAGGAGAGATTACTAGAAGAGATATGGAAGGGGAGGGAGAGATAACCCAAAAGGTCCCTCGGTTCCATAATCGAGTGGAAACCACCTCTAAAGACTCCCTAAAGGGAGGAAAAAGGGAAAGAGAAATTCATGAGGGAAAAATATAAAATCGATGAGGGATATTCGGAGAAAGGGGGAAGGGAAAGCTCAAGTGTCGAAATAAGTAGGAAGTTTGCTGGGGGGTAATAAAGCAAAAAGGCGAATGGCTAGGGGGCGGACGATCCATACTACGCCAAAGAAGATATCACATAAAGACGCTTTCAGGCTTAAGCCTGCGGATCGCATAGGAAAGGTTCAGAGCCAGAATCCGAGTGGGGAGATAGTGCGGGAAAAAGAGAGGATCCTTGCGCTTTAGGGGAAAGGGCCAAAGAGCAGCACTCGGATCGGAGCGAGGAAGAGCACGGCGCGAAAAACTAGAGGGGGGAGACAGCTCAAACAGATACAAAGTTTAAGGGAAAATCCGCTGAGTTCAAAGGCGATCGAACAACTCGACACCGGGTAGCACCTTTAAACTAGGGGGGAGGGACTAAATAAAGGGATAAGGCGGAGCAAGGTGTCAACGCGACAAAAAGAACGTCGAGGAGAAAGGAGCTGACCTATTCCGACGGGAATACTTAAGCTGTCACGACCGAATCAGCGAAGTCGCTCATCAGCCGAGCCAAGCTGATGGGGGCGTATCACAAATCGACATCCCCTTGCGCCGCTGGTGAAACTCAGGGCGCTTGAAAGGAAAATGCGGACGAGCTACTTTGGGCCTCCGATGCAGACCTTGAGACCGTTTGGTGTCAATGCCTCTTACTCGAACTGCGTGTCAGCTTTAGTCCCGGCCCGAGGTGGAACCAGCCTATAGAGAAGCTGCCAGGTCCGGCAGCCCACCATAGGGCACGGGAGGTTTTCGGAAGGTCTATAGTTCAAAAAACAGTTAAGAATTTCAGGGAGGAATGGAGATAAAATCGGGCCATAAGGATTGGAGGGATTCGTAAAGTGGGAAGGCGGTTAGAGAAGACCGCATTAACTAGGGGACGGGAAAAGAGAGGGCGGTCCCTGGCGCGAGGGATCCTCGAGGGATGGGGCTATGTTTGACAGTTGAAAAAAAGAACTCTAGAAAAAGGGATAATCAGGTTACTGAAAGGAGGGATCGGGGAAAGGGGTCGGAATGACAAAACATGTCTCCT
>Ga0179591_1269333_pt1 | contig 29685 bp, 25 predicted proteins | sample CZOMad2_1_08_16f_FD_182891 | JGI IMG/M metagenome (GOLD analysis project Ga0179591, IMG submission 182891) | Vadose zone soil fungal communities from Angelo Coast Range Reserve, California, USA - CZOMad2_1_08_16fungal (PacBio error correction) | ecosystem: Environmental > Terrestrial > Soil >...
GAAAGCCCTAGGTCATTCAAGATGGGGACTAAAGGGGGAGAACCTAGAAAAAGGGAGTGTTGTGACAAGTATTCTCGAAGGAGGATCGACGAAGGTCTATGAGGAATCGTGGATGGTGGCTGAGGATAAAGTGGACTCAGAATTAACCGAGAAAGTGGAAAATGAAGGCACAAACCGTTCTTGACGGACACCTAGGTAACACAATGGCACCTCCAGGAGTGGGGGGTAAGTAGTCTTGGCCAGGAGGTCAAGTTAAGGTTAGGTAGGAATGAAAAAAAGGGAGGAGTCAAATCCTTGGGTTAAACTCGAATCAGGAGAGGGCCTCCGCAGACGGGAAGACAGGTCACGGGAAATCAATTTCAGATGGGAGTCAAAAAAACAGGCCACACACAAGGTTCGTGTCGTGACAAAAAAAAAAAAAAAAAAAAACTACCCTTAAAGAACCGTGGGGGGGGGAAGTGTTGGGGGTGACGACAGATTTACAGGAGGAGAAAAGTCAGCAGGTCCTTGATGCTCTATGAAGAAACCCCCGAGGACGCTGGGTCCAAGACGATCCGAGCGGTCGCAAAAAGGGGAGAGTCGTGAAATCGGAACCTTTAGCGACTGCCGACGGCCTTTTAAAGGGGGCCCCGCAGAAAAATTGCCAATTACACCGGACGGGAGGACTGGGAATACATGTCCCAAATGCGGGTGGGGCGGAGTGAGACGATGAGAACAACCAAAGTGGACTCCAATGACAGGGGAGGGAAGGAAGAAGAACTAATCAAAGATTTCTTTTCTCCTTGAAGGGTCAAAGCCACTATAAGAGTTCAACAGAACCGGGTTCGAAAAACGCAAGAGAGGGGGGAATTGATCTGGTAGTCCTTGGGGCGTGAATTTGATCTCATCTTCACGGGGAAACGAATAGAGGCTTGTAAAAAGGTAGGTGGCTAAAAGAGCAAAAAATCGTGACAAGAGAACGACTCTCAAAAAGGGGGCCAAGGGGAGATGGCAACGAGAAAAGAGATACCAGAATCATAGTATTTACAGGTTACCTGATGCTATTAAATATCAAGGAGAAAATCTAAAAAGGTCACCCGAATTGAAGTCTTTACCTGAGTCGACGAGGTGAGATGCCGCTAGAGGGTTTGGCGGGGAGAACTCAGATTCCTCATGCCTTACGCAGCGGGGTCCAAAGAAGAGAGGGGTTTTGGAGGCAACTCCAGAAGGGGTCCTTCTGTGGAAGGCGTGGTATAAAATCTTGGGTACAGGCGGGCAGGTGGCCAGCAAAAGGGTTAAGATCCGACGAATGTCTCCTCAGAAAGGGCTCAGAAACCCCTAACGAACGAGCAAATGGGAGTGGTGTTCAGTCCCAACGACCATTGTTGAATAAGGAATAAGCAAGGATCGGGGGGAAACTACTTGAGTGGAAGTCAACGACACAGGGAAAAAGGAAAAAGAGAGCGACTGCCATCTGGGCCAAGTGGGGCGGGGGGAACGATTGAAAAGACCGCAAGGGTTATCGTACGAAAGACTTTCTCTTCAAAAGAAAAAAAAGATTACCAAAAAGAGGGAAAGGAAGCCGACTAAGAAGCGAGGATGTTTGCGTCTAATCCTTCAGATCGATACAACTTACTACAAAAAGGGGTGGAACTATGTTAGAGCTGAATTGCGAAAAGCTCATCAAATAAGAAGGAAAAGTAATAGATCTAGGGAACAAATCCCTCATAAAAGAGGGGGGAGGAAGAAAGAAATCCTAAAAAAATGATAATCTCTGGTAGACGAGGGAGAAGGAACATGGTGAAAGACCACTGGTGAAGCGCGGCACTCCATTTAATAGATTCCTCAGAAGAGTGAAAGGGCCGGTAAGTCAGAAAAAGACCGGACTGGCATCTTCGAAACGGAAGAGGGAGCAGACTTCTAGGGAAGAATAAAATCCCCACTCGATGACTAAACAAGAGAAGACATCTCCTCTAGTTCCAAGGGGAAAAAGGGGCTGGGAGTATTCACACTACAGGGGTATTCTTAAAGGGATGTCGATGAAGAGTGGAAAAGGGTAGAGGAGGGAAGGTATCTGGCAGGGGGAAATATCACTTCATCGGGAAGAACAGGGACGGGGGGGTCGCTACGCGACAAGTCCGGGAAGGATGAGAGATCTTGGGGCAGAAGAAGAACTTGAGCTTCAGGGGGAGGTAAAGGCAGAAAAAAATTGGGGGCGACTAAAAAAAAGACCGATTCAATCTTCCTATCCTGACATCAAAAAAGCAAACGAAGGGGAAAGCCTTGCAACGAGGCTCTTTCTACAACGATGACGCTTGAGGGAACTCAGCGATCATGACCTCCGGGAATAACCTTGACCCAAATTCTTAGTCTACTGTACGCAGCTTCTAGAAATAGACGCTCTGCCTTTCGGGGGGGGGGAGGGGAGGAAAAACGATGACCGACGGACCATCGCGGAATCCGAGCATGAGGAGGAACTCGTTGCAGAGAGGAAAAAGAGGGAAGGGCAGAGGATGTCGGACTTGGGATGGATCAGTTGACAGCAAGGTCTTCTTAAAAAAAACAGATTCTTGCGGAAGAGAAAGATAAAAAAATCAGGTCTCTACGGGCGAGGACACAGGGTCCAGCAGGGAGGATCAAATACCGTGAATCTTCGAAAAGAAGCGAAAAAAAAAATGCCAATGGCATTTCCACATGCTGGCAGAAAATGAGGGGAGTCGGGGGTCAATGACTGCGAAATCATAGCTAATGGGTGAATACTTGCGGAGAGAAAAGGGACTCCTTTCAACCTATACCTATGCAAGCAAGGCGGCTTCTTTGCAAGCGGAAGAAATTTAGAAAAGACGTGCCACGGAATTAAGCCCAGGATTCGAGAAACAGCGGGTGATGGAGGTGCCTTAGGGCGGCAAAACATGTGACTTCGCAGGGAAGTGAGAACGACCCCCATTCGAAGTCCCTGGGAAAAATGGAAACCGGGGGAAACCTTAAAAGGGGACAGAGGACGTTTCTGAGAGGTGAGGGGGAAGCACCTCACCAACAACCAGGAACATGGAACGGGCAAAAAAAGAAAAAACTGATTGGGACCCAGCAGAATCAGTTCATCCGACTTCCCACTTAATGGAGGGAGTAAGGAGATGGGGAAGGTGCGTGAGAGGACAGGACCCTTGTCAGCGGACCAAAGAGAAGCGGGAGGGGGTAGCGAAAAGCAAAAGCAATACGTGCAACGGGAAAAAAAGGCGGGAACGAGAGCAGCTTTTTCAGGAGAAACACAACAACTGGGGGAAAGAGAATCTGCACCCTCTGTAGGATGAGGAGAAGAGGAAAATAAGAAAAAGGTTAAAGCGCTTCGGGGAGCCTTGGGGAGAGAGGCTGTCACGGGCCGGTACAAAATTCTGCCGCTCAAGCGCCGAATAGCAATGAAAAAGCAGACGACATCCAGGGGAATTGATCGCGCTGATCCTGACTTGGGTCGGAGAAAGGACACGCAGGTGGGGGGTGCAAAGAAGGAAAGGGGGACCTGCCGGGGGAGGGGGGGGGGGCGGGAGTCCAGCCATGTAAAAAAGAAAAGAGATGGACTTTGATTGTTGGCAAAAGGAAGGTTGTGGTAAAAGAATTTACTTTGGAGGGCGACGGAACAAAGGCCACTGATTCTACTGTGACCAAGGACCCAAACTAAAGGAAAACGGATCCCGCACGAACCCTGGTCGGACTAGTTTTGACCTGGGGGAAAAATGGGCAGTGCACTGTAGGGGGACGCGAGATCGGCAAAAGCGATGCCAAACGCAATCCGCGCGTTCGGGAAAAAATGGATAAAGGAAATCGGCACTCCAGGCACATTTGAGGCAAGGGAAGAAATCCTTATTCAGGCGGGAGGAGAGCGAAGAATAACCAAAAAGGCTCTTTGCCACAATTTTGGAAAGCAGCAAAGGATTCTCTGATGTTAGAAGAAAGGGGGAGCATTTTGGGGGTGAATGCAAAAAAATGGGGGACAAGTTTCAAAACTGAGTTCTGGGGAAAAAAGCGCGGATTGGGATCGCAGAGAAGCTGCGCCACCGATTCGAAGAAGGAAGGATAACAGACCGGTGGGAATGAAAGCGAACACCATTCTGTTGCAGAGGGTGGAAGATGAGGAAGGGTTAAAACTAAAAGTCCGGAGGAGTCGGCGCGGCATCGTTGTCACATCCAGATCAACCGAAAGCGGCAGAGAGGCTTAGAAGAGGAGGGAAAAGAGGCAGAAAGGAAAAGGGAGTCAAGGGTGGAAAGTCATGATGCCGCTTGTTTGCTTCAAGAGCGAAGTAGGGGGAGGGAAAAATATATCATGGGTGGGAACGCGTGTGCCCGCAGTGGCGGGCAGCGGGAGGGTTAAGAGAGGAAAAGGAATGGAGAGGAAGATGATCGATCAACCGAGCGGTGCTATTAACAGCCCACCAGATCTCCGTGAAGCGCAACAGGAAGAAAATCTGTACACCTAAGAGACTCAGACCACGCTAGCCTTATCCAGAAACGACTATACGGTAGAAACGACTAGTAATGCGATAGGAGCAAGAAGGGTGACAGGAAGGGACAGCCATACCGCGAACGAAAAGGGGAGTTTTCCCTTCAAGCGAAGAAGCGGATAATCGCCGCATTGGAGAAGAGCTTGAAAGGAATCTTACGGAAAAAAGGGCGGCGTCCCAGCGCGGGGGTTGGCTAGAGCGTGCTTAAATGTCTTAGAAAATCACTGATCTAAAGTTTAGAGGGGGTCTCCGATGCCAAGAGATCTAACGGACAAGGTCCGAAATGGCTAACCAGCTTTTTCGAATGGGGGGGCCCGGGGAAGGGGGGAGGGGGGCACTACTACAATTACTTCGAGCAAGGATCGCGCCTTATATTGCGCTGGTGGTTGTCGGTCCTAATCTGGGCAAGAACACGATTTCTCTGTTAAGGTCTCATGCTTGACAATCAAGCGAGTCTTCGGGCCTTGTTTTCAGAGAGGGAAATGTACGAGTTCGCCTTAAGATCTTCAAGAGAAGAAATAACCTTTCACTTGGGCTTGTCGCGCGGGGTATAGATCTCTAACAAATTCGTAGCGAGGCATCTTAGAGTCGGAACTCGGAGGGAAAGGATGGGGATCTTTCAGAGGAAGGGGGCGGACTAAGCTTAATCAGTCACTTCGATAACCATTGAGGAGTAGAGGTCTCATAAAGAGGGTAGATGGAGGATGATATGAGTGGAAAACTTCACAGGGGGTGATGGGAACACTCTTAACGGCCCGAGGAATACGAATACATCTGCTGAAAAGTGCTGATTCTTGGGGTGGCGAAAAGCCAAGGAAAGTGAGAACAGGGCGGTCTGGGCCTGATAAGATCAGGCGATCTGATCCACTATCGGCCGTCAGAAATCGCTGGCGTGACTGGCCAAAAAATACTGTCAGTATCTACGAGCGCGAAATACCCGAATCGAATCGCAGGGACACATATTTAGAGGGATCCTGATCGAAGAAACAAACGAAGTAACCAAATAATCACCCTCCACGCCAAAAACACAACAGAAAAAAAAAACGTAAAAAACAAACCCCCAAAAGAATAACCAAAAAAAAACACCCCAAAAAAAAAAAGGAAAAAGGAGAACAAAACAAAAAAAACCACAAAACCTGCGGGGCCGACGTCAGCGGCGCGTCCGGTGAACTTCATAGAGAAACAGGGCTTATTAGATAAAAATACCTCGGAGCGAGTAATCAAGTAGAAGCTACGACCTCATTAACCGGAAGGACAGTTCCGTATTTCTTTTTAATACTTGGTGGTACGCGTTAGTCCCGGGGTTCAGACTGTTTCCGGGAGAGACTCTTAAATGTAAAAAGAATTGATGATGGAAGAGGGGATTCAAATGGGGACAGAGCGGCAAGGCATAGCCTTGTTAGATGTCGAATGAAACGATCGGCGTTTAGGGGACCAATAGAACGCAATCGGCGAAGGTGGATGTTTTTTAAATGAAGCGTGTGCAAGGGGCAGCCAAATATACGCGTCAATTGGCAACCTCCATCTGAAGGATTCAGAAAAAAACAATGATGCGCTGGGGAAACTCCACTTGGGGGGGCTTGGGTACCATCCACCCAGAAATAGGGAAAGATGATCAATTTCGGCCACTCTCGGTCGGACCCGGGCTCGTGTCGGCAGGAAGATCCCCCCAGGGCGGGGGGGGGGGGGAAAATGGAAAAATCCCGATGAAAGGAATGAGTGTCTCCTTGAAAGGAGCTCAGACGGACAGGCCCGCAAAGGAGTGTCGACTGAAGGACAAACCTCCCGAAAAAGCACTGCACCGGAGACGTATCCGAAAGTAAAGACGCGAAGGAAGATAGGGGGACAAACAAAAAAAAAAAGTTGCCGAGACATTGTAAGACGGCCGCAAGCAGAAAAAGGGTGCGGAACAGAAAAAAAGTTACCCAAAAGGTGCAAAACCGGGCTTTTTTCATAGGGGGGTGAAAACTAAACGCCGGGGGTGTGCTTGTGGGGGGACCGACAACTCAAAGATGATCCGAAGGAATTTCACGGCGGCATTCAGAGGCAGGAGGCAAGTCTAAGGAAAGGTCCCATGATTGTCACTACCGGAGGGGTTGACTACGCAGGTCCGTTCAGGATACGAACATGGGGTACGAACGAAAGAAGTTAAGAGCCGAAAAAAAAATCAAAGGCGGTTCAATTGAAGGGTCCACCACTTTTGGGGTCGCGTAAATGATCCCGGGGATCGATAAAGGAGCATAAAACAGAAAGAGATCGACCGAAAACGAACCTAAAGGGGGAAAATCAGCTGAGCGAAGTACGGGTTCACACACGAACCAGGTTCGAGTGAAGCGATCAGAAAAGACCGCATAGGGGAGAAGGACATCTGCTGGTCGGGGCCGAGTATAAGCGTAAGATCTAGACTAAGAGGAAAAAAGCTGGTCTGAAAAGAAAAACCGAAATCAAGACTAAAAAAGGCAAGTCCGACCCGACCTTCTCGAACAAAGAGAAAAAGCTTGGACGCGGGAAAGAGGATCAAGAGAAATTTTCACGGACGAGGCCAAAAAAAGGATCCAGAGAGACTAGATCCAGAGGGGGGAAAACCAGAAAAAACCAATTTCATCACAAAATAGGGCAGAAGGAAAACACCACCTTAGAAGGAGGGAAAAGCTCCTCTAATACGTTCCTTCCTTCGTATAACGCAGATTGCGAGGAATAAACTAACAGGGAAAATACTTCATCAGACCAAGGAAAGATAGCTAGCCGTGGGAGAAAACTAAATAGAAGAACTGTCAACGACGAAAAGAAAGGAGAACCGACAAAGGTACTAGTAAGGTTAAATTATTGGCAGATTAGGACGGCTCTTCACTTAAATAGTAATATGAAAGACAAGATTTCAAATAAAGGACGCCACTAGTACCAAAAGCCAGACTCATCGGAAACGGGGGAAAGTGGACTTTAAAAGACGGAATTGCCTTAAACCGCATGGGGGGGGGTTTCACGCACCCCATCGGCTTGGGGTTAGGGAAGACCTTCAGCTCGAGGGCCTTAAAAAATCCGGGTTAATTTACTGTACGTCGGAAGCGGCCTGCGTCAACACAGCATTTCAACCCTAAACAAAGAGAAGGATCAGCGACAGGGTCGACAGACGGACGTTCAATGTGTCCGGCAAACCCTGTTCAGGGGGAAGAAGGCGTAACACCAGACATAAATCTTGCTCCGTCATACGACGGCTCAAAGCAGAGGGGGGGATCTTTAAAAAAAGGCAAGAGTCGAAAACCTACATCAAGATACTAAAAACAAGTCGAGGGAGACGTCAGGGGAAAACTAAAGGGTAAATCTACTCTGCGGCGAGGTAGAGAAAAAAACAAGGAGAATACCAGACAGAAGAGGAAAAAAAAGCAAAAGAACGCCGGGAGACTTAAAAAAGATGGAAACGGGACGGGAAAGAGTCGAAAACAGGCCTACACCCTCAGAATCAAAGCTCTGCGAATCTACCAAAAAAATTATCCCAAAAAAAAGAAGGGGAAAGGGGAATTGAAAGTGGAGTGACGGAGATCTCAGGGTATGAGCTTCGTGACGGGTATAAGTCAACAATCTTGTGTCGGTTTCAAATCTAGCATCCTTGCGCTCCTCTACAAAATTACAACGGGAGAAAGGAAGCTAAGGGAGGACAAAGTCCTGGAGAAAGAGAAAAATCTGCTATCAACAAAAAAAAAAGGAGGAGTCTGAAAAAAGGGGATCTAAAAGGGAAAATGGCGACGGAGCTGGGTAATGGGTTCCCGTTGGTCTTATCCTCATTATTAGTCTAAATTGTTGGAAACGCGAAAAGCTGTCAGAGAATCCTATCTCAAACGTCTATCAGCGCACCAATAATCGCCGGGCATAAGGCGGGGGATCCTGGGGGGGGTCGAAAGTCGGAGAATCCGGTATGTCGAAGGAGGTGGACTGGTTTCCAGGAAGAGGGTCAAGAATTTTAGGTCGTATTCTTAAAGCCGCGGGTGGGTGGGTGGGTGGCGGAAGGGGAGGGAAGTGGGGAAGCCCGTCCTTGGCCAGATGAATGCGGAAGGGTTTCCAAACAAGACCGCCTATAGGAGGGACGCTCGGTCACACACGTGAGACATCGACAATTGTGTATATATTCGTCCTAGGTGTGGGGGGACGAGGAAAGGGACTGGGAGATCAGGCTGAGAAGGGCTGAGGGGGGTAATGACGAGGTAGGGCAGGTATTACAATGTTCTCAGACCTCACAAAGGTTGGTGCTGGGATCCCACCAATTGAAGGGAGAGCGATTCTGGACTGGAAATAACGTAGATGGAAAGGGTTTACATTCGTGTGTAAAAGCAGCCCTTCAAACCCGGGAAGGAAAGAAAAAAGTTGACAAGAAAAAAAGGCAAAGAATCAGAAACACAAAGCCTTATTAGGTGAGCGGAAAACATCAGACCTTTAATGATCATGAGAGGCGAAAGCACGGGCCCGTTTGCACGGAGGGGGGACTTGCACTTAAAACTTAGGATAGGAAGAGTACCTTAGCACCTCTTGGTGGATCCAGAGGAGTCTTCATCCTTCATTATTCCGGCTGCCGAGAAAGTCATAGGAGAATATACGTCAGGAGTCTTGTCACCGGAGAATTCCTTAATTGGGAGGGGAAGGAGTCATCGGAAAAACTGAGTCGAGCGTAGTGACTGGGGGATTCAACCTACTCGGCGGAGAGAGATCGGAAATGTCTTCACGCGAGACTAGGAATCGGTAGGCAGTAGCGGCTTCAACGGGACCAAGAATCTAGTCATAAAAGAAGGGACGTCAGAATAGGTAGGGGGTGAAAAGAAGAGAAGGTGTGGGCCTGGCAGCGATGATTGGGTTGTCTTGTCAAGCAGCGTCTCGGCAGACAGGGAACATCGATGAGGGGGGGGAAAGCTGGGAAGTAGAGGTTACGTCGTGGGACTCTTACGGAATGCCTCAGGAGTGAGATGGGGGTAGAGCATCTGGAGGAAGGGACGTTCTAGTAACTATTGATTGATCGGCCGAGGAAGGACCTCGATTAAGAAAACGACTACCTGCACGAGCTTGAAAACTGACGCAGCAGGGGAATGGAAATAGAGTAATGGGGACGAATCGGGCACTAGAAATTTGTTTTGAACCCGTAGTTGCTCGCATCTCTCCTACGGGCGTGGAAGGTGCAGCAATAAGGGATCGGGGGGGGGGAACGATAAAAATGACTCAGCAGAGGAAAACTCGCAGGGATCAGAAGAAACACATTGGGGGGTCCTTCAAAGAGTCGAAGGAACCAGGGTTTTACTTTGGAATGAAGTAGTAAGGCGTATTTAAAGAGAGGGAGAAAAAAGGGAAGGAAATCGGGAAAGGTCCTGGCGCTGGCCTGCCGGACATGACGGAAGAAGAGATCAGCGGGTTGCGAGGGGTGGGGGAACAAAAAAACAAAGCAAAAAAAGGGCGGTCGTTCAAACTAGAAAACCTCCAATTGTGGCAGGGGGTTGGTGGTTGACGGAGCAACTTGATTTAAAGCAGGCTTACGTTCCGCGGCATTGTGAATGCTCTATAAATATCGTCCCCGCTCTGCAGGGCCATGCTCGAAGCCGAAATCTGGCGCAAGAGGGGGAGGGGAGGCACTCAATTCCTTCGAGCAGGTACTAGGTGCAGGGCCCCTGGAGGCCTGGACTCTACTGAAAGGACCACTCTGCCTGTATGGTGACGGGGCCGGATGGTCCCAATAGGGGGGCAGGGAGAAGGGGTTCAAAGAACGCCCTGGAAGGGGCCCGCTGCCTGTAATGACCGCTATGGAGAATAATATTGAGGACGGGGGTAAGGGGAAGGAAAATAGGGGAGTAGTTTCAAAAGGAGTACAGCGGGGCTACATCAACAGAAGGAGGGGGAAAATGTCGGGTATTCCTCTTTGTGGGGCTGGCATTTCATCTCGCTCCGTAAAAGCAGACAACTTCTCTCAAAGTGGGGTAAACTTCTTCGTAAGGGTGGGGGGGGGGGTGTGGCGGCTAACTCACAATATCGGGACATTAGGAGAAGCAAGGCATCTTCCTAGGTTGGGGGGCAAAAGGCTGGAATAACCAGGAGGAAAAAAAAATCCAGGAAGTAGGGTAAAGGGGGGAATATTTTCACTTGACGCAAGTAAAAGGGAAGCCGCGCAACAGCGATTACAAGAACGCGGAATTGAAAGAATTTCCTTGCTGGATGACTGAGACGGCATTAACAACAAAGGTTGGGTTCGAGAATAATCAGCCAGGAAGAGGGAAGCGGGGTGCCGATCATTATTGCGGGTGGGATTGCATCATGTACAAACGGATAAATAATTGGCAACTGCGAGTGTGGACTCTTCTGGAGTAAAACACCAGACCAGAAAAACCAATCTTTGGAAGATACAGAGGCTGTTGGCAGGCACTCGATTTTTTAGCGTCCAGAGAATTTGGTATACAGATACGAGAGGAGAAGGCCCGTAAAGGAAATAGGACAAGGGGGAATTTGGGGGGAAAAACCCTAATGAGTCATTTTTAAGCAGAGGATATCAGTATGAAGGTCTGCATCAAAAGGGGGATTCAAGACACCAGGGAAGAGGAAAAGGACAAACATCGAAAAATCGCACTGTTCTGAAGAATGCAGCTACGACAGTGGTGGGAAGGGAGGGGAAAAAAAAGTTAATGATCTGGGAGAGGACGAGGAAAAAGAATCTTGTATACACTCAGAAAATCGGGAAGGGAAAGAAATAAGTCGGCTACGATTGGGACGCGAAAAAAAAAGGAAAGAATACAACAGGAAGAAAGGAAAGGTCCGTAGGATATGAGATCAGTACCGGCGACTCATCTCCAAAGTCCAAAGGAGAAGAAGGAAATTAAATTACTCTAGAAGGCTTGGACACCGAGGAAGTCAACAAGAGATGAGAAAGAAATAAGGAAATCCTAAAAGAGCATCCTTATGCTGAGAGACGGCGAAAGCATCATGGAAGTAGGAGTTCAAATGGAAATAAGGAACCACTGAGACTCTCTTTACGAAGCGAGTAGGAGGGTCCGTGCCTCTGCAGCATCAAAGAAAAACATAAAAAGAGATCTTTACGATAAGGAGAGAAAACGGGCCATCCCCACGCTGAGCTACTCCACTAGAGGATCCGCACGACAGGTGAAAACCTCTATGCAGATTGTCAGAGGTCGGACTCAGTGGAAAGAGGATGACTTAGGAATGGAGGAGGAGGAAAAAATGTTTTCGAGGTTCTGAAAGGGAGAGGCCTGGAAAATCTTGAGGTCTACGGCTGCAGGAACGGAGGTCACCCAGAAAGGAAGACGTGTCTGAGTCAAATGAGGGGCCTAAGCAGAAACTGGGTCTACATTCGGCGGGAGGGGTGGGTCAGAGAAAAGAGAGGGAGTCCGTAGACAGAGGGTTCCCGAGAAAGAAGTTAAATATCCCAACAGCCTAATGAAGGGAAAAGGAGTTACTATCTTTCTTCAAACTCCGAAACAGCGTGAAGCAAACGGATGACGCAAGAAATAAATGACTCAAGGCTTAGCTATGGGGAAGAAATTGTAGAAAGAGGAGAGAGAAGGAAGGGCGGTTCTGGGGAGAAAGATGAAGACCGGGAATCCGCGAACGGCATCGATTAAACCGGCATATTCTGACCACCAGAAGGCAAAATACTGTACTAGTCTTCAGTGGACGACCAAACGGGATTGGTGGCTCGGGTTGACATCGGTCTTCTTCAAGAGGAATTAGGGGGGGGGCAGTGAGGCTTCAAACGAGGGAAATCCACCGGGGCTCGCGCTTTGGCTCATTCAAAGGATGATCAGTTCGGAATGTATCACAAGAATAAACGGGCAGGCAAGGGGAAATCCACGGGGATCCGTGAACTGCATGGGCACAAGGGGCAAGGCAGGTCAAGTCGTGAATAATCTTTGCGGACATAATCGCCTGACATGTAGGCTGGGCGGAAACGAAGAACAGGGGAGAAGGCTATTCCAGGAACCTTCGATCCGAAGCAACGGCTTTGTGCCGAGGGGAGATGGCGCTGGAAAAGAGGCAAATTAATGCATCGCCCATCATGACTCTACAGAAAGAGTGGGGGAGGGGCGATCCGGTTCCTTAGGCGGGCAGGCACCGATCTTCTCCTGTGGGGACCTCAAAAAAAGTGCAATGTACCAGTGACCACAAATTAATGGGTGGAAAAAAAATCTTGAAGAGGCTCGTCAGGTTTTCTGGCAATGGGGGGGGAAGGGAAGAAACGCACCAAACCAGAACGGCAAGCCAGGCCTTTCAAAACCACAGCGGAGGGGGGGCTGTCCTCCTCATCCTTCAGAATTCCAGCAGGGGAGACTGGGAAGTAAACTTGAGTCCAACGATTTTTCCTTGAGAATGAGTATTGAGAAATGCCAGCGTAGAAAAAGGGGAGGAAAACGAGTGAAATAAGGGAGGGGGAAAACACTGCCGCACAAGGAAGCAGTCGATACCGGTTGGCATCTTGGTAAGCGTAGTGAAAAGGGACCTCAGAACCGGGGGCATATCTCTCAGACAAACAAACTGAGAGAGACTGAACAAATGTTATGCGTCTGGCGAGACAGAAAAAGAAATCTACAGAAAAGAGGACGAGTCGCAAGGTGGCTGGGAGAAGGATTCACGGACGGGAGTAAAGGTTGCTGCCGCTTAATTTTCAAGGTAGACGAAGTAGAAGGAAAACAGTACACACCATGAAGAAGCGCAGCAGGAGACTGTCTGAGAAAGGAATAAACACGAAGAGGTGGGGCCCAGAGGAGGGAGAAGGGAGTGGGTTCGAAATCATATTGAATAAAAAAATTGCACGGGGAAGGTGCCAAATTAACTGGGGGAAGAGGGGGCACGGGTTTGCTGAAAAAACAGGACTAAGAAGAGAGAATGGGCCTCCCTACCGGCCAAGATCCGCAAAACGCTTTATATAGGGAAGGACCATTGGACGATATTCGTGATTCTTTTGGAAAGAAAGGAGGATATTCCGATTCCACATACCTCACCGCGCGTGGAAGCCGAATTACGGCCAGAAAGAAAGCATGTTCAGGAAGGAGGGGGAACGCAGAAGCCTTACATGACACTACTGAAGCGAGGACGAGGAATTCTGACCCTAAATGAAGGGGCAGCACTCAAGCTTGCCAGGAAGGAAATTATTCGGAGGTTAAAGGGGGAGAACCATTAAAGGGGTTATCCGGTGTACATTCGCAAATGTAATCCGGCGTTGAAATGAGGTGGATAGGAAAAGAGAGGATGAGGGGGGGATACGGTCAACTTCGGAAGCACGCACAGGGAAACGAGAATCTTGTAAAAAATATGAAATCCCTCTAAAAGGAAAGAAACTGAAGTATTGGGTTAGCAGGTTATGGGTCTGAACACGATTGGGGAAGGAGAATTACTGAGGGGAGTCCGCGGATCGACGAGGGCAATCGGGGAATCCCGATACATAGGACAGGCGGCTAGATGAGAAAAAGGGGGAACTGGAAAGTAGAGAGGCCGTCAGGGGGGTGGGGCGAGGTCCGGAGAAAGGTTTTCTTAAAGCGGAAAAGTAGATGGGACAACAAAAAGAGATGCGGGTTTAAGTGGGGAAAAGAATTCTTCAGCGGATGGGGAGGAAGGTTAAGGTCCTTACAAAAGAATACCAAGTGGGGAGAATAACCACCCATATGCGAAGAAGGCGGTCGTTCTTCAAGGCGGGGGAACAACGAGACAACTCAGACCACAAAGAAGCATGTCTCTCTGGGACGAAAGAGAGAAAGTAAATTAATAATGGGAAAGGACGTCAGAAACACATCCACAGGCATCTGGTTGCCTCGTCAAGGGGATCATACAGGAAAGGAAGCAGTGGAATACCTATGGAGAGGGGGAAAAAAAAGCTGGGACGTCGGGCGGCGTAACCAGAGCGTGGAGTTTGCTATCTCTTTGGGGATGGATACTTTGAAGGGACGCTCTCTAGTAAACGATCTACGGGGAGAAAAATTCGTCGGCGGGAGAGGGGGAAAAGACCCGGAATGGGAAGAACCGTAGTGGTCGAATGGGGTGTTCCAGTATTGCAAAACTTTCGGAAGAAAATTAATTATTGATGCTCGGGCAAAAGGGGACAGCTAAGTAGCCAGTGACGCTTGTTGGGAGAGTCACGATCAGGAGGGGAAGAATTTCTTCGGGGGACTGATCTTCGTTCAGCATCAGGAGTGCCTTCTCTTCCGGTTGAAATTCGATCATTGATGCTTCACCGGTAAGGGCGCTTCAGCATCTTCGAGGTCAGGCTTTCCTACGGTTGAGGACCGTCTTCATCGCAAAGGTGACGTATCGATCAGACTTCGCTCAGGGCCGCCTCGATTCTTTGAGGGGACTCCAGCAGTTAAATTCCAAAAATCCGAGAAAAGAGGAAGTCCTTCTTCCGCAAAACTAAGGGAGGGAGTAAAAAAAAGGGGGGGTCTGGGGCGGCGAGGACTTTTCCTAGTCCAGGGTGGTCAACGGTGAATCAACGAAGTTAGCGGTCCAGAAGACAGACAGTGGAGAGAGGATTGGAGTCAAATGCTGAAAGTTGGTGCGAAAAAAAGATAGAAGAGGTTTCGGTTTCTTCCTCGCGGATCTATGCCATATGATTAAGGAAGAAATCGGAGAGGGAACACAAGACCGAGGGGCGGAAAATAGCTGCTATACACAACGACCGAGTAGAGAAAAAGACCTTAGAATAAGTTGACTAGGAAGAAGACGAGAACCACAAACAATCGAGAAGGGATGCGACAAAGAGGGAAAAATAAAGTAACTAGCAGAGGGGACTGCTGATGAAGAACCCCACGATTTCGCGGGGGAGAAATAAAGCTTCGAGAGGAAAAAGGACTTCAAGTACGCGGGCAGGTTCTGGTTCCAGGCTTCCGGCATCTGGGGAAGGAACATAGGGAAAAAGGTACCCCGGGAGTACTGGAAAAAAGGCGGCTTTGACTCGAGTTGAAGAGGAAAGAGCTTTAGAATCTTCTTCGAGGGCCCCGAACGAGGTGGGGCGAAAAATCCAAATCAAAGAACGCCGGCGAACTCATTTTCGGGATGGTAAGACAAGAGGGAGGAGAAATGCCCGGAAAAAAAAAGAAACGGTCCCCGGTGCAACCTCAGGGGCTGAAGGGCAGGAACCCGCTGACTCGCGTAACGAAGAAAGCACGTGGCTTGTGACATGAAAACCAGGAAAGATGTTGAAAAGAGTTCGAGGACTTTCTTCAAAAAAGAACATTCCCGTTCGTAGGGGTCATAAGGGACGCCAGCACCTCAGGGAATGTCTGCAAAAGCACAGTCTAACCGGACCTCTTTAGGCTCCGGTCAAATTCGCTTGAAACCATCCTCCAGGGCAACTTCACGCGGCTCATCAGCGAAAGGCAAGGCCGAAATGACGCCTGCGGGGCGAAAGATTCCAACAGATGCGAAAACGATACTTTTCATAATCAAAGGCAAAGTCCGAACAGGGGAAGACCTAGAAATCAAGGATTGGGCGGGAACCAAAAAACGGGCAAACCATTTCTTGGTTGGTCTGGGGGGGTGACGACAAACCAGGGGGTTGGGTTTGTAGGGGGTTGGTGTTGGGGGGGACCTCACCCTCGCACTGCTCGGCTCACTTTGCATAAAAGGAGGCAGGTGCGGCTAGGGGAAAAAGAGCAAGACGCCAGATTGGGGAAAGAATGGAGTTTGAAACTCCCGCCATCAGGCATTCCTACACCTTAACGGAAGAATAAGGAAAAAAAAAAGGAATCACCCCTGGGGGGGTGTGGGAAGGTGAAATTGGGGAGACTCGGTAATGACCACACAGGGGGGGGGGGGGTATCGGAAGTCAGGGAAAAGAAGGGCAATTGACTTCGATGGGGCTTACATCAGACTAAGAGACAGCACTCAAAGGAGAATCGAACTGTAGGAACTCTTCGATACTAAGGTGGGGGAACGCCTTGTAGAGGCTCCCTGAGGACACTGGAGCATCATGAAGAACGAGGGCCTCTGGGAGGGGAGAAAGCCTGGAGTTGGGTCTTCTTCCTATGAAAAATGTTAGGAACCAAGACTCCTAAAGACTGACGGCCAGGTACAATCGAGGAAAAGCGGCTCTGGCCGGGATATGCTCAACGAATTTTACTTGAGAAAAAGGAGAAGTGCGAAGGGTCGGGACGATACTCAGAGGACCAGACAAATTTGAAGACGGCAAAACCAAAATGAGAGGGGGCCAAAAAACCTCGCGAAGTTCCCGGGACGGACATGACGGACGGGTGGCGAGGAGTCATCGAAAGAAACCCGTGAAATATGTAAATCATGGAACCTGACTATCTCTATTCGCCGAGACAAGCCAAGAAAAAAGTCTCTTCAAGGGGGGATACGACGAAGACGTCTACAATGACCAGGACGAGGTAAGTTAAGAAAAATGACGCTAGGGGACGAGGGTAACTTATAAAGAGAAAAAGGATAACAGTATCGCGGAGAGATTAACTAGAAATGAAGCGCTCAAAACCCGTCAACAATTTAAAAGGGGGATTTCGCCACGCGCAATTTCCGAAAATTAACGGCCATAGGTTGGGACGAGCCCCGAAGAAGGAGGGGGGGTTCTGATCCAGACCAAGGGGCGAATCGAACGGTTGTGAATGCGGACGGCTGGTCTTCCGTCCTTCACCAGCAGGGGGAACAATGACACTAGCAAGAGCCTTAATAATGATCCGGCAAGAAGAAGAGATAAATCAATTTTGCCAGGGTTAATCAATGGGGGCATTAACGAACAGGTGGAGTGTCGCACCCTTCCTAAACCTCGGTCAGATCAGAAAAAAGCAAAATCCTCACGAGGGAAAAAAGGTCAAAAACAAACGGCTGCATTAGCGACAGGATCAAAACTCAAGAAGCTACCACAAGGTCTAGTCTCCTTCATTTTACCAGAGCGGGAGGGGGTCGCTGGCTGTTAGGGGACACCCCTAAAAGCATCAAGACAAAGGAAAAGGTCCGCGCCATTCACATGAAGGCAGGCGGCTTCAGACTCTAAATAAAAAGGGAACGGCATGACGCTCGGGACAGGAAAAAAAAAGGAACCCCCAGCCTCGAAGAAAAAGCCGAAAAAGGGAAACCACCCGGATAAAGAAGGAGTGCCGTCGATGGTCGGGGGGCCCGGCGCTCGCAAGGAAGGCTCTGATAGCAAAGCAAGAATTAGGGGGAAAGGGTCTTCGAAAGTCGGAGGATGGATACACGGACACATATCCCTTCAAAATCCCAAATAAGAAAGTGACATTAGGGAGAAATAAATCATCAAAAAACAACAACGGAGGATTATAAGTAAAAATAATGGAAATGAGAGGAGCTTAAGATACGGGGTTTCCCGGGTAGCTTAAAACCGCAAGAGTTAGTCCTAGGGGAAAACAATCGAAACCGAAGGGCCAGCTACGAAAGAAGACGCGACGCAGCGGTCTTGAAAGAAGCCCATTAAAAAGCCAGGATAAGGCGGGATCCAGGGGGGGGGCGGACTTTTGGGAGAAGCAACAAAAAAAAAAAAAAGGGGGGAGTTTGGCAGGGCCCTTACAGTTAGGGCCGTTCCTTGGCGTAGGGAAAAGGCCGCCGGACGAAAGCCTTTGTCTCGAAGGTCACGGGGGAAGAGGATAATTGGTTTGAGACTCGCCGAGGGGGAACACTCAAGTCAAAAACTTAAGTAACAGACTACAGGGGGGAAGATTTGGGCGGGAAGATGTAGGTGTCCGCGAAGGCAGAGGGAAAAAAGGGCATACCAAATAACGTCACGGAGTTTGGGGGGGGGAAAAAGGGGGGAAAGATGTAATTTTTAGAGAAAACGCCTTCGCCGTGCACCGGGTATTTTTATCCTCCCAATTTTAAGAGATCTCGTAATGGGGAGGGCCGGCGCGGAGCACGTTTGAGAGTGGATCAGGTGGAATGAGGGGACCCATTAAAGGTCCGACCTTCTTGAAAGGAAAAGTCGCCTAAGGAGGAGAGGAGAATAACACAAAGAAATGTTAATTGAAAAACCAGGAGGGGGAAGAGGGGTAGGGGACACGGGGAAAAAAACAACACTTAACTTTTTCAGGAGGGGAGGGGACGGAGAGCCTAAAAAAGCAGTCGTCTTCCAGGATTTCATCAGAGGAGGAGGAAGCCTTCTTTCTCGAAGTCCTGAGTCAGAAACTCGAAAAAAGAACTCAGCTTGGGAAAAAATCAATCCTGGTCCTAGGCCGGGAAGCTTCTCCGGACACTTGAGAGGTTGAGTTCGGGTTTTACAGCTGGAAGACCTATCAAGAAGAGGGCTAATAGCAACAAAAGTGGAACCTGTCAGGCAGGGCCACGGGAGGAGGAGAGGCTCAGACGCAAAGCTCAGCCGGCCGGCACTGTCGGGAAGGGTTGGACGCCTCGAAGGGGGACGGCTTGCAAGACGGGAATTGGGGGTGGAAGGTTCTAGTAATCGAAAGAGGGAGGAGGGCTTGCCCTCTGGAAAGGGGTGGTTAAAAATTGAATCTTCAAGACAAAGAGGGGGAATGGGGCGAGCAGGTTTCCTGGCCGGGGACTAAGCGTCTAGTATTACGGAAGGGGAGAAAATCTCCATAGGAGTCGAAAAAGAACACTAAAGGCCAAGCGCCTTTAGCGCACTCAGGGACCGAGCCAGGGTCCTCGAGGATGCGGAACGTACGGAGGGAAAGAGAACTTCTTGGGTTGAAAGTCAAAAAAAGCTTGAAACGAGTCGAGAGTTGCAAAAGCTAAGCATGGACGCGGGGTCGATATTATAAGGCCAGCAAAGTCAAAAGCAAGGGGATCCTGGAAATGAAAGGAAACCATTGTTGTGATGCAACAGAAAAAAAAGAACAGGGGTATTGGAGGCTTTGGCCAGTAGTAGTAAGTTGAGGGGGAAGAACCTGAGGGAGGAAAAAATGAGGGGAAAGAGGGAGAAGAAAATGAAAATGGCCTCCGCCTCGACGGCGAAGGTGGGGAAGGGGGGGGGGCGTGAGAAGGGGAGGACACAACAAAAGGAAGACGGTGAAAAAGAGGGAAAAGAAAGTGGGGCCGGGGTTTTGGGGGGAAGCCGTCTTGATTTTCCAATCGGGGCGGCTTAAACGGTCCGGCGTGCAGGCTATATGCGGGGGTCAAAACTGCTGGTCCGGGCGTCTCCGAGCGGAGAAAACGAAAGCTTGGTTAAGGGGACGGGACCTGCCGTGGGCGCTCTAAAGCCTCTGTGCAGGGCATGAATGATCAGCCTGTCCAAGGAGAAAAGGGCCCTCAGTTGACCTGAAATGGGAAAAAATGCGGTGGGGCTGGGCTTCAGGGGGGAAGGAGGAAAATTAACCCTGGGTGGACCAGCCGACGGAGCCCCTAGGGAGAACTAGTGAAGAATGTCGGGGGAGGAATGGGCCACCCTGGGAAAAAAGAGGGAAAAGCTAGTCCGCGGGTCATCACGAAAGGAAGGGGAGGTTAAGTGCCGCTGTTCAGAGGGGGGGCTGGAGGGTGCACGTATCTGAGGAAAAAAAAAAAAAGAAAAAGGGACGGCGGAAGGGAGTGGCAGAGAAAAACAGCCGGAAGAGGGGAATCTACGAAGAGCGAAAGGAAGATCGAAACGATTGCAACGCGGAAAGCAAAGGGAAGGAAATCAAGTTCGTAGTGTCATAGTGAGAAAAACACAGACGGAAGCCTCAACATCACGTCAATCACGAGGAAAAGGGAAGAAGGAACGTTGACCAGGATTCGAACGTAGATCGGATTAAGGAAAGGGGGGGTATTTCGCTATCAAAGTCAGCAAAATGCGTAGGTGGGGGATTTGTATAACTCCTGATCTAGGTGATGACGAAGGTAAAAAGGAAGGTCCATATGGGGTGTCCGAGGCTATGAGAGAGCTTAGACAAGAGGAGGGGTTCAGCGCGAGTTTAGGAAGGACGAAAGTGGATCATATCCGCAGCTCAGGGACCGCGTCTCATTTGAACGTGGTGAAAAAGGGGAAATGTTGAATCAGGAGGCACGGAATCCGTGAGGGAGAAGGAGGGGGAAGAAGGTGGAAGATTACACGCAGATCATAGACGGGACAACACTTTCGACTATTCGCTACAGAAGAAAGGTGGGGTATTTGGGGAGGAATGTACGCGTTCTCGGAGGATGCAGGGGAAAAAGAAAGAAAAGGCGGAGGAAAATCTATTTAGGAAGAGAGAAAAGGTTCTCCAGCTTCGCTCGGGGAAAAAAACTCCGACAGCAAAGGGGAAAGAGAATAACCAGTAAAGGCGAACATAGACATCTTATAGTAGAACGTAAGCGAGCTTTTAACAGAAGATTCCCAAGAAAAAAAATTGGATTGTAAATTAACATCAGAAGGAGAAGGAAAGGTATATCCTGACCGAAAGCCTTCATTGGTTAAAGGAGGGACAAGGGGGCCCGCCCCCCTTTCGAAAATAAGAGGGAAGACGGGCTAAATCAACGGCTAAACTGGAGGAGAGGGAGAGAGAACGGAGACAAACTGAAGAAAACGAAGAGAAGAAATATGAGCTCCGCCAGGGTCGAAAGAAAAGGGGTCAAGGCGGATCACACTCCGTCACACTTCTGCTGTTAGAAGGAAGAGCACGCCTGCCTTTAGAGGAGGATAATTCCTGTCAATCTTGAATCCTACAGCGGAGTAGAGAAATGAGTATACGTCCGCGAAAAGCCAGGGGGAGGACACTTTTTGACTCTTAAGAGGTGCGACGGGAAATCTGGGGGTTTCATAGGAAAAGTGTGAGTTTCTGTCATCAGGGAAACACGGACTTCAGAATAAGTCAGAGCGCGCTGCAACGACCTTGGGTTTCCACAGCTCGGTCTGCAACTCTAACGCTGAGGGAAGAAAACGAGGACAGACCTCATTGAAATAACCTTAAGACCTTCCTTAAGAAAGTGGACCGGAAATATCGCCGCCTTGAATTCGGGGGAGCGAGATGAACATGCAGGGGGAGAAGGAAGAAGAGAAGCGAGCATCGTAGGGAACTCGTGCAGAAGAAACCCGCACATATTCTAATGAGTCACAGTGTAAAGAAAGGGTGGTAAAGAAAAAGGGGGGAAAATCTTCTTCTGGCGGCGGAGAATAGTCTGGTCTAGAGGCAAGAAAAAAGGAAAGGGAAGCGCAAATGAACGGCTTTCCATCTGATAAATTATAAGAGACCTTCATCTTCGCAAACAGAGAAATAAGGAGAGGAATGCGGCAATGCAAAATCTTCGGGGAATACTAATCATCGCCTGTTTAAGGGAATTCTGTGCAGGAAAAAAAAGAAGAACAGGGAACTCGAGGACATCCTATAAAAGGACAGGGGAAAGCGACGGCGTCTTGGAAGAAGGGGGTTCCTTTCTCTTACACCTAACTGGAAAAGGAATTCAAAGATAATTAGTACGACGGGAGTGTCGGATACGGTTCCTTAGTGCCTTGGCCAGGGGGAAAGATAGACGTCGACGTTCAAGGAGAAAGAAAAAACGTCGCCTTCCGGGACCAATTGAAGGGGGGGACACCTGCACAGTGAAGCGCGGGGGGTTCAATAGTATCCCGCAAACAGACGGCAAGGACCCATTCACGCGTCAAAAAATGCGTGGGCTTCCGGGTCTCCGACCGCCGTCAATTCCAGCAGCGAATGAAAGGGAAAGAGGAACGCGAGGTTGGGAGGGCGATGGGAGGAAATTTCCATCTTCATCCACCCGTCAGAGGGGACAGGGAGTAGAGGAGGGACACCATGAAGAACGCAGAAGAGGAAAGACAGGGGGTGGGGGACGAAATTACTTCTTGTCGATCCTCAGGACATGCTGGGGAGGGAGGAGACAAAACAAAAAAACGAGGGGGGGGAGAACAATAGAGGAAAGGGCCGCGGTTAGATCAAACGTTAGACGCTTACAAGATAGCACCGGGGAGAGAGGAATTCCGTTCGTTCTTTTTGCAAAACTGACTTTACTTTCGGCTTGAGAGGGAGGCCGGGAGGGGCCAAGGAATCCACAGAAGCATAGTCGCAATACAGCGTCCGACGAAGGAAAAATGTAATTGAGTCGGAGGAGGGGGGATTGGTGTCTTTGCGGAAGGAAGAAACCGTTTTAAAAAGTTTAAATGGTCAAGAAGGCTTGTGGGTGGTCGGGGGATCCTCAAATGGAAGAAAAGAATCTCTCAAAGGGGGCCAAAAGTAAATTGGGGGGGGGCAAAATGAAGCTACTTTTGGGAGTTCGAGAAAAAATGCAGGATAAAAAAAGGCAGAAGGAAGAGGGGAAAAAACGCTCACCGGTCTGTCTTAGAGTTCATGGACTGGGCCGATTTAATTCCAGGGGGCAAGTTTAGGGGTGTACCGACGGTCGGTTACCTCGATGGAAAAAAAAAGCGTTTGAGGAGAATATGTCCGATGGAACAAGGAAGGCACCTGTTCGCGGCCCTGACAGAAATTAATTAAGGAAGAAAGTATTCTAAGATTCCACTCAATATTGCAAGGGGTGGAAAAAACAATGTAATCGAGGGGGGAGGTTTTGCGAAGACCATAAAAAGGGTCCGGGTAATTCTCGACGGATAACGCAAGGGGGATGAGGTTTCTTGCCAAAGAAATGGAGGGGTGGATAAAAGCCTGAAGCATCCTGGCGAAGACTAAGAAAAGATGTCCACCGATTACCCTCCCGGGGAGAACGAAGAGCACTCCATTAGTCACTGGTGTAAAGGAGATGAAAGAGGGATCTAGGCTAGCGTCCGGGAGGGATGCCGAAAATCGTGACAAGAAAAAGAACATGCATGCGAGAGCCTATCGGGCGAAGCTGCATGGACAAGTAAGGGAGGTCCAAGGGGAGTCCGGAGGGCAGGAAGTTGGAGGAGACCAAGTATTTGGGGAAAAAAGTCGTGGAACTCTTTTCAAGGAAGGAGGGAGCGGAGGGAGAGGAAGTACTGTGAGATTTCGCATCACCGAGGAGGGGAGAAATGAAGAACAAACAACTGAAGGAGCACAGGGTTCTTCACTTATAAAATTATGGAAAACCACGCGCGGAATGTCCGCGGGGACTACTATACGAGGTCTCTACTAGGTCAGAGTCTAAGGAAAAGAAGATCCAATCGACCAAAGAGACAGGCAGGAGGTTTGCGTTCAGAAAGAACCGTCAGAAAGTCGTGAATAAGGCTTTAAATAAGCTAGGAAAGGGGATTCGACAAAAAATTTATAATCTCGCCTCGTGGGGGATGGGGGAAACGTTTAACAAGTGCTCCGGAAGACGATCGCCCGTGGTAATTCTGCTCAGGACCAAAGCTCAGGTCTCTTACACTTAAGTCCAAAGCGATGCAGACTAGGTCGATGGGGTCCCTTTCAAGGGGAACTCCTAATTACAAAGGAGGCGTTCTCGCCAAACGGCTTGAAAACGATTCTCCTAGGTGGGAGGAGAGAAGTCGGCCTGTCGGTACCGCATCTTTCCAGTTAATGAGCGCACGGGGGGCCACAGCATCGAAATCTCGGAACTTGGTCCTCTGAAGACTGGGGATATTGCCTTTAAGGAGCGGAAAAAGTAAGGGCCAATTGGAGAAGAGTTGAAGGGGAGAGAATCGGTGAGCACAAGTCGGACAGTCTAGTCAGAGCGGAGGCCGCAAATTTCAGAACTCAAAAAGGGTTCCTTGTCAGGAGGGGGTCGAGGGCAGACGAAAAACAGGTCCGGGATGAAGAAACTTTCGCGTGAGCACGAGAAAACTTTTCAGGGGAGGAGGGAGGGAGAGGAGTTTAATATTTTTCGTGAATAAAACGCGGAGCAGTCCAAGAAGTCACTGTCTCAGGATGCAACATCTGAAAGGTTTGGCACCCAAAACACACTGGGGGAAACAAAAGGGCGTGGTCGGTGCCTGGCTCTTTATTGATCCATTGAGGAGGAATTCAAAGAGCTTGGATAACGCAAAAGCTGTAAATTATTAATCCTTCGAAGATACAAAAAGAGGGGAAAAAACCGAAGAAATCCTTGAGAATACGGGTCTCAAAAAATACACCCATCGGGAAATGGATTTAGGGGAAAGAAAAAGAGTCACTCCTTCAAGGGAGGATTGATTTGAGGGAAAAAAAATTCTCTTACAATCCGTCAGATCCTGGAAAAGGACGGTCAATACGAAGGGTTTTGTAATACTTGAGGGGGGTGGGGGAAAGTCCGCATCTTGAAATTACATAGAAAGAATCCTCAGGAAAGGTTCGAGTGACTGGAGTTGATCCGAGGGACAATCTCCAGCTTAAAGAGGAGGGAGATCGCGGAATGCCACGATCGGCGGGGGAGGGAGAAAAAAATCTCAGAAACTCTAGCGAAGTCGGCTGTTAAAAAAGGAAAATTGGGTTTACAACCAAAAAAAAGCCAAAAGAGGGAAAGCGTCACTTTGCAAGACTTCTGAGATTCCCGCTACGCGCTGTGGGAAAAAAAAAGACTCAATGTCTTTGCATTAATAAAGACATCTTGATGGTTTCGGGCGGGATTCCGGGAAAGGGGGGGCACAGGTGTCTGGGAGAACCGGAAGTCCAAAAACCGCTGGAAGGGCAGCCCAGAGCAAAGCGGGGCCGTCGGCAAACGGGGGGGGTCAGCCGGGGGGAAAAAAAGCTTCCAGGAGATAAAGGTTGCACAAGAGGGGGCTGTCCTCTCCAATTCCGGAATTCCCGACAGAAAGAGCATTAGTCAAGAGGGAGTCGGAGAAGGAACATCGGAGAGGAGTGACTTTTCATGGGGCAGAAAGTATCGTACATTGAAAGAAGTAAAAAAGAAAAATAAAGTATTTCCCGACCAAAAAACGGGCCCAAAAAAAGGGCTTGAAGAAAGGGAAACATCTCCCTTTGGGGGATTGGTTGGGGACACGAAACCATCGCACAGAGGGACAGCTCATTTAACGGATGCCGTCAGCTGATGAAACAGCAGTCGCCCGAGGTTCACATCCGGCAGGTGGGGAAAGAAAAACGTAAACTTCAAAAAATTCCTCACATAACGTAAAATAAGGGAACAAAACTCAACACCCGGGAAGGGTGCAGTGTGACTCAATTGAATCCCACCTGGGGTTGCGCGGGAAAAGTCATTGATCCCCTTGATCGGTTAAACCGAAGGGCCTAAAGAACGCGCAACGAGCTAACTTCGACTAGGGAGAAAAGCGAAGGGGGTGAAACAACTTTTCGTATGGAGACGGAGTAAGGGCATCTATAATTACCACGGGGGGGCTTCGGACGAGGCTCTCATCTAGGATTAAGGTAAAGGACTCAACATTAACCTGCCCAAGCAATCGAAGGGCGTACCCGAAGAATCATCTAATCTTCCGCTTGAAGACTCACTAACGGTTCACGCAAACTCTCACAGGGAGACTAAAGTCGAAGAAAGATAGGACCAGAAAGCACAAGGAAAATAAATCGAGTTCTGACCGTCCACACCTTCGAGGAGGGGCACTGATAAGACGACTCGTAAACTATGTCAGGGGGGGAAAGGCTCAGGAGAAAATCGGGCCGATGAAGAGGACTATGACTACCGAAAACTCGGGGAGTCGCCGAGGATGAGAAATCAATACTACAGGGGGGAAGAAAAGTGGGACAAAAAAAGAAGAACTCGACATGTAAAGGAAGAAGGAAGGTGGAAAAGAAAATTCGGAGAGAGGAAGATGTACTATTACTAATAATAAGAATGGGTATTCAAAAAAAAGGAAAAAGAGTACGCAAGAAGAGGCGCCGAAGCTCAAGGAAACGGGGAAAAAACGGACGTTCTTGGAAAAAGGCATGTCGAAAGGAAGGCCGGGTGTCAGAGAAAAGAATCAGCTTGTTGTTCTTCCGCTCCAAAGTGTGACTTCTCGATTGTTGCGGGGAAAGGGGCGGGAAACAAGAAAAGTAAAAAACGAAACAGGCCAAAAGAACTCAAGATAGTTCGCGAAAGAAGCCTTAACGATCGAAAGTCAATTCGGATCCAGAACCAAAGTGAAAAAAGCTAACGTCGGAAGAAAAAATGCCCTGAAAAGGGGGGGATGCCGGGACATACGACCGTAAAGCGGGAACGGGCAAAGAGTAAATTCGCCCTTGAAAGCTGAGAAAGGGAGATGACCCACTGTTCTATGGCTCCGTCATTGGTGAAAGGGGAGGGTCTACGTAGAAAGTCAACCCGGGCTCACTCCTCTGGAAGGAGAATTGTCCGCGTACCCATGCAGAATCCTCTGAGTTATTCAGCAAAGGGAGTGAAAAGAGAAGGAAACTTCCATCATCAGAGAACCCATCAAGCTCGCTCATAAAAAACAGGAAACCCCAAAGGATCACGGAAGGAAGGCAAGTCTATCAAAACTTTGAGTTTCCGAGCGAGACAGTTAGAAGCGGGACCTAAATAGAAAGATGTGTTAGGGGTGTTCAAAAAATCAAGTTCGGGGGGGACGAAGGAGGGACCACAGTCCACGAGAAACGGGACCAAGGAATCCCCCTTCAAATCAGGAGAAGTTCCGTCGATACGTATCTTCAAACACAAGAAGGGGGAAGAGAGAGTATATTTGAGAGAAGGAAATGGACGCAGCATGGGTTCAGGTTCTTACTCTCGCGGGAGGAAATTTGGGGGGGGGGAAAAAGAACGCTTGACCTTACCAGGAGAAGGAAGAAGCGAAAGAACCGAGTCGCACTCTTCAAATCGCAGGGGGGGGGGGGATCATGCAGTTGGGATATGGGGGGGGAAGGCAGCGCGAACGATGAGTGAGCCTGGGTGAACCCGTACGGCGGGAAGACCTGGTCCTGGGGGGGCAGGGGGGGAGGAATCGCAGGGGAGTATGGAGGTCTTGCAAACTCTGACAGTCTGGGGGAAAGGAGGCGTTGAAACGAAGACTACTTGGGGAAATACGAGGGAGAAAAGTAATTAGAAAAGAAGGGTTGGTAGGATATTGCACGATTTATGTGTAAGCTAAGCTCGGAAAAGCAAACTCGTGCTACCTTTCGTATTGGAAGATCAGTTTCATTGTGTTCTTATGTCACGGTAGAAGAACTTCACCAGTGTGTGGTGAGGGTATCACAAATTGAAGGGAGTTCATCTTGCAAAGAGGACAGGGTATAACGCGCGGGATGGAAAGGGTGACATGCGTGTGAAAAAAAAAAGAACCTTCCGGAACGCAAGGGAGAAGCTGAAAAGGCCGGAGAAAAATTACAGACAAATCGATTCGGGGAAAAAAAGGACCTGTATTTAGAAATGAGCGTCGAAATCAACAAGTTCGCGCGTTCATTCTCTTCTGCTTAAAACTCGTCTAGGGGCGCGTAATCTCTCAAGCGGCGTCTAAGCCTTCGTCGGAGCGAATGGGCCTTCCTCCTGGAAAACTCCTCGAAGGGGACGGATTTTACAGGCATAGGCCTGGTGTACTTGTCAAACTGACGGAGTCGGTGCCCAAGGACGCATCGTTGACTGGAGTGTTATCTCAAGAGACGAAAGCGAGCATTCGGTTCTTAGGAATGAGAGTAAGATCAGGCTGAGCGGGGAGATTCACATCTTCTTATAGAAGGCCGATATATCAGTTTAAAGAACTGTGTGGGGGGGAATGCCCTCGAGGGAAATTGGGTTTAGGTTGACCAGAGAGGATAGAGGAGGGATTCGACTTTTAACTTGCCAAAGTTGAAATCTTTTAGAAGCAGTACCGAGGAAAACATCGCGTGAATGTAACAAGTCAGTTAAGAGTACGGGCAGGGGGGGAGAAGCGCTGATGGAGGGCAGGGCGAATTCAGCGAGGAAAGTAAACTCCTTCACGCGAATTGAGCCGCAAAACCTCCGACCGAGGTCAGAACAAACAAATGGAAACTAGAAACCAAGGTCGTTGGGACCTAGTAGCGAACGGCTCGATAGGGGAGGGCGCGAGCTGCGGCTTGTTCCCGGGATGCTCAGGAAATCTAACCCCAAACCCCCCCAAAGCCATCGCAGGGAAGACTTCAGCCCACCGGGTGGGAGAAAAAGGGAGGAAGACAAAAGGTAGGTGTCTGCTGGCCAGGGGAGAGGAAAAGTGGGGAGGAGGGAAGGCACCACAGGGGAGGGGGTGACAAACCGCATGAGGAACATCGGGCGAGCTTACTTAGCTGGGACTCACCTACGACTGGAAAAGCGGTGGGAAAAAATTGGGAGGATAATAGTGTCTTTCGGTCGCAAAACAATAAAGAAAAAAAAAAGGGAGTGTTTCAACGGGAGGAAAAACTCCCGTGGAGGGGGGGCATTTTGTGGGGGAAGCCCGACAGTGAGGTCTGAGTGGACGGCGGACAGGTCGAACGGCTTGCCTAGAGGAAAATATCGGAAACGCCCGCGGTGTAAGGAGAGAAGAATCTCAGGACGAGGGAGTTGGGAACTGGGGGGAGGGGGTTCAGGGAGGGGGGGCGAAAAGCCGATTTCAGGGCAACCTTTAGGCCTTAAGAAGGTCAGGAGCCCTCTGAAGGTAGTTGTTAGGGGACAGAATGTGAACATGACTGTGGGAACGGATTTATACAAACTAACAAAGGAAACTCAGGCCGCGGAAGCATGGAGAAAGTAATCACATGGGACTGAGAGTGGGAATGTGTCCAGAAACATGAGGTCCAACGGTTGAAGAAACGGGTTAGAATTCAAGGGGGAGGGGTTGCAAATGGGGGACGCGGGGGAAGGACCTCTTGGAGGGAAGGGATCTCGGGATGTCACGTAAGAAGGGAAAAGCCTCACTTCTTGAGGATGGGGCGAAGCTACACAAGAATAAGGGGCCATAGAAAAAGATACGCAAGCGATTCAAGATGGAGATAACTCAAGGGTAAAGAAAGAGGGGGATTTACCTCCCTAAGGAGTCGGGTAGGGGGGTCAGGTATCCTCTTGAACCAAGGCAGGAAAGCACATCAAGAGACAAGGCTTGGTGAAAGTCCCGGGGGTTCCTTTTCTAAGGTTAAGGGGAGGGTTCACGCTAAAAGGGGGGTGAGAATCAATAATCAATCTTAGGAATTACTTTGGGTCAAGAAATCACAGTCAGGAGGGTGGATGCATCAGGTACAAGGAGAATAACTTTGTGGGAAAGGACTAGGGGGGGTTGGCTTTTATGAGCAAGCGAAAGGGGGAAGAAAGGGAGAAAGGTGGTCCATCAGACGCTAGGTGAGGGACGGCCGAGCATCATAAGAGAGGATAAGTAACAACAACATCAATTTTATTGTTGGGAGCAAAAAAAGAAACGAATCACATTTACTCAAGATTCTAGAAGGGGGAAAAAGTCAGGCGTTGATTCAAACCCATGAAGGACAGATAGAGGACCGCAAAAAACACTTTTCCTAAGGAGAGAAGAGAAAGGGGGGTGCTGAGAGTGCTGGGGTCA
>Ga0179591_1199370_pt1 | contig 29631 bp, 42 predicted proteins | sample CZOMad2_1_08_16f_FD_182891 | JGI IMG/M metagenome (GOLD analysis project Ga0179591, IMG submission 182891) | Vadose zone soil fungal communities from Angelo Coast Range Reserve, California, USA - CZOMad2_1_08_16fungal (PacBio error correction) | ecosystem: Environmental > Terrestrial > Soil >...
AAATAAAGAAAACCTTGGAAATCTGAAGAGGGGACCAGGAAGGGAAGCAGGCCGTCGAAGTAGGGGCGAAAGAATAAGAAAAAAAAGCCGAGAAGGAAGCTTCCGTCACGACAGTTTTAAGGAATTAGGAGGTAAAAATAGCGATCGACACCAGACCCAACCCGGGGGGAAGGGGAAAACAATTTTTGGACGAATGTCGCTCTCCAGGGTGCACGAAAGGAGGGACAAAAGGTTTGGCCAAAGCGCGGGAACGCCCAGGAAGGATGGGGGAAGCTTGGGAACGCTCAGTGTGCAGGTCTCTTTCCGAGGGATTTGGGGGAATGAGCGCGCAGCGCGGAGAGAGGCGGAGGACAGAGCAGGGGGCGACGCAGGGGGTTTTGGAAAAGGGAAGGAAAGGATACAATTGCGGAGGAAAGGAAGTAAAGAGAAAAGTAGCACGCCCCGCCAAAAATTCTAAAAGAGGGCCCTGGCATCGAAAAAACGGGGGAGGAAAGGAATTCCCTGTATTCATACCAAATTTGCTAGTGGAAGAGAAGACGGGGAGTATCGAGGAAGACGACGGATCTACTTGCGAAAAGACCTGGGATATCGGCGACAAACGCATAGTCTACAACATTTAATTGTTCCCATCACACCGAATGCATTGGAGGTGCCTCTCAGCGGACGGGGGGGCCCAGAAAAGAAGAAGGGACAGCTGTTCCAACTCTAGTGGCCGGAAGAATCTCAGTTAAAAGGAAGGACACCATCCACATCCACCAGCGAGTCAATCTGGTAAAGGGAAAAGGCTGTAATAGATCACGTTGCAGATGGGATAAAAGGGCAAGGGGGAAGGAGTTCGGGATAAAAGAAACCATTGTGAGTGGGGAAATGGGGAAACTTTGGAGAAAGGAAAAGGGGGGACCTTTGATTTTCCCCACCCAATCGAAAAAGGGGAAAAATGGCCATCGGCCGACGGCCGGGGGGAGGTATCTCCAGGTTTTGTCCCTTTAGAGATGGGGGCCTACGCTATGCACAAACAGGGCGCCGCTCCCCGGAAAACAGGGACGGCCTTCAGCAAATATACCAGTCGAATGTAACAGTCCATTAACGAAAAAACCTTTTGTTTAAAAAACTGGAGGGGAGTTCGCGTTGGGACAGGCTCCCAAGCCGGGACAAAGCAGTTGATGACAAGGGAGACGGAGCAGGGGGAAGCCCCTTTGCCGCCTTTCGAACCACCGGGAAAGTACAAATAACCTGTGGTGGCCCTGTCCAAGAAAGGGAAATGCGAAACGGACAAGAATCTGAACGGCATCTGGTCGAGTGGAGAGGGGGAAGGGGAGCTTTGGACCTACATTGCTGTGCAGGATCGCGGAATTTGGAAATCTCTTGGCCAGGTTGGGGCGGGAAGACCATAGCCTAGGCGAGATCCACGGAATCCCTAAGGGTCCAAAATAGCCGCTCCCTCGTGTTCATGTGGCGGCATCGATAACATGGCCGTCCAGGAGGGTGGACTCATCCACAACGTCTAAAGAGGATAAAGCGCTAAGAGCCGAGGGGTAGCAAAGTGACATCCAAGGTTCAGAGGGCCGCCAACACAAAAGTGTAGACCACCCGAATACCGGAGGATGCTGGGTAGGCGGCCATGATGTCAAAACGGTAAGGTGGTTGGAAAGCAGTGTTAAGGCTGTGCGTCCTATTCTTGAGTCTCACTCGCAAAGGAATGGTTTGTGAAAGCCCTTTGAAAAGACCACAACCAAACAGTTGTGCAGGGACAGGATGGGACAGATGACTAGCTTTTGGGAAAACTGGCCGGTCAGAGTAAGGCATGTTCCTCTCCTGTTTTGGGAAGGGGAGGCGAAGGGTTTAAAAAAGAACTCAAGAAGTGAGAGAAAGGAACGGAAGTCTGATCTTGTAAGGTACGGAAAAAGAATGAGGCAGATGGGGTACCAAAGGAACTCGAGAAAAAACTCCAGGGGGGGGGAAGGGAGGTGGAAAAATGGGGTGTAAGGAAAGGAAGAGTCGAGAAGATTACAGGCTTAAAAGGGGAATACCCCGTCAAGGTCCTCCTTGGTGGAAATGGGGGGCGGGGGGGGAAGATACGCCTTGGAAAAGGGGAAAAAACAACGAAAAAAATCACATGAGGGAAATCAGAGGGGGGTCGTCACAATCGCGAAATAACCAAGTGAATCGCATCGGGGGCAATTCGCCGCAAGCGCGCTAAAATAAGATGCTAGGGGAAGAAGGAATGAGCAGATGAAACCTTAAAGACGACATTTGCAGAAACGCTGTGAGGCACAGCCTTGAATTCCTGGAGAAGGGGAAGAGGAAAAAGGTCCTGAAACAAGGGGAATCCGGGGGGTAGGTTTCAAGTGCGCCCTAATCAATCGGAGGTCGTCATTGGAAAAAAGGATATATGTGGGGAGGGCCTCAATGGGTAGAAGGGTGGCATTCCAGACGGGAAGAAATGAAAGAATCGAACTAAAAGGGGTTAACACCAAGAAAAGGAAAGGTGAAAAAGACGCCGCACGTAGGGAAAAAGGGGGGGGGCATCAAAAAAGCCAACAAAATGAAAGTTGGATGGGGGGCACTTAATGCTCAAAATACATCGGTCTTCAAGCAGAGGGATTGGGTCAGTGAGTAAGAACGCTGAGAAGAAAGAAATGAGGAGCAGTGTAAATAAGAAGGGAAGATGGAAAAATGAGCTTACTGCCAGGCCTTGGCTCAACAAACCTTTGGGTTGCTAAAAGGGAGGGGGGGAAGCACGACCAGCAAGAAACGCGTCCATATTAAGGGAGGGAAATGAACTTAACCATGAACAAAAAGGAAGGTGTCTACATGCTCCAGGGGGAAAAAGTCGCAGTGCCTACAACTGGTCCAAAAGGAGACATGGTCCTGAAAGTCGGGACGGCGGTCTTGGACGTAACTCCCTTTGGGAGGTGACCAGGGGAGACCCAGGAAAAGTCTGTACCGAGGGGAGGGGGGGAGTCAGACTAATCTCGTACTAAACACAGAGTACTGGTCAACCCAGAGAAAAAAGGCCTGGCTAGGGGGTGGAAGACTACGAGGACTCATTTGGGGGTAATCGGGATGGCGGAAAAACGGGAACATAACTCCTTTGAAGGACGCACATCCAGAAAGAACAGAGGGGGAAAAAAAAAAACAGAACTGAAGGGAGAACTCCTAGGGGGGGGCGATTACTGGTGAAGGGGGACGACTCCTACGGCCGAACCACAAACGCATGGACAAGACGAGCCCAAGGCCACGGGGAGTTTTTTGTCCTGGGGAGATAAAAAACTCTTGAAGAAAAGCTTTGAAATGTTCCTCACAGAGGAAACGCCAGCACAAGAGTATGGGAGGGTCGATAGTTGTGGCAAGGCAAAGACTGGTTTCAAATGAGACAAATTATAGGGAAGGGGGAACCAAGGAAACCCTCAAACAAAGACACCGGGGACAGTAGTAGCCAAAGATCCCAGTAAGACGAGGGCTAAGCGAGGGTAAGCCAGCACAAAAAAAAAAGACATGTCAGCAGGTAAACTCACGCCAAGTTTTGCATGAGCCTTCATGTTGTGAAAAAAGACAAACTGACCGCAGCCTTAAGAAGACGAGGGCACACTAGGTAAGAAAAAAAGTGTCTCAGGTAGGTCGGAAAGAAAAAAAAAAACATACGAAAAAAAAAAGACAAACTCCCTTCCCCTGGATGTCCAGTCCTCAAAGGGGGTTCCCTGACAGGCAGGTTCCAGTGGAAGCAAGCCCAGAAAAATCCGACACAACTCTAACCAAAAAAAAGGGGATCCGTAGGTTGGTATTCCTTCTAGCTTTGTCTTCCAAACACCCAAATAGAAAAAAAACCCTAGTCCAGGGGGGGGAACGATCATCAACTAACATCGCAGGAGAGGAAAATCCAGCTAATGGTTCGAAGACTCGAAAGGTAAGCATTACAGACGGGATCATGACTGAGAATTACGGGGAAGGAAAGCTTATCACCACAGCGAAAACAGGGTCACCAAGCCGCGCGGAAGACGTTATGACTAGTGGGAGAAAGAAAAAATGAAAGGCTACTAGACAAAAACCAGACAGTCACAAAAACACTTATGGGGGAAAAAAGATGGGAACTGTAGGAAAAAATTTTCACAAGAAAAAACTAAGAAGGTCGTACGCAAGGGGGAAGGAACAAATGGTCTAGGTCCGGAAAAAAGGACTAGTAGTCAGAACCAGAAAAAGAAAGAAGCCGGTGGGGTGAGAAGGAACGCCGTTAAACGGCATCAACTCTTTTGGGGAAGGCGAAAAAAGAGGGGAGAATCCGCAGGTCCGGGGGCGAAAGTAGTTAGTATTTGAAGCAAGAAAACCTTTTCAAGGGGGGTTAACTCACGCCGGGGGAGACTGAAGGAAGGAGATCGAGGTCCGCGTCACTAATCTGAGTAAAAGGGGGGAATCAAAAACTCCACAACGTAAGGGGGAAAGATCGAAAAGAGTGGGTGGTGAGAATCGAACCGATGAAAAAGAGAAAGAGGTCTCGCATGAGCTCTCTGACCAAAGTCAGGTCAAACGAGTCTGACCTGAACAACAGGGAGTCTGAAACGCAATCAGGGAAGGGGGGGGAGAACCCCGGGAGGGGGAGCACGCTCCCACAGAGGAATGTCCGGAATTCAAACAGATACCGATGAGGGGGGTTCATGGTACGAAAAGAATAAAAGTGACTGGTCGCCGGTAAAAGCCCAGCTATGGGTAATGGCATTGTCCGGACGAGACGGATGGGGGGGGAGGGGGGAAAAAAGGTGGAAAAAGTGTCTCAAGGGGGACGAACTCATCTCAGAGGGTGGAGCTTGTATGAGGGTTGGGGGCACTTCAAAACGGGCCGAAGGGAAACGCGGCGCAGATATCAGGCCGATACAGGGAGAGGGCGACTTGGGTCGGTAAAGACGGGTTTAGTACGCTGGGGAAAAAAAAAAAGGAACCTGATAGAGGAAAAGAGGATCTAGCTTTAATAAAAATTACCAGCTAGTCGGAACCCCAAAAAAAGGAACCAATTTCTGCGCGAATGGGACGTTTTGGGTGCAGGGCTAAAAACGGGGTAGAGAGGGGGTGTAAAAAGGGTCAGAGGGGGAAGGTTGCAACTAGAAGGAATACCACCGCCTGGTGAAAAATTCTTGGGGGGGGGACAGGGGGGGGGGATCTGACCTGAGGGGGGGCGGGTAAGTCCGTGAGACAAACTCCGCCAAAAGGCTATGCAATGTGCAATGACGTTTCAAAAAGAGTTGTAGGAAGGGGAGGGCGATGCCTCGGGGTTGTGTTGGTCATCAGAGAAAAAAAAGGGGGGGATTCTTCAAACAAAATTTTCCAGATACAGATCGGGCAAGAAGGAGGGGAACCATAGAAAAAGGATTAGACACAAATCGTTGATTGGGAAAAGTGCTAACGGGCGTGGCGAGATAAGCGGGGGTAAGGGGAAAATCGATCAAGAAATGAGTGGGGCTAAAATAAGAACCGGAAAGGTGGGGTAAACCAAGGGGGGGTGGGACGGATAAGTTGGGGTTCTCCTGAGTTGGGGAGCAGTGAACCCGAAGTCAGGAAAAAGGGGGGCCAAACTCAAGGGCATCAGGGCACATCACGGTGGCAGGTGGATGTCGTAGGGGAGTGCGGTCCCAGGGTGCTAACGGGATTGGTAAAGAACCGTTCCGGTGGACAACCGCAAATTAAGGTTTCAGTGGGGGGGGGGGGGTTCCAGGTACCTTATGCGTAAGCCTTCAACCAGAGAAACCCTTGGAAAAAAAGATGGGGAAAAGGTTCAAATGGGGAAAGGGAATCGGTAGCAGGAGGAGAATTCGAAAGTGTAAAGAACAAGGAGTATGGTTCCAGGTGGGTTGGAAAGGGGAACCAAAGTCCAACAAAAAGGGGTCAAAAAAGGGCTGCAAAAGACAATTACGCAGTAAGGTGGAAAAACAGGGCGAACAGGCCTGTGTAGTAGGAGAAGTACGAAAAGGAAAGTAGGACACTTGGACAAAGGTTTCTAGCCAAGGGAAAGGAAAAAAGCAGACCAGAAGATAAAACGGGAGATGGAAAAAAAAAAGAAAAAAACCGGAAAAATGAACAGGTCAAAGTTACTTGGAAATGTCGTCCCTGCGGGGAAGTTTTCAATGGAAAAAAAAAGACTGAGAAAGGGGTTAAGTGACAAGGTAGCCGGGAACGAAGTAGTATGGGATGGGCTTGAGAAAAACATTACACTTATCCACAAACAATACATGGGGTGGAAGAAAAAGACTGGCACAAGACAACAGAACATTCGGTAAAGGAAGTTAGAGAAACGGAGCAGGGCGAAGGTCTAATCAAAATCACTTGGAAAAGAAGCAAGAGATGCAAATGGAGGTTTGTCGCCGTCAAATCAAAGAAAACTGGTGAAAAACGATATGAGAAGGGCTTGATACAAAACAAGCGCGCCGTGACTGCTCGTTTACTGGGTATCCTCTACTTTGAGATCGGGAAAAAGATTTAAACTTGGAGGAGTTCAGGAAAAAAGAGGGCAACGGGGACCTATCGAGTGAGAGAAGTCAACTCTCTCAAAAGGAAATTGTAGGGACGGGAAGAAAAACGGCTTCAACCCGGTTTAAAGGGTAATCTCAAGCCAGGAGACAACAAGGGAAAAAGGAATGTTGAAAAGGAAGCGAAAAGGAGAAAAGACCGTTTGCCTGCGAAGAAATTCAAGGATGGGGTGAGTACAGCATACTGCAAAATAGAGGAACGAAGGCCACGGTAAAACAACCAGGAGATAAGATGGGGTGGAATGCAAAAAACGCATTGTATTCCAAGGGTCTGAAGCCGGGGGTTTGGGGTGAAAAGAACAAGGCTGACTACCGTCAAATCACCACGGTAAAGACCAGGCCGGTGAGGGGTTCAGACCTACGAAAAAAACGACCAAAGGAGTTCGAAAAAAAAGCTCGAAAAACGAAATAAAATATGGTCTAGGGATGCGGACTTGCGGGTAAAAAAAAAAAATGGGAAGCAGTCGGTTTACGTACTCAAGAGACTCTAAAAACTAAAACATCACAGAACGGGATAAGAGGGCGAAGAAAAAATTGACACCCAGGAAAACAAAGAGAATATGAGATGCCGCTAGGTACGAGAGCAAGAAAGAGGCATCAGGAATGCAAATCTTGGGCTTGTGAAAATTGGAACCTGTGGGGAAAACGTATTGCGGGAAAAAACCAGAAAGAAAAAAAAACCGAAAAAAGAAGAACCAAAACAGGCCGAGCCCGGATGGCTCCGAAGTCAAAACTGGATTCTGGGGGAGCCAGGGTTGTTACAAGGAAACGCACGAGGGCCAAGGAAAAATCAGTCGGCTTAGGAACACAATAAAGACCGGGTGTATTTAAACAAAAATAAACCAGGTCATCGGACGGAATAACCTTAGAACGCGGAGAAATCACTACGTTAAACTTGAATGGGAAGAAAGCGAGAAAAAAAACTATGGATTAAAAGTCTCACCTTAAAAAAAAGCAACATAAAAGGGGGAGTCCTGCACCTAGGAGATCAAACACTTCAAACCTTACGCTCAAGCCCGAACCCAGAGAAGGCAGCGAGAGGGTTACGGGGGGACTCAGAACAGGGAGGGGAAATGGACGAATATTGTAAAATTGGCAACCGGTTTCCGATTGAAAAGTACAAGAAAAGTCCTTATCACTTTTAAAACGGTCTTGTTACCGGAAGTGAGAATACGCGAAGAAAAGGAACCACCAGACTTGGGAAACGGATTGCTACCATTAAAGAGGGCGACGGCTAAACTGTTACGGCTGTGTGAGACCGCTGGGGGGGGGGTTCATATCGGATTAAAAAGTAAGAGAAATGGAAAAAGGAAGACGCCTAAGAGTCCGGCCAAGGGGAAAGTTCAACATGGCGGGGGAAAAATAAACGGTACAGAAGGGAAAAAAACCTGGGGAACCACAGGCAAATCAAATGGGTGGCGTGTATACCCACAAATAAAATACCAGACCCTGATCGAGCCTTGGGAAAAACCCAACCAAAAACCACCCCCCCCACCAACACACACTCATAGCTGGTGGAGGGGGGATGGAGAGGAAAAATGGGGGGGAAATCCGCAGGAAGAAGCTGACTGTCTGAACTATCGGTCAAAAAGGACGAAGAAGAAATGGAAGGTACGTGAGAAAAGTGAATTAGAAAAGAAGTTGGGGAAGAAAAAAAGGGGGGTAGGACATTGACGGGGAACAGGATCAAGGGAATCGAACAAGGGGATCAGGAGAGAACGTTTGCCCCAAAAATGTAGAATACCATGCAGGGTAAGTTCTCAAATTTGTTCAAGGAAGAAGGTACTTTGTTTGGCTGGCGTGATAAGGTGTCGCTCTACTAGGAGACAAGGGGGAAAGAGAAGGGGAAAACATGTCAGCCCAGCGCGCAGGGGAAGTAACACGCAAGGAAGGGATTCGATCCACATAAAAAACGAGAGTATAAACTACAAAAAAAACCACAAGCTTGAAACAAAAAAACTTTAACAGGCCAGCACACCCTGGAGTGGGGGGGTAAATGGCGGCTCAAAAAAAAGAAAGCAGAACAGGGAGACGGGTACAACGGACACAAAAAAAGGGTTGAAGGGGGAGTCTGGGTGCCGATCGCAGGGGAAGTACTCAAAACTGGACTCCTAAACGGAAGCTCAGAGGAAAAAGGGGTGTAGGGCGAAACGTACTACGGGAATGAACCGGAAACGGGAAGAAAAAGGAACTAGGCGCTCTCTCAAAAAAAGAGAGACTTCAAAGAGAGAATGAATACCCTTGATGAAAACGCAATCGGAGGAATGTTGAAGGACCGTCGGACGTAGGCGCAGAAGAAAACATGCAAAAGGAAAAGGGGGAAAACGGAAGCAGGAGGCACGGTGAAACTAAAACTAAGCGAGCACATCCACAAGACCCCTGGGGAAGTGCCCACAAAAAAAGCACTTCGGAGTCCTTTTTCTTCTCGCAAGGCGTCCTGACCCCGTTTAGAAACTAACACGTCCGTCGAAAGGGAAAAGATCATAATGGTTGAAAAAAAGGGGGGTCGGCTAATTCGGAGAGAAAAAGCCCCGTATGTCAAAAGTGTTTTTACTGGGGAGATGAATACTCATATAAGCGGAGGGGAAAAGAAACTAAAAAGTAAAAAGGTCCGAAAGAGAATTACCAAAGGTCGACAACGTCTGCCAAGGGAAGGAAGAAAAAACTTGTAGGGGGGCGATAAAAGCGATGCAGACGACAAGAAAAAAAACTGGACTTCGTCCACGGAAGAACGACCACGCCTTGAGCACAATGTCAGTCAAAGCACCAGAAGAGATTTCTGTCCGCAAGGAGTTGAAATATAAAAAAGTCCGCGGGCAAACTGAAACAACAATCGTACCGTCCAAAAAGAAAAGACCAAAATCAAGTAAAAAGGGGTACCAGTCTGGATCGGTATTCACTTCGCTGGTAGGAATGAGATATACAACACCAGGGAAGTAATTCATGGTGGGAAAAAAAAAAAAGGGGGGGGTTGACCTTGAAAAAACCGCATAGAAAAGCGGTCCCCCATTGGGCCATGCGATAAAATGCCGGCGGAAGGGTCTCAATTGGCGTCTCGGAAAGGGGGAAAGAAGGGAAAAACAAGCAACTGGGCAACCGGAACACGGAAAATCTCAAGGATCGGCAATAAAAGTCAAAAAAAAGGTCTGTCATCCGTAAAAAAAACACTTTGTGGGAAGGAATGGACTGTTGAGTTCGATCGAAAAAAGGGACAAAGCAGGGGATCGACAAGGGATAAGGTGGAAAGGTAAAAATTGAGAACAGGGAAAAGACAGGATGTTCAAGGTCAAAGTGCTTCGAAAAGACAAGATAAAACTCCGAATTTTAGGGTCTGGTAGACGTTCCAGGAGGGTTGGGGCCATTCTGGGGAAGGGAGATATGGAAAAGCTAGGGGGGGAAGGGCAAGCTGAACGAGGGACTAGTTAAAGGACTAATTAACAAAAAGCAGGGTCAAGGGAAAAGGCCGCTGCAAGGGGAGTCAGGTGTGAAACGGAAAACGATGACTGGGAGAAAAATGGACATACCAAAAAAGAGAGAACGCTAAAAATAGGACGTGACGAGACCAGGAAATCAGGGTTCAGTCGGCAACAAAAATAAACCAAACGAATAAAGGGGGGGGAGGAGGAGCAAAAAAGGGCAGAGGGGGAAAATGGGGGGGGGAAGACTTGTGGGAGGAGGGAAACCTTCTGCTTGCGGGCCTCACAGACAACTACGTGAGGACCGGGTCAAGACAAGAAAAAAGAAGGCCCAGAGGTGCAAAAGGAAATAGGCTTGAGGGGAAGGGAAAACTGTCTCTCGCGGAAACGTTACAATTCCTCTTCGCTTTGGGAAAGTAAAGGTTTGGCACAGGGAGGAATTGAGGGAGAAGAGGGAACATGCAAAGGGGTCATCGCGGGGGAAGTTATTAAGGAAACTAAGAGGAAGCGTTAAAAGGTACGCAAGAGGGGAAATAAACTGGCAGGACAAGAAAGAAGGAGGGGTTAGCACTCCACAGTTCCAGGAGTTGGGGCACCTACACCGCCAATTCAGAAGGGCTGGAGGTTGGGGTTATTTTTAAACGGTGCTTACAAAGGGCCCAAAGGGAAACCAGGAGGCAGCAAAAAAGGGGGAAAAGACATGTGCATTCCAAACGCTAACAGGGGGACAATCTGGGAGAGGTGTCCCTTCGTCAGGAAGACTAAAAGAAGAAATCCAGAAAGGGGGAAGTCACTCAATGAAAAAACCGACGATTTGACGAAAGCTTTCCACAGTCGGAAGGGACACTTTTAGAAAAAAAAGAGCTGGTAACGGGTCCGTACACAAAGGAGGTTCCCCAGGGGAATCAACTATCATACTTACTGAGAATGAGCAGGATGTAGGGGGGGGGACTGCAGAGGCAGCCTCAGAGCGGGGGGAATCTTGTTCAGCGAAAACGGAAGAGAAGGAAATGACATAACTCAAAAATGTTTCACAGGAGAGAAGTACGGGGAGAAGGAAATGACCGGCACTTCACCAGGTGGCATCAAGAAAACGCAGAAAGAGAAAAATCCCTGCTGCCCGGGGAAGGAGCAAAAAAAAACAAGATGGAAAGGGAGGTTCTAAAGAAAACGAATAAAGACGCAGACTACTTTTTGGGAGGTACCGGAGGAAAAGCATAGAGAGGAGATTTCGGCCCTGAAGGGTCGAAAACAACTTTAGGGAGTGGGACAGGTAATGGGGGATAAAAATCACGTCAAGGGAGGCTTAACGTGAGACTAACAGGGGTCGAAAAAAAAGAATCCAGTGGGTCCCGCACGACTGAAAAGGGGAGAGGGGGCCGTTTCTTGGGGCTTCGGTCGGGATTCTAAGGAATGTGAGATTTGGCAAGGGGGGAAAGGAGGTAAACGCCGATTCGGGTCAAAAAAACTAAGAAGTTGGGGGGGAGAGCTCCGAGAGAGAACAAAGGACTGTCACTGGGCAAAACCAGGAAAGGGGCGGCATTGAGTTCAGACGAAAGAACGTTACTTGGGTTAGGGAGAGAAAAAACCCGGGAACCAAAAAGGAATTTCAAGACTCTCTAGCAGCATCAATAAGAAAAAAGCACAATTGGACTAGCCCATCACACAGGGGTTTAATTGCTGTCGGGTAGGAAGAATCCAAGGAAGAAACGCAAAAAAAGAACCTGGGGGCGAGACAGGGACACGGTCTTGAAAGGGGAAGGACAAGCATGTATACAGAAAAAAGCAAAACAGCCAGAAAAGGGGTAACCCAAGAAAGTGAAAGGATCGAGCGAGGCAGAGGGGAACTCAAATCGGAAGTCACACAGGAAGAAAGTATAATAGCAAAGCCAACAGGAAAAGCAAAGGTGCTTTATCAACATCGATGCCCATGATCCGGGGGGAACCTGCTAAAAAAAAAAAAAAACAAAAAACCGCTCAAGGGAAAGAAAAAAAAAGGGGTACAGGGTAGAAAGGGGGGGGTCAAAAAGCCCTGCACTCAAACGGAAGCACCCATAGTCCTCGCCACACAGGTCTTGTGAAAATCGCGGTGTAGAAAGTCCTTTAAAAAAATCAGATACAATAATACGCCATGAAAGGGAGGATGCAGAGGGGGTAAAAACTTATAATTTTCGAGAGGGGGGGATGGATCACCAAAAAAGAACGGTCAGAGAAAAAAAAATAAAATAATTTCTAAAAGGGGTGTGTAGAGGGAGAGGTGGCTCAAAAAAGGGGAAACATCAATGAGACAAAAAAAAAAATCATTGACAAACAAAAGAAGGGGGGAAAAGAGGAGGGGTCAAAACTCCTAAAAAGCTAAGAGGTAGGGGGAAAAAAGGAACTCAGATCAATAAAAATTCGTTACCGAAGAGGATCAAAAAGTTGCCCCAGAGGGGGGGGAAAAGAGAGTGAATAAAAAAGTAAAGAGGGAGTCCGAAACCATTATGCGAAGAAACAAGAAAAAAGAAAAGCTAAAAACTTATTTGAAGAGGGTCGAGCAAACGTGAACCAACAACGCCGAGGAGACAGAATTCAAAATAATGACGCAAAAATCTCGCAAACCCCCCCCCCAAATTTATACCGGGGAAAAGAGGATGTAAGAAAAAAGAAAAACAAGTCCGTGGGGGGGGAATTCAAAAAAAACTTTGACCTCACGGAAGCTGATCGGGGGGAAAAGGAGGTTGGACTAAATCTCAAAAGAGGAAGGGAGGAATAGGCAAGAGAATCTTCAGATATATGGAAAGTTCCGGGCTCAACCTTGACCTTTGTGAAAGAGGGGAAGGGGAAGGCAACAATTAAAACGAGCGATGGGGGGACAGAGAAGATTAAGGCTAATGAGTCAAGATCAACAAAAGGTGTAAGAAGATATAGGGGGGGTGTCAAGTGTTGTCGAAGCTCCCAGATGAACGAAGAGAGAGTCAGTACCTTAAGCACTTCCAAAGGCAGTCGGGAAAACTTCCTTCACAGACGAACGTTATATCACTGAACTAATGACAAGTGCCAGGGAGAACCAATCCGTTCAGCCACGCTAAAAAGCGGGCAAGGTATGAATACGAAAAAGGCAGTCTGTAGGATGGGAGGAAAGGGCTGGATCAAACCAAGAGCTCGTATTGGGACTGGCGGTCAGGGAAACGAAATTGGTTCTGAGCGGGGGGGGGGGGAAGGGTTGGGGATGCTCCTAACCTTCAATCAGAGGGGGAGCGTGGTTGCTCTAGAAGGAAGAAGGGGGGGTCGTCTTTCGCAGGGAAGAAGCCGAAAATAACTTGCGGGTAACTCAGGTGTAACTCTGGCACAGGGGAGTAAAGGCTGGGTAATCGGCATCGGGAAAGGACAGGAAGGATACTATGCGTCGACAATTAAGGAGAAAGGAGAGAGGAGGTTAAGAGATGTTAACGGAAACGGGCTCAATTGGAGGGGTGGTGTAGGAATTGCTGCTGGTCAGTTGGGGCGAAAAAGGAGATCAAGTACACCCTCCGGGAGCAATGCTGGGGGGGGGATCTTATTCGAGACGTGATGGGGGGGGGGGGAGGGGGAGGAACTAACTGGGAGAAGAATTGAGAAGGGACCAAACCTATGCACTTTCATCCGGGGAAGGGAGGAGGCTGTCCAATCGATTTTTTTGGGGGAATCAAATAATGCCAAAAGGAGGTGAGAAAAAACAGGAGAAGTGACTACGAGGCATGAGGGTTGTAAAACATCGCGAAATGATCATGACAAATTGCAAAGGACGGCGGCCGGTCGGGGTTTTGGGGGGGGGTATGGAAGACTAGATCGCGGGGTGGACCTCTTCGGAGGCTCTAAAGGAAAGGGGCTTGGAGGGGGTCTGTGGCGCGCGCCGGTGGGAAACTGGCGCTCCGATCGGAGAGGAAGCACTAAAAGAATCAGGGGGTCTCTCAAAAGACTAAGGGGTGGAGGAATGGCGGCGAGGAGGAAAACCAGGGCCAAAGATAAAGATTGGGGGCCCGGGAAAAAAGAAAAAAAGACAAGGGGGGCTCGACCATGAATGAGGGGGGGTTCAGACGTTCCAAAGTAAGGAACTCACCTTCCAAAAAATGAAACAAAAGGGTTGCGATTCACCATTTTGCTGGGGGGGAGGAAGGGAGATTGAAGCTATCAGAAAGGAAGTAAGGGGGGAAAGAGGGTGGTTGCGAACCAAAATTACAAAATAAAGTCAAAGATGGTACGATGAAAAATTGAAACGGAAAAATTGGTTGGCCACACAGTCCTGGGGAGAGATGCGAGAGGACTAATTAAAAGGATTACGACTGGAGGGGAAAAAAAAATTATCTATACCATCGAATGGGAAGGGGGGAAAATGAAAGACCCAAACGCCGAATTCAGTACCATTCTAGATTACCTTGTCATAGACAAAATCGGAGTTAAAAAGCGAAAAGGCGAGGCTGGATTTCATAAAAGTCAGAAAAAGAGGGACGAAGTGAGGTGAGTCGGTTAGAACCAAACACTTGGAACCCATCACAACAGTTTGGGAGAAAAAAAAAAGGCAATCGCAGGAAAAAAGCTTCCGCGCCTGGGGAAAGAGCAACAGAAACGAAAATGGAGGCGAGCGTAGTAAAAAAATCGAGGCAAAAGGGATTTTTGGGAGAAGGAGTCAACAACCGGCTCTATCTCGCCGGCGGGAAGGGAAAAAAAGGACAGACGTGCCGGACACTTGGGGGAGAGGAAAAGATTACAGAAGGAGTTCATTCGACAGGGATGAACCAAGGTAAACGACGGAGAGAGGAAGGGGCAATCGAGACGAACTGGGAGAAGAAGAGGGGAATTGGGCGTCAAGAAGAACCCCAAAACAGGGCTTAACACAGTTCATGACACATCAGAGCGAAACCAGAAATTAAGGGCACAGGGGAAAGAGGGAGGGAAAAGAAAAAGTGCGTGTCGAAGGTGTCAGAGGAGAAAAAGGAAAAGAGGGAGGAAAAGCATACTCGGCTCTGGTTGAGTAAGGAACTTCAAATGGGAGAGGAAAAAGGAATTCAAGTCGGGGTGATTGCAAGGAAAGGAAGGTCACGCTGTTGCTGAAAACGGGGGGGGGGGGTAAAAGGTAGGACAACAAGGGGGAACGCCAAAAAAAAATGCAAAAATAACTGAGAATGCATGGGGAGGGCAAGGAAGCAGTGAACTGGCGCGGACTGAGGGAGGAACCCAGCTCGTCATAAAAAAAAGATGACAAGGCTCGGCGGGGAGGGGGTAAAACAAGATAGATCAGGAAGAAAGGGAGTAAGAGGACGGCAGGAAGCCGGGGCGATTACTGGAAGGGAGTAGAAGAAATTCTCCAAAAAAGCACTTCCCCAAAGAGACTAGAATCAATAGCTGGGCCGGGGCGAGGAGGACAGGGAAATGAGTGCTCTAGCATACGGGAAAAGAAGGGAAAATGTGCACAAAAAAGCTTGGGGGGGAAGGGGGAACACTGGTGGAAACTGTTCGGGGATGCCTAAATCATAACACATCCACAAAACGATCAACAAAACCCCGGACTGATAAGGATGCTCCTAAATATCAATATTCTTTTTTGAGGACAGGGGGGGGAGCCGACATGAAAAATGGCAGGTTATACCACGGAGGATTTTGAGAATAGTCGAACGTGGGGGGGGGAGACAACTTATGACGCCCCATGTCAGAGTGAAGGGCAAAATACGGAAAAGGGAGGGGGGAGGGGAACGATCAAAAAATCCTTTTGGGCCAGGTAAGTCCGTCGCCAGAGAGGGGGGGAAGAAGTTAAAAACCAAAGCAAGGGACATGCTAGAAAGGAAAAGAGGGGCGAGGCAAAAGAAAAGGGAATCAAAAAAGAAAGAAGAACAAAAGGCACGCATCAGGTTGTACGTGGAGAGAGGGCGTTGCAAAGCACAAGGGGAATTGGTCACACTGGTCGAAAAATGACCAGGAAGGAAATCCTGAAAAGAAGGGGAGGGGGGGGACGCCACGCAAAGGAAGGGTATCAGTCAGCGAAAAAAAAAAAACAAACATGAACAAAGGGTAAGGGAAAGAGGGGGATACCTTCGAAATTATTGGGAATCAGATTTGTGGAAGGATGGAGACGAATTGTTGCAGGGTCTTGGAAAAAAGGAAAAAAAAAAAAGTTAAAAAGTACAAAGACTGCGAAGAAGCAAACACTGGGGCGCGTGAGAAGGCGGTGGGGGGAAAAAAGAAAGGTCATTGTTCTTCACAACAGGGAAAAAGGTCCCTGGGACAACATAAATTGATAAGAAGAACAAGAAGTGGCCACACAAGTCAATGGTCTATTAATCCGAACGGACACGCTTCTCTCCTGGGCGAGGGGGGGGGGGGGGAGGGTTTTCGTAAGTGGTTGAGTACCTTAAGTGGGAAGGGAAAAAACTTGGAGATCAAGAAAAAAAGAGAAAGGACAGAGTGGGACCACAGGTCCGGGAGCAAAGAGGCTGGGTTCGGCAAACAAAGGTCTAAACAGAAAGAGGAGGGAAAGAGTAGAATCGAGGAGAGCTCAAGGGGAGAATAAAAGAAAGGCAATTTGAAAAGGCCTGGGGGGGGGGTATCGTCGGAGTGGGGTTTGTTGGTCGGGGAGGAGAAACTTGAGAAGCGAAGGAAACGACAGGGAAGAGAGGCAAGAACTTGGAGAAAGCGCGCGGGAGAAACAACGAGGAACTGGACTCTTCTAGAGGGGGAAAGCAAACCAAACCAAAAAATGCCATGAGCCCTGCACCACGGGCGGAGTAAAATCTTAGTTCAGGGAAAAAGATGGAGAAAAAACGAACTTACGTTCTGACGCTCGCCGGTGTGAAAAACGGGGGGGGAATGGCCGATGAAAAACTGTAAGAATACAGTAGAAAAAAGGGGGGTTGTCAAAGGAAAACTTCATTGGGGCTTTAAAACTTCGAAGTCAAGACGCCGGCAGTGTCAAGAAGGGAAGGAACTGAATTCGGGTTTGTCTGACAGGACTAAAAGAACTCGTCATGAAAGAAAGAGAACAGGACAAAAGACTGAAAAGAATATTAATTCTAAAAAAAAAAAAAAAGGGGGAGTACCTCTGGAAAAAAAAGGGCAGCCTTCGACGATACAGGGGGGAAAGGGAAATGCCTATACGGAGTTACCACAAGAAGGAGCATCAATGATTAAAAATGTTAAAAGCCGGCGTCTTGAAAATATCGGGAAAAAATCACCAGCCGCCTTCAACCACCCTTTGTGGAAGGACAAATTGCTAAAATTGTCTGATCTCCTTTGGTTCTGAGAGCAAGGAGGGAAATAAAAAAAAAGAGAGAGGGGGACGCTGGACCGGGATAAACGTAACGGATGGGAAGGATCCCTGGAAAACAGAGGTAGCGAGCGGGGGCAGAGAAAGAGGAAAAATTCCCGAGAGGAACTGGAGAGGTGTTTAAGGGAGAAAGGAGGCCATTTGTTGTCAAATTATCACGCAAACCGCCAAAACAAAAGGAATCGGTGCAGGCATTAACAAAAAGGGAGAAAGGAAATTAGCCCTGTTAGAAAAAAAAATTGTAGGGAGGAAGGGGAGGAGAAGAGCGTTAGGCAAAAGAATCGACGGAGGGAAAGAAAAGGGGATGATGCGAAAAACAGAAAGATGAGGTCTAAAAACTCAAATCCTCTTAAAGTTACAGGGAAGCTTCGCGTAAGGGGTCCAAAAGAAAAGGAATCCGGGGGGGAGGGGAAAAGGAAGGAAAGACAAAAATCTGTAACTCAGAAAAAAAAAAAGAAAAGACCTCCAAGGCGGGGAAACGGGGAAAAAAGGGGCCTTTCACGATCAAGTTGTATTGGGGGGGGGACATTGATGGGGGGACTGTAGAAAACCAAGGTTGTACCGTAAATGGTCAGGGGCGGGGAAACCTGTTGGGTCAAATTGTTTTTGGGACACACACCCACCGCATAGAAAGGGGCTCCAAAAATGCCGGAGGCCTGGACGCACGACAAAGGGGGGAAAGTTCTCGGTATTGGGAAAAAAAAAGTATGAAACCAACACAGCTGTTAGCAAAAGCCGTCCACACTTAAGGCAGCCTTCTCAAATAAAACTAAGGGGTAAGAAATCCGTTGAAACCTTTTGGTGAAGGGGAGGGAGAGTTCGAATTGGTCCAGTCGACTGAAAGGGTAACAAGAGGGAAGGCGTAACAATGGGAAGGGAAGACCAGGGGGGGGAAGGGGAAGGAGAAACATGCGCTACCATAACGGTTGAAAGGTAAAAAGGTGCAGAAGGGGGGAGGGGGAAACGACACGAAAAAAGCAGGGGTTCTGGAGAGGTCTTTAGCAAGGAAAGGACTTGGGGGGGGGAGGGGACTTGATGGCAGAGCTATTTCCAGGTGAGAGGGCAGGATCAAGGAAGGGAGCGACGAAAAAAAAAACATTGTAAAGTCAGCCGCGGAGCTTGGGCATGTGTTCACGGAAGTAACGATGACATGTGCGGGAGGGAACACCCAGACGAAGAGGCGCCTAGGAAGACATTATTAAGGAAACCCTTATCGTTGTTCAGGTTTCCTCCAAAACTTTGTAAACAACCAAACGAAAAGGGGGAGAATCGGTGAAACATTAAGGGAACGCGCGGGAAATGGGGGGGATCTGTGAAGTGTGTCCTGCCCTTAGTGGTGAGCTCCCAAAATACTGTTGGGGGTAACAGTCAACAAAAAAACCTGGTCCAAAAGTCATGATGGCAAAGGGAGAAGCAATTGCCGGGCACCGGGAGCTAGAGGGGAAGCTTGAGAAAAAAAGCTCTTTGGGGAGGGGGACAGCAATATGGTTGAAAAGAGGGAAAAGGAGGAAATGACGGCAAGGGTCGAATCAATTTATGACGGTGAGGACGGAAACTATGGAAAGGGGAAGAGGGTTAACAGAAGCAATCGAGAACTACGGGGGAGTTTTGGACGGAAGACTAAGATTGGGTTCGAAAGAGAAAGGTAAGAGTATGCTGCGGTTCACCGGCAATTCAAATCCGTTCGGGGGGGAATGGTGCCGACGTTGGAGGGCACGACTAATGAAAGGGATGAAAAAAACCACCGGATGCAGCAAAAAATAAAACATGTTGGTGCAGGACACACGCTTCAATTGTCAAATCGGCTCAGGTGGAATGAACGGACCTCAAGAAGCTTCGAGTATGAAAAAGAGGGGGGGGAAACAAGCAAGGGGCGTGATGGACATATGAACTTCTGGAAGACAAAATGGGAGAGAACTGTTGAGGGCCACATTCCACCGGGAAGAAGGTCTATCTATGAATCCGAACACAGGGGGGGAAAAAGGATGTTAAGGGGGGTACGCCCTATCACCTCGGAGCGGGTTGCAGGGGAAGGAAAGGAAGGTGTGAGCGCTCTAGAGGGGGGAATAAGTTTCAGTCCTCCGGGGGGACGCTTCTGCAGCAGGACCCGATCTCAAAGTAAGAGAATAAACATGAAAAGGCGGAACGGGACGGGGACAGTGCATCAGCCGGAAATTAGGAGAAAGGGGGATTTCAAGTTAACTAACAAAAATAACTCTGTATGAAGAAGGTGATGATGGGCGTACTCTGCGAGGAAAGGAAGAAAAAAAACGCCGCGAAGTGGTCTCGAGCGAAAAAAATTGATCAATATCGGAGTCGATTCAGGTGCAAAGGCTGTCTCAAACCGGGTTTTTGAAGGGGAAAAAAAATAATGTTAGGGGGAACCACTCAAACGAAAGGAAAAATCGGAAGGCGAAATTTGGCGAACAGGAACAAGGACGCATTAAGGACGCCATGACACAAGGGAAGTCCGGGAAAGAGGTGAGAGGAAAAGGGCCCTGATTAACGGAAAACGGGGAGGGGAAAAATCCCGTATTTTATCAGGGGGTTGCAAGGGTCTCGAAGCGGGTAACAGCCAGGACTTAAAGAAAAAAAAAAGGGGAGGGGAGCTCTCTAGAAAACTTCGTACCATGGGCAAAAAGGAACTTCGCAGGGGGAGTAAAAACTTACCGAAGGGGAAGAAGGGGGGTGAAGAGGGGGTCCAGGCAAAAACAAATACCGAATTTCAATCTCGAGAAAAAGCAAAAAAAAGACAAAAAAGGTGAACTGCGCGACAGATAAAAGTTGGTTCATTGCTGGGAAGGTGTCCGAATAAAGGCCAAGGAGAAACAAAAGAAATTGTGAGGGGGGAGCCCAAGGGGCCACGGCAAATGAAGTGATAAAAAAATAGGGTCAAAGGCGGGAAAAGACGAACATAAAAGGGAACACAAAGGATGGGTATGGCGGAGGAAAGAATATGGAGCAGTCCGAAGCGTTACATCGGACTAATAAAGGAAAATACACATATCTCAATCCCCAGGAAAAACCCAAAACACAGGGTGCAGGTGAGAAGAAGCGATACCCCAAGTCAAAGTTTCAAGTCATCTCGTGGGTCCGCAGGAGAAAACAAAAGTTCAGCGTGTACCTCACAGTACACAGAAAGGTGGCAGATACGTAGACTGAAAAGGGGGGTTAACACCATGCAAGATAAGAGTATGATCTAGACCAAGTGCGGGGAACCATAATCCTGGCGGTTAAAACCATGTTCTTGTGTCAAACACATAATGCGGGGAACAACATCAATGAAATGATTGTAATGGAAAGTGAAGGGGGGTCCAGGGGACTGGAAGTTTGAGAACATCAAAATAACCAGCAAAAACAGAAAAAAACAATCATAAAAGAAACAAAAGAGGGGGCTCCCCTGTTGGGAGAGGCTAGAGGGTCGAACCAACAGGAAACATAACTTTAGAAAAAAATAATGGATTTGGAAAAACTCCTAAAACAAAAAAGAAGAGGAAACGTCACTCTCGGGGCATACTCGGAAGGTACCGAAGACCTACGATATAAAGAGGGAGTCTAGGGATGAAAAGAAGACGTAAGAAAAAAATACAATTGCAAAACCGGGTCTGCCGCCATACTCTCTTCTGTGACTTCCAAGATGGGGAAACCGACCATGATGACTCGAAAGAAAAAGAAAACCACAGCAATAGAATCAGAAACCAGTTGTCAAGGGAGGTAAAAAATTTACAAAAGGAGCCTAAACCACAAACCGGCTTAGGAGGAGAATCCACTCTGCCATTAAAAAACTCTGCTCACGCGGAAAAAATAGCCGAATCATAAATTAGGCAGACAAAAAAAAGAAAGGCCGGGGGAAAAATAACAGAAGTTGTAACATAAGTCCATCGAGGGTTGAGCGATCTGACAAACGCCGGGGTCTCAATGAAGGGTCACAGGGTCGAGGAAGAGCGTGCAATAGGGGCAGACTTAATTCCCGAAAAGGGGGCCCGTGTGAACTATGACTGGGGAAGGAGAGAGGAAATTAATACGAGCTATGCCATCGTCAAATAGGAGATAGACCGAGGGAAAAAAAACCACACAAAAAGGATGAGGAAGAGGGAACATTTGGGTCGAATCTACCTAGACTCAGAAAAATCGGGGATGAGGAAATTACGTGAAAGGGGACCAATTAAAGTTAACAAAAGGGAAAAACTTGTGACAAAAAAGTCCTTCACCGTACGAAGGGATCCGAGAGATAAGGAGGCGTGCAAAGGAAAAAGCTTGAAAACAGCTCCACCCGAATCTAAGGGAGGGAAACGGCTTATAATAAACACCAAAATATAGGGGTCTGACGGGGGGGGGGGGGGACGGAAAATGAGTGAAAAACTGTCTCCCTTTCGGGCCAATCGGAAAGAGGTGGGGAAGAATGTGACTAAAAGACACTGAGGGGGGGAGCTCTAGGGGGTCAGGAAGAAAAAAGCGAAAGAAGATGTGGAGCGTGAGAAGTTGGACGGCTACGCCAGGAAATGGGAGGGAGAAATAGGGGTCATAACGCCGAAAATTCCTGGAGAAAGTTGAACCTGGCACAATGGTGCGTAAGATGGGAGGGGTAACGTCAAGTCTGACGGGATGCGACCGGCGAGGGGAGCGAACCTGTCAAGTGGAGCGAAATGTTCTGGGGAGGGGGTGAGCGCAAAAAAGGGGACTGACAGTGGGAAGAGGCTGAAGGGGAGGTCGCCACAGAGTCATAATACCACAGGAAATTCTTTTCTGGGGACTGTAGGTGTCGATTACCGGTTCTGGGTCGGGGGCTTTAACGTCCCAACGCGTCCGGTGCCAAAAAGTCCGTCAATCCGTGGGAAAGTGGTCTTGGGAGGTCGCGAGTATTGTGGGGGGGTTGATCATCAAAAAACCCTGGAGACACAGGCGATATGGAAAACGGAAAAAAGATGGGGCGGGACGATGGATAAAAGAACGAGGCTTCAGGGGAAACCCCTGTAGTGCTTATCATGCCAAAGGGACTGGGGAGGGGGGGAACTATGCCTTCTGCTTGGAGGAAGAGGAGAGGGAACCATCTAAGGAGCGCGGAAAGATAATAACATAAACATGTGCTTGTGGTGTGGAGTGTTGGGGAGGAGCCTCATTTTGGGGAAATCGTCCAGTGGAAACAACACTGCTCGGGCGCGAAAAAATAGGAAAGACTCAAAAAAAAAAAAAATTTGGGTGCGGTGCCTGTCGTCGGCAGACCATGGAAAGCGCTCGATGAAGGAGCACCTGAGAAAAAAAAACCGGGGGAGAGAAGGTCAATATCTTGTGGGGGGGACAAAATGTTGTAACAGGTTGAGAGGAAACTCAGGCACCCAAAAAATCGAAAAAAATGTGTCAGGAAATTGGAGGGGGATAGACTTTATAGAAGAAACATGGGGGAAATGAGGGGGGCCAAGGGGTGCATGTAGAACATACGTAGTCACGAAATGAAGTAGGGGGGAAAGGGGGAGGAATATTACCAGGAACTGGTTGTCCAAAGAGCAGTCCTGTAGAGAGGAACGCCTTAAAGGAGTGGAAGAAAGGGAACAAACGCGAAGGAAAGGGACGAATACCCAGCGCAGCCAAACTGACGGTTGACGATGAAACCGACAAGAACGCAAAGAAGGAAGGACCTGTCTCGATTATTTGCCTGAGGACCCCGGGGAGGCTTGTGAAGAATGGCTACACAAGGAGGGGAGGGGAGGGGGTTAAGTTTAAATTCAAACCGGGCCCTAAAGACTCGATTCTGAGGGGGCGGGAATGAAAATCACCAAGACCCTTGAGAACGAAAAGAAGTTGAAAAATGGGAAAGAAGGGGTTAAGAAATGCTCTAGGCTGGGAAAAAAGATAGGCACGTATGCACGGCTGCATTCTCGTCAGGTCTGTAAAGAAGAAAAAGAGAGGGGCATAAACGAGGTTGTTGCAGAAGGAAAAAAAAAGTCCTGTGTGAGAATGCCCCTGTAGAAGAACGTGAATTCAGAACGTATTGTATAAAACAAAGCTCGGTGAGCACGCTTGAAAGAGACGGTGGAAACAAGACAAATGGAAGGGACCAATTACCACTATCAGCTGCACTCGAAGCAAGGAGCATTGCGAAAGGAAAAAAAAAAAAGTGATTGGGGCGTCACTGATCAGAGGGGGAAAAAAACGGGGTTTGAAAAAAGACACGGACTCTATGAAAGGAGACAAGAAGAAAAAAATGAATGGGGACACATCCATAGGGAAGAGGAAAAAATTTAAAGGCTAACGCAAAGGCGTGGGAGCTCGCAATCACTGGATAAGGGAAAGGGAAAGGGCGATTCAAAATTGGATTAGGTTGTAAAGGGCACTCCTTGGAGGAAACGGTGATGAGCATGTGGGGGGGGGGGGGGGGGGGTGGAAGTGGAAAGGCGTAAGCACAACCCATAAAAAAAATTTCCAAAAGGTGGTGCCTGGTGAGGTCCAAGCAAACCTGGAATGACGAGAACTACTTCGGTTCGTAAAAAAAAAGCGTCTTGAAGAAAAGAGCACCAAAAAAGGAGTGCGTACTTGCAGGGGAAAAAACTCAGGGGTTTGAACCGTAAGCACAAGTAATCAATCGACAGGGCCGGGAGGACCGCTCCTCCCTGGAAAAAGACGATAAAACAATGTCCAGAAAGGGAGCCCTTAACCGATAATAAAAGAGAGTGGCACGAAAAGACGGCCAGATAGGAGACAGCATTGCAGACAGGAAAAGGACCGAGGTGGGTTTGGATTGGGAAACAGGGAAAAACCCTGGGGAGAAACACGGCAGACAAGGGAACGCCGCGCCCAAACCACATTAGCAAGCACTTCCTGGGGCGCAGAAAGAAGAGCCAAGAAAATGGTTAGACAATGGGGGGGCTTCAAATAAAAGAATGGGGGGAAAGGGGAGCAAAACAAATCGGCAAGAATTGCTCTGGTGGAAGAACCAGGCATGAGAACCAGGCCATCATTCCTGCGGAAACAATGATCACAGAGGAAGGAGGGGCCCGGCGGGACTTTCAGTAATGATGTCGAATAGCATCTGTTGGGTAAGGGAGTCAACTACAATAGCACGGTCAACAGAGAGAACTTCCAACAGACTATCCAAAAGAGAGCCGATAAATAAGATGAGAAATAAATGAAGGAAATCGCTCGTTGGGAATTTTTTCTGAAATGGGATTTTAAACAAGGTATTTGGTAGGGACCGGGGTAGAACAGGAAAAGGAGAAAGAAAAAAGAACCTATCCGGGATAAGTGAGAAAGGACCACCGAGAGCAGGTTAGAAGGGAAAAAGAAAATACAAGAACGCAGAAAACAAAGGTCGGGAAAGACCAAGTAACTGTATGGAGCCGGAAAAGACTTTTGGGCTGGCAAGGGTTTGGTGAAAGAAGCTTGGGAAAAACAAGAAAGGTAAAGAACACTTTAGATATCAGCAGGGAAGGCAAAGGCTTCCCTGAAAAATTCTGGGGAGGAGGGAAAAAAAGGTCACAGTTAAGAAGGGAAAAAATGTTGAAACTTTAAATGGCACCTGGGTCGTTTAATACCAGGAAAAAAAAACGCACAGCTGCAAAGGTGAGCGTGTATACGAAGGTAAGGCGAACACCAGACTAATCGGTATGGGGGGAAGGGGGGACAGTTTACAAGTCAAGTGTTAAGGGGTGGCCGCGGAACGGCCTTTTCGTGATATATGGGCAAATACTCGAGCGAAATGGAAATTTTGATGAATGACATGTCAAGGAAAAATTGAGAATATCAACTGAGGCGAAGCAGCGAGTCGTCTGAAGGAGAAAGAATCGATTAAACTCGAGAGTTATGAAAGAAAAAAGGGAAGGGAGGGGCCGAAAAGGTTTGTGGACCCTTTAAGAGGGGAGGGTTTGGGCGGGCGATGAGCAGTCGAAAGGAAAAATCGCCATTGCAGGATTGCAGGAAAAAACCGGAGACAACGTCTGGAAGAGCGGAGCTCAGGAAGGAAGAGAGAGAAGACATAAAACACTCAAAAAAACGGAAAAAGAGAGAAAGGGGGAAGATTTAGACCCGAAAAAAATCTATCCAGGGGTTTCCAACCCAGGGGGGAAGGCTTCCAGTCCGCGCAGACAAGGTAAGAAGAAAAAGGAAGGATTTGGGGGACGGGAAACCTCTGACTTTGGAGAAATCGGAGACTTGAAAAAATTGAAAAAAAAGGGAGAAAGGAAGATGCAGTAGTGCGTTTTGATGTTTTACCAAGGGGGGGGCAAACGCAAAAATACCGACGGAATACAGAAAGGAAGGGAAGAGACGGCTAAAAACAAGGGTAATCTCGACAAAAAAAGAGGAGGGAGAAACCACTTTAGGGAGAGGGAGCCGATAGAACATTAAAAAGGAGGACGGAGGGAGACGCCTAAGCAAACGCCAAAGCGCCATTTACAAGGAAGGGAGGGGTAATTCCGCTCTTGAAAGAATCGGATGAACATAGAAAAAATAGAAATTTTTCTAAAACGACCCCTGGAGGAGGAGGAAAGGGAAGGCGAGCAGAAGTGTGAACAAGGCGATGACGAAAAGAAACGTCGGGTAATCTTTGGACGGGAGAGGGGGGGGTAAGGACCTATCGGGTTGAGGGCGATAGGGGGCAGTGAACTAGACGGCGACTGGGAAAGAGAGATTGGAGGCGCTGGTGGTTTCCTTTAGGAAAAGATGGGAAAATGATTCATTGAGAGCGAACTGAGCCCCTCCCAGAAAAAAAAGAAAGAGGCCAATCTTAAAACGTTTCAGAAAAAGGAAATGAAATGGATTACCCTGGATGGAAGAAGAGGGAGGGAGATGGCAGACCGAGAATTGATATCCGTAGACCACGCAGCCATTAGGAAAAGAAAGGGGAGGGTACATACCATAACTCGGAAAGGGGGGGCATTTAAGCGAAGTAGTGGAAAAAAATAGAAGGACCTCTTGAACAAATGACGAAAAGAGCGGGGAAAGCACAAAAAATGAAAATAAACCAGAAAGCGTTTGCCCGTTGAACCAAGGTCATCGAATCAGGGCATGGTTGGCAGTGAGGGAGGGTCCGGGCAACCAAAGGGGTGAAGGAAATGGACAAGGAGAAACCGTTGAAAAACGGTTTAGACCAAAAAAAAACAGGACTGCCACAAAGGGGGGGAATGCGCAGAGGTGAAGGAGGATAGATGCTAATGTTAAACCTTTGAAGAAGGGACCTAAGCAGTGCACAAAACGCCCGGTACCCTGTAACAGCACGGGAAAAATGAACTGCGGAAACGTACGCCAACCATTCAGGTAGCAAGAAGGGTGAAAAGAAAAGGGGGGTTCAAAGGGAGGGGTCGGCTGGGGTCAAGGAGCAAAGCTACAGAAGAGGGGGAGCAATGAAGGCAGGGAAGGACCATTTTTGGGATAGGGGGAAGTTGAACACCGTTGCACTAAAAAAAAAGAAAGGGGGGGCCCTTGCCCGCAAGAGAAATTGCGAAAAGGAAAAAAGAGCAACTGAGGTTCAAAGGTGAGGTCCAGGGGAAGGCCCATGGAGGTAAAAGGTATCGGAATGTTGCCGTGGATAGGGGAAGGGGGAGAAGTACCAAAAAATAGCTAGTGCTATCCATCAAAGTAAGTCATTATATGGACAGAGGGGCCCTGAAGGGGAAGAAGGTGTTGCAAATTAATTACCGGGGCAGAGGAAGTGTTAACTCATACCACACTATGAAGAGATGAAGAAGGAGGCATAAGCGAGAAGGGTCCGAGAGGGGTTCAGGTCGGCCGCCAACCGGGTAAGCCCGAAATAGTCAACTATCTGATTACCGAAAGGGAAGGTAGAAGGTGTTTGTAGAGGGGACGGAAATGGTGAAAAAATAGAGTTGGCAAGCTCCCGAACTAAGTTGTAAATCCAGTGAAAAGGGAAAAAAAAGGGACACACCAAAATGCACAGAAGCCATATGCGAGAAGGAATCTATCCTTGGAAAAAATGCTGCGAGGGAGAGAGGAAAGGAATACAGGATCTTGGTAAAGGAAAATGGGAAAAGGGGGTGTTGATTGGCACGACTTAGAAGGGGAACTCGAGAAAGGACAAGGTTGATATAAAGGGGTCCGGGAAAAGGGAGGAAGATGGGGGGTTACCCATCGCCGAAAGCTGGATACATCGGGGTAAGATTGTCGGCAAAAAGAAAGGGAGGGGGTGAAAACGAAAGTCGCGGCAGATGAAAGCGAGGGAGGGAACTAACCGGGTGGGTCCTAAGGACTTGCAAAGGTGAGGTTCCGGGCGTATAAGGGAACCAGGGGAACAACGGCTTGAGGCAGGGAAAGGGGAAATCAAGCTGGGAATCAACAAGGAGAAGAATTGGCATAAATCGGTACATTAAAGGTCCGCAAGCAAAATGGAATTATGAAATTAAAAACTTGCGTTCCAAGAAGAAAACCTTCGGCGCACTCTAACGAGGGAGGGGGAAATAAGACGGGGAGGACTCCTGGCAGAGTGGAAAGGGGGGTCCAGAAAAAAAATGGGGAAGGGGGAAGAAGGGGTTAGAGTAACATAAGAAGAAGACGGAGCGGACGCATATATATTGAGGCGCCAGAGAGGGAGGGGGGGTATTTGTTGTAATAACCTTAGAGGAAGGGCAAGATCGAAAGCGGTCACAGATCTAAAGTCTAATAAAAAGGAACCGGAAGAAACTCAACGGAGAAAAGGGGGAAGAAAACAAGGCCTAAAGAAAGAAAGTGCGGAAAGGGGAAAGAGAAAAAAACCTACTCGGAAAAAAACTTGAGGTGAGGGGAGGGACGACGCAAGGACCGAAAAGACGCACCTGAGCCGTTGTCACACTCTTGAAATCAAGAAGAAGAGGAGAATTTCAAATGTGCACAAGGCTGGTAGACAAAAACCGGGATAGTAATTTAGGGGGGGGGAAAAGAAAAAAAACATCTAAATCGAAGTCAAACGGCGGACTGTCTGCACTTTGACCCAGAATCTGGGTTCCATTATAAAAGTGAAAAGGAAATACAAAAAAGAAGAGGGGTTAAAGAGGAACATGGCCGGATGAGGTCGAGGGGTAGAAGAGAAGAAAAATATTGGAAAAGAGAATGGATCTCAAGAGGGGTTAAACTGAAAAAATAACCTACGGACGTTGAGGGGGTATCAGAGAATCGTACAGAATCCTGGGGAAAACCCGAAGGGACGTCCTGGGATAGAAAAATTCAAGAAAGGGGAAGCCATGGTTTGAAAGTCGTTCTGCTCAGTAAAAACAGGGAACAATCCTAATTTGAAACGGAGAGGAATAGAACCATGAGGAAACAGCAAAGGAATGCACACCCAGAAAAACAAACTTGGTGGGATTGCTCGTGAGGGGGAGGAAGGAAGAAGGCCCATTCGAAACCAAAAATGGCATGTGGGACTAAGGAAAAAAGGTCCCTTCCTTTCACTTTGGATCAGGAAGAGGGAGAAACGGGAGGAGAAAAAAACAATCTAAAGCAACCCGTAACCCAAAAGGGGATGAGGGATCTGAAATTCATCTCGGGGGGGAAGAATCTGGTGGGGGGGAACTGATCGGACTCGGAGAAAAAGGTGCGGCACGAAAAAAAAAGCACATCCGAAATAACACTTGCATTTAAGAAAACGATAAAAAGGATCAGTTGCACCAGATCTCAGAAGAAACCCCAAAAAAAAATGACAAGAGGGAAAAAAAAAAATGGCAGATAGTGGGGCGAATTGGGGTCAAAAAGACCCTGGGGCGTAAGCGTATAGGGAGGACGCAAAAGAGGGGGTGACAAAATACGGTGATCAAAAGAAAGGGGTCTTTGAAATAAAAATATCTAGCGAAAAAACGGAATAAAGAACAGGAAAAGGCTATATTGGGGGGGGGAAGGAGAATCTTGGGGGGGTACATGCACCAAAGAAAAGTACACTTTGGCAACACAAGAGAGACAAGAAAAAATAATTGGTGTCACCTTAGTTTGTATGGAATGCTATCGGGGGGCGGAAAAAAAAAAATGACCAGACAAAAGTAAGAGTGGATAAAGGAGAAAGAACAATAGACATCGCGTAAAAGGATTTCCAGAGGGAAAGGGGGTGAGCTCATCAGTCAGCATACCTCCGAAGGCAGAGGAAAAGATTAGGAGAACAAAAGCACCAGCGTCCAAGGGCACAAAATCCGAAAAAGAGAGGAGGAGGCACGAGAAGCCGAACCCTTACGGACTAGATCAAAAAAAACAACAAAAAAGAACACACATCTGCTTTGGAAGAGGTCGGAGGAAAAGAAGTGTCACAGCTAGAAGAAACACCGCCGTCGTCGCGAGGACACGAAATTAAAAAAAGATCAGAAGAAGGAAAAAAGAGAACAGAAATTCGTGTGGAAAAAAACCATAAACGAAACCGGTTTATCATGAAACCCGAAACTCCAGGCAAGAGTAGGGGGATGTAAAAAGTGTTTGCGAAAAGAGAAAGGGCAAGGAAATGGAGGGATAAGAAGGA
>Ga0179591_1216442_pt1 | contig 29602 bp, 32 predicted proteins | sample CZOMad2_1_08_16f_FD_182891 | JGI IMG/M metagenome (GOLD analysis project Ga0179591, IMG submission 182891) | Vadose zone soil fungal communities from Angelo Coast Range Reserve, California, USA - CZOMad2_1_08_16fungal (PacBio error correction) | ecosystem: Environmental > Terrestrial > Soil >...
ATCCTGCTAGAACCCTTCCGTACGTAAGGATGGAAAAAAAAACCCTCGGAGGAAGGAAGAAAAAACAACCGAGCAGTCGACATGCTTGTTCTACAGATAAAAACTACCTAGGAAGCTAATACGCGGGAGTGGTTCTCAAATTGATTACCAGGTCCGGGCGTTTCGGGGAAAAGGAGGGCAAACGAAGGCGATAAACGTGAAAGGGCGAAGAAGATGAACACAAGGAAGAAACGAAAGGGGAAAGCGGCTCAGATCACTGAAGGTAATGAGGTTCCAATGCAGAAAAAAGCCCGCTGAGGTGTGGGGGAAGAATCACGGAGGTGGGAGGCAGCACACAGGGGGAAACAGGGCAGATTAATCGAGGATAAAATTTTCACAAAGAAAAGGATGAGGACCACACAAGTAGGAACCGAGCAATAAAGAAATTCGGAAAGGGCAAGAATAGGCAGGGCAATTAGCAATCGACATGCCCAAATTTTCGGAGGAGACTCTGAAGAGGCAGAACGCAAATATGAATGATTAGGAGTGAGAAAAAAGGACGACTAGAGAAGAATGCGGCTTCGTCGGTGCTCTGCATCTTTTGCTGGAGGGGCACAAAGAACCTTGCACTCTTGTCGCCCTAGAAAAATAAAGGGGGAGTGGCATAAGAAGAGACCCAGTTACAAGGGGGGCACTGGTGACGGGAGGAGACACAGGAAGTCGATCGGGCCGATGTTAAAAGCTTGACAGAAGTAGGGGGGCAAAGGAAAAGAAAACTACGATAATCCCATTTTGCGCTGAAGAAAGAGGGTGACAATAGGGAGTTGTGTCTTGCGGGGTTGCCGCCTTCACGTTGAGGGGGAGTTTATTAAATTCGGAGGCCAGACGTTTTCTTAGGAACACAAGGTACCTGCGTTTGGGTGGAAGGGGGGGAAAAAAAGGGGGGGCTGGGTATAGAAAAAAGTTCCGGAGAATAGACAAGAAGGCCACTTGGAGTTGGCCGACAAATTAAAAAAGAGCTCGGCATGGAGAAGCATCAGCCACGGGCCAGGTAGAGTAAAGGGGAGGAAAAAGACGAGGGACATGACTCACATCGGGTGTTCTGGAAAGGAAAACTGAGGGGGATGACAGGACGTGTGATGAAAAAAAGTCTCCATATGCATTTGAGTAAAGAACATTTCTCTGAAGAGACAACATCTGAAACGGCTAGCTAATAAGAACAGAGGAGACACTTATCCATGATGGAGAAGAAATGGGGCCTCTCTCTTGTGCTAAGAAACAAGATGGGGGGAAGTGGATATTCACAATCGAAGGGGAGGCAAGGGAGCATTGCAGGACCAAGAGTTAAAAAGAGACGCATTTCAAGACAGAGTAGGAGGGTGAGAGGCACCCCGGTGTGGAGAATCTATCGAAACAAAAATGGAGGAGAACTAGAAATCGAAAACGAGAAGGTACTATCAAAATAATACTCAGGGAGCAAATACTAACACGGATTCCTGAAACTGTAGAGGGAAAAAACATTCTGGACTTCCTAATGGAGAAAAAAAGAAATCGGAAGGATGGCGGACCGGTGGAAGAAGCGCAACAAGACAATCAGCAGCCGGATGGGGGACAAGGTGAGGACTGTGTAGTAGAGTGAAAATAGGGTCGTCGGCGGACATAAGAGAAACCTAGTTCGACTATCTAAAAGCCGCACCAATAGGAGATATGACTAGCGTGTCAAATCGAAAAACGACTGACGTATTTCAGTACTCTTCCAAAGCAAGGACAAGCCGAAGGGCTTCCCAAGCCTCTGTAGTAAGTAACATTGACCACAGGTGGGGGGGAAAAAATGAGGCAAGGAAAAGGACGATTCCTGTTCAGCGCAATCATAAAATTTGCTGGGTCCTTAAGGATATCAAGAAGAGATGAAAGTGTTGACGAAAGAGAAAAAAGGTAGCGGGCCCAAACTCATGAAGACGCGCGAATCAAAGGAAAAGTTGAAAGAAAGACAGCCGGTTACTCCGATTACCCAATAGCCAGAAAGGGCGGCAATAGGGAAGGGGGGGAAATTTTACAGAGTACGAGTCTCACTGCACAAAAAGATTCACTCTCGATTTGGCTGTGATCTAAAAACAAGGAACAATGGATTCCAGGGGGGGCAGTTGAAAGGGAGGCAAAAAAGGAACGATGGTGATCCAGGCTACAACGAGGGGGAAAGTGGGAAAGAAATATACTCCCCCATCGACAAAGATTAAGAAAGTAAGGTTAAAAATTAATGAAGGTACCGAAGATTTTAACGTCACAAGAAGAGAAGCGTCAAGAACGGCACCCTGGGCCTATGGCGATTGCCACAGGAGGCGCGGGAGGCAAATTTCCGCACTGTACGAAAGACGGTGAGGGGACAGGAGCAGAGAAGTTAGCGGTGAAAAGTGGGAACTGCGAGGATCTGCAAGTGCAAGGAACGAGGTTTGAAAAAGGGGGGGGGATCCAAAACATTTCTTCGTGCACCAACTACCGAGCACCAAAAGCGGAAATTGGGCAAAGAATTAAAAGAAAAGAAGTCCACTTGTTCGGGAGGATGTGTGGAAGCTGGGGAGCCGGAAAAGGATAAAAAAGTCTGTTTTGTCAGGAACACAAACGACTGGGAACCCGCCGATCAGGCTGTAACGGACTGGGGCGACTAACCCAGAGGAAGAAAACAAAATGATTCTTTGGGGGGGGGAAAGGAGGACGTAAAAAGGCGACTGCTCGGGTGAGTCTGATGATCACGGTTTGAGATGGACGTTTTTCACCCTTACCTCGAGAAGAAGAACGCAAAATTCAGCAGGAACAAAAAAGCTGGCGAACACAAAACCGACGGGGAAGGGAAAAAGAAAGAAGGAAAGAACTCCGAATTTGGGAGGCTCCTTCGGGGCAGAATGACGAATGGTGGGGGGGGGGAAGAGAACCTCTTCGCGACTCAGAAATGGGAAAGGACAAAAATATCTACGAACGGATTAACGGAAGTCGGCTGAAGGCGGTGTGGAGGACTCTTCGATCCATTCAGTAAGAACCGCCACCAACCGAATAACGAGTAGATGCAAGTCTGCAAGTAGGTTGAGAACTCCGGGATTGATTTGGGATCTTTAACTGCTAGCCAAGAAATGAGGGGGAAACAGGGAAGGACGGGAGAAAGGATCGAGGAAGAAAAAAGCAACCGCCAATAGTTGTGAGTCTTCAAAAAAAAGGGGGAACGAAGATAGGATGAACGACGAAAAGCCAACCGGGCCGCGGACTTATAGGCAAAAAACATTGGGGCTTGGGTGGTTGAAACCGAATGGAAATCGCCGTCTGCAGGACGCCTGAAAAAGAGATTGGAAAAGAAGGGGGGGCAGTAAGACAAACTCTCCCGCAAATGATCATGGGATCCGTGATTAGGGAATTGGCCAGAAGTTGAACCAGACCCCAAATGACTGGTTCGTGGGAAGCTGGGTCTTCAGAGGACCGTTGAATCCAGGCGGGCGCGGACTGGGAAAAAACGAAACGACAGGTTTGCAATGAAAGCGGGAAGCTTCAACCAGACCTTGGTCGAAGGCAGATGTAGCCATTAGGCACAATATCGAAGGCTGGGGGGGGGGGAAAGAGGACGGTCGAGCGCAGGGAAAAAAAACTCTTGAAAAAAACAGGGGGTTATCGGAAAAAGGAGGGAGGGCAAACTAAAAACAAGCAAGAGCAGCGGGCGTCACGAAGGGAAAGGGGGGGGGAAAAGGAGAGTCTGGACGCGGCAAGGTTTGCTTCCTCGGAGTAAATGACACAGTTGGACTCGGAAATGCAGCGGTAACAAGCGAACCATCCGAGGAATGACAGAGAAGGCAAAGGGAGGCCAGTCTTAAGGCTGCACAAGTATACCGCAAGGAAAGAAGTAGGAAGGTCTAAGTCACTCCGAGACGTGGAAATAGGACATCGAAATAAAACCTGACACCGAAAACAGGGGGGCCTGGGGGAATGGAACACCATGCCGTACTGGCCAGGGGGGGGGGGGGCTGAGGATAGGAAAAAATGGAACGGGAGCAAAGGACTTACTTCTTCACCGACACGAGAAAAGCGGAAATCGGGGCGTACGAGCCGAAGAAAAACTCGAGAACAAACCCCGCGAGACGGGAAACTCTCTATCACGGGGGTGCGTGGCCGTTAAAAGTCTAAAGACGTAAGAGACTTGAGCGAGAGGGGGGCCCGGGATAAAAAGTCGGGGTTTGGGAAAAGGTGGAAGAAAAGTACAGCAGCGAAGAGTAACAGAACGAGATGCAAACGCGAGAGGAAAACAAAAACGGAAGGAATTTAAAAAAGTCGATAGGGGAGGGCTCTGCGCTGGAGAACAATGTTTGACGCATCTTTCAAAACCAGTCAAAAACTCCTCCGCCACAGGGCACTCTAAAAGACACCGATACGAGCACGAGTTGAGAGGTTTCAGAACCTCAGCAAAAACAGTCTACGCGCAGCTATGGTTCTAAGAGTGCTTAAAAGAAAGGAGGGTGATGACTGAGGGGAAAGCAAAGGAGAGGGAGGGGCAAAATAATTTTAGCCGTGATGTTAAAGCATACGCAGACAGTTCCTCGGTCCCAGGGGATTAGCTGAATCAAATGGTGGGTTTATCAAAGGGTAAGGGGTCGAAAAGGCGGATTCAACGGCGCCGGATGCGGCGACAAGGGGAGCAGAGAAAATTGCTGAGAAAGGGCAGGGAAAGCAACGCGGAGCCTGAAAAAGCAGAACTCTCCTAAGTGATGCTGGCTGGCTCGCAGTTTTGGGGGTTGAAAAAGCGTGCCTCCGAACGCACACAATCTGAGGTACGCCGCGACAAACGACCAGTGGATAGGAAATAAAAAGTAATGCCAAGTGCCTTCGGAGGCCTAAATGCGATGCCGCGGGAGCGGTCATGGTGAGGATATAACGCCCAGGTTGGGGCTTCCTCCGCCGCACGGGGGGGCGACTATCAAAAACAAAAAAATTGAGAAAAAGAAGAATTTTTAAAAAAAAAAAAAAGGTATCGCTTATCGAATTTGTCCACGCCGGAAGGATTTGTTCTCCATTGAGTAAAGAATAGAAACAAGGGGGGTCATGTACTCGATCGAACTCATTGCAAAGTCGGGCGGGTTACCCCATAACAAGGGAAGCGCAGGGATTAACTCAACGACGTAGTTCGCGAAATCACAAAAACCCGAAATATTTATAGAAATGGGGGCTAGGCCACGTCCGGAAAAGACGGAAGAAAGGGAGACATGACATGGAAGTGGCTGGAAGTGGCTGCGATGCAGACATTGACTCTTTGAGAAAATAGGGGAAGTAGGGAATCGAGGGCAACGCGCGAGACGTGATACAAGACGGTCCGAAAGAAAGCAACTCCTGCTGGCGAAGGGAAGAAAGGAGAGCTAACCACCCATTTCCCTCCGCCCGTAAAAAAGTGGAACATAAAGGGAAAAAGAATAAACAAAAAAATACAGGGGAGAGGGGATCAGCAGGCCCGTATTTGAGAAGCCGGCAATCACAAGGCGGGCCCAAATGAGAAGACCGTGGGGAGGCCAGTAAACTTTCCCAATGCCAGCCGAGTGGGAAAAAACAGGAAGATCCCGAATCGAAGGTGAAGGGGAATTGGGGGGAGCTGAATTTGCGAAGAAAAAGCAAAAGTAGGCACCTCCCGGAGCAGAAAGATGTCAGAAAGTTGGATGGTCGGTCCAAAACCATCTCTTTATGAGGGGAGGAAAAAAAAAGGAAAACCAGGATATGCCGTAGACCCCGAGAGAGGAAAGGGAACAGAATGAAGGATTAAGGGAGGAAAAGGAGAGGGGGAAACTTCAAGGATTGAGTTCCATCGCTAGAAATTTAGAGTAGAACTAAAAAGACTGGAACGTCCAGACTCTCAACCGAGTACAGAATCACAAAGACAACCGAGGCAGTCGCCTGCGGGACTTACTCGGAAGAATGCGATCAAACAAGGATAGTGGGGGAAGTAGTTAACCTACCAGACTTGGGATGTGTCTGGTAAGGAAAGGGGAATTCCTACAAACATAATTCGATTCAGGGAGCGCTCAAATGACAAAAGACATCCTCGCAACAACTAGTACTTTAAGAGAACTAAAGGGGGCTGGGAGGTGCCGCAAGCTTAATGCTGGTTGATCGGAGTGGTTTCACGAAAAGAAAACATGAATCGGTTTTAGAAACACGGGAAGGGGAAGTCATAGGATCGCTTTCAATAAAGTTGGCACATCTCAAAGGAGAGTCTACGGCACCAATAAAGACAAACCTCTTAAGAAAAGGAATTGAAGTTAGCTCAACAATGCGCGACAATCGCCCCTAAGGGAAAAAAGGGCTGAGAAACTGCGTAGGCATACTCAAATATGATGGAGACTTGGACTTGAAAAAAAAAAAGGAAGGAAAAAAAAGGAATAGATAGGGACGGCTTCTCGGTGCTTCAAGAGTCTGTGCCTTACAAAGGGGCGGGACTTTGGGGTAAAGCAATCACAGAACACTTGGTAGAAACAATGCAAAGACTCCAGGGGCCTTGGATGTCGATCACATCCAAGAGAGGGAATGATCAACTGCGTCAAGAGGAGTGGAACCTTCCGCAAAGGAAAGAAGATAAGCCTCAGGGGGGCGAGCTGAAAGCGTTGAATGCACTTATTACAGAGTTGGGTAAGTTAGGGTTCGCCAGGGGGGAAGGTGGAAATCGCGACTTGGAGGAAAAGTGACAGCAGGTCTTAACGCGGTTTGGGGGGGTTGGAAACGGAACCCTGAGGGGAGAGTCGGGGTAAAACAAAAAAGGTGCGTTGGCGCCACCAAGGACAAAAAACTCGCATGTTGAGAGGAGATAAAAACTTGTAACGGAGTGGTGCAATGGACTTAAGACAAGAGAAGGGGACCAAAAGTCGTGTGCCTTTGGCATACGGGCAAAACGGATGTAAAATTGCGAACGGAAACGCCTGAGAGAGGGTGCAGTCGGGGAAGCGTCGAACTATTCCTGAGGAGGGAAGGAAAAAATCGCAACGCTAACGGTCCAAGAAAACCACACTAAAAAACGACAATTAAAAAAAGGGGGCAATGATTGCCGCGCTCTTCCAACGGGAGGAGAAATCAGATTGTGAACGAGTCCCTCCAATCTAATGGCCAATAGGAAGGGAATAAAAAAAAAACCTACGTTTACACGGTCAAGTGTGCGACCACCTATTATTAGGGTGGAGAGAAAAGCTCGTGTGGCTAGCATCTCGAGCAAAAAACCGTGAGTTAAAAGAGTATGAAGAAAAAAATCAGGTGGCTCACCCTCATAGCGTTGAGCAAAAAGGAGTGACGGTCTTCCGTAAACGTAGGCTTGGCGCGCAAGGGCGCCAGGACCATTCAGAAGGAGGGACGAAAAAAAATCAAAGAGGATGAGTCGCCCAGGTGGAAAGAAGGGCTGGGAAAAAAGAGGAAGACACTGTACACCCGAGTGTGTGAGGACTGGCCGGTGCGTGGACTACGTTGGAGGAAAGAGGAGAGAGAGATCTCGCACGCACTCCAAAGAATGGCAAAATAGACGCTTACTGGTTGAAAAAAAAAATCAAGTGGACGTTACAGTTCAGTCCATGCCAAAAGCAGGAAAAAAGAAGGTTCGGACCCAGGAATAGGGGAGGGGGCTTAACATTGACCCACAATGATGTCAGGGGCGGGAGAGGGGAACAATGCGAGGAACGGTTTGCATTGGGGGGTTGGAGCCACGCAAAAACAAGGGCTGGATGTCTCGATAAAAAAGTATCCCGCCTTTGGTAAGGAAAAACAAAAACCGCTGTAAGGAATCTGGAGTGGACCAGAACGAAGGAAGAACAAACGATAAAAACCTTCAAAGGCGAAAGAAAAACAAGATGACTCAGGGGAGGAAAAAAACGTCGCAAGCGCAAATGCGGCTTAGCGGATTGGAGGGGAAGGGAGGAGGTAAAACGATTGCGAGCTTGTCACCAGGGGAAAAGAGAGAGGCTGTAGAGACGAATCCCAGAAACCTGGAGGGGGGAAATTTGGAGTTAAGGTATGCATTTGCCGGGATGTGAGTTGAAGAGGGGAAAACAAGAACATTTGGGGGAAGGCAAAGAAAGGGGCACGGGAGAAAAAAAAGAGAGAATTAAGACGAGTAAGGTTTGATCACGTTCGGAGGAAACACACAGCAAGTTTGGCGTATGATAAAAGACGAAACCCGGGGATATGGGACATGCAACGAGAGCTAAGATCAGAAGGCCGCCTTGACGTGATGAAGCGGTCTAGGTGGCGAAGGCTCAGATCCACGTTGAGAGGTGAAGGGAACAGCGATATCGCACAAGGGGCGCAAAAGGGTCGTAACACTAAAGGCGTAGGCCAAAAAACAAGAGATCACCAGCCGGCCGCTCATTGAGGAAAAAGAAAACAAAAGGCAAAAGGGGGGGGAAATCGAGCACTGGGGTCAAAGAGAGAAGCTGTTGGATCGTAGGCTCCTCATCACGGTGACGATCTGTTTGTGACTGGTAAAAACTCCGAGAAGAACACAAATCCAGGCAGGGAAGGAAGGGGGCAGAAAACACATCCCCGCTGTGTCCATCTCCTTAATGAGGGGGGAAGGGAGTACGTAAGAACACCGGACGACTGCTAAAGTGTCTTCGGTGATGGGGGGAGGAGGAAGATTGTTGATACTTGAACCGCACTGCCGGGCTAGCAAAGAAAGAAAGAAGAGGGACGCTATTGGGACGGCAAGAAGCTTGACGACAAAGAGAAAAATGAAGGGGGAGTGGGGGATAGTAAGCACCTCCGAGTTGGACGCCGGAAAACGGGAGGGCATACTGAATACCTAATGTTTTTGAAAAGAATGAGAAGATTTCTCGCGACGCCATCGATTTTGTGGAAGACCTCCAAAATAATCTTGCGAAACATGAAGGCCAGAGTGGATGAAGCGGTGAAGAGAGGGGAGGAGAGACGCGTCGCATCAACGCCCGCCAACCAAACACGTAATAATCTGAACTAGAAAGGCTGGAGAGAAAGGATGGGCGAAAAAGCATTGGAAAGGAATCAGGTTATTGGGCCGAGAGATAAAGGGGGGGCATGATTGGTGCGCATGAAGGGCCTAGGAAAAATTATATAATACGTCAGGCACAAAACGGCGACATCCTATGGGGGGGGTATTAAAACCTCCTTGCGGGGGGGTGTCGATTACTGTCTTGGAAGAGGCAATCCATAAAGAACCGAGTAGGGCAAATCTCAACCTTGGTTGGCTGTGTGGTATTTACCTGTCGATGTATCTAGAAAGGGGGGATGGCCACTCAGGACGCAAAAGCGATAATAAATGGAAAAACGATTCAGTGGGGGCGTACTAGCTTTTGAGAATTATCTCCCAAGGAGCCACATAAAACTTCCCCGTCCTCATTTAGCAATGCTTCGGTATGGGGTGGAAATACTTTGGTCAGCTCAGCAGGCCGCTGATTAAACACGTGTGTCAGAGTTGTACGCATCTGCTAAAACTTAAGGGGGAAAGAAGAATTCATGTGGGACGGCGTTGCCGGGTCCACCGAAACGAACTTTGGCAATGAAACGGGAATTCAGTCCATGACCGTGAGTACGAAGATAGGGGGGGGGGTGGAATCCGGAGCCCAAATATCGAAGGCTTGGGAAAGGAGGAATACGGGAGAGGCCCCACTGATCAAAATCTCTTGCAAATGGGGAGTCAATCAAGTAAAATGGCTCTTAAGATATAGACGATACACATCATGGGGGAGGGAACGGGAAAAAAAAAAAAAAAAAGGCTTCGCTTGATCTGGACGAGTCAAGAGGGGCAGTGAAGGAAAAATATTGCTCTGTCGGATTTAATGCCAGACAAACAAACCGAAGAAAACCGAGGAAATCCAAATGCCTTCGGCGAGTTCTTGCAAGAAAGCGAAAAATTAAAACTCTTCAACCACCGCAAGTTAGCAACAAGACGCTGGATGGCCGGGCCCGTCACTCAAGGCGATGGTGAAGAAAAAAGGGAAAGCGCGAAAGGCTTTACCCGAACCATTGCCTAGATTAGAACCACTCGTGAAATGGAATGTCGCAGGAAAGAACACGCGCCCAATGAGGAACACTACGCGACCAGCGGATGTCGGGGAGAAGCGGAGGTAAAAAAAAGTCAAAAACTTGCGAGACCCATCTTAAAAAAGCCTCGGATCACTTTTTTCGGTGGCAACGGGAATCGAACTAAGGGAGACCTCGCTCATGGAAATTTGCGGGAAGCTGATCTGGGTTGACGTCACGAAAAGACAGTGGGACAATGCAAAAAGGATCTAGAACCGAAAATAGGGAAAAAAGACTCAGAAAAGAACCAACTAGGGAGTAGGAAGAAGAAAACTCTTCTGTCACGAGTGGAGGTTTACGTGCTCTGCTGCAACAAGGGAAGGGAAAACGGGAAACAAAGAAAAGAAAAAAAAAAAATCCGACAAATCCTCGCGCTCACCGATACGAGCCAGGCCAGTTGAGGGGAAGGAAAAAGAACTGAAAAAAACATGATCGGATCTGCGGAGCGATGGTACCAGAAAAAACTACGGAGAGGGGGTCTTTGAAGGGAAGAGAAGGAAGAAAAGACATCTCTGTCTAGTGATCGGTGTAAGGCCCGTGGAATTTTAAAGCAAAACAGTGAAAGGCAAATTACGGGTTCAAAAAAATGGGGGCGTCACTTTGAAGTGGTGCGCTTCGGGTCTCTGGAAAGGAGCAGGTTATGAAAGGGGGAGGGGGGAAAGCCATAGAAAGATCGCATTGCGCTACGGCGGTGAATTGCGCGGCGCTTCAAAGAGAAGGCAAACGAGAAGGAGGGGACGTAGGAACACCAGGCTTTAAAGGGGGTACTAGCGGCAGTGAATCCGCAGCGCCAATCTGATTTACAAAGACCCAGAGAAAGAGGAAAAAAAACGATCCGATCAACGAGACCAAGTTGCAACTTCGTCGCCGAAATATCTGGAGAGGGGATCTCAAGAAGACCCATTTCCGACGAATGACGTCTCACAACAGCGTCCCAAGAGATTGTTCAGGTGTCGGCGCAAGATAAAGGAGAAGAGGGGGCAAAGAGTTTGGGAGGGGGGGTTTTTTCGAATGGAAAAAGGTTTCCAAAAAAGCTATCGCGGCAAGGTCATGGAACTCGAAGCGGCAAACAAAAAAGGAAATTTCAAAAAAAGAAAGGACGGTGGAAACCGTACAAAGAGCGCAAAAAAGAAAGGTAAAGGGAACAAAGGAGGCGACTCCCACTAAAAACCCAACAATATCAGGAATCAGTCCTAGGCAAAGTCTGCCATCGAAGCAGGAGAACATGGAGAGTGAAAGGGCAGGGGAAGGAGGGGAGAGATCAGTGTCCAAGTTCTCGTGTCGACAGATCGTCGGGCAAGTTCGGGGATAGGATTATGAGCTCAGACGGCGCATGACAAGAACGGTCATAACATCAAGCAATCAACTGCTGGAAAGAAGGAAGCAATGCGTAAAGCGCTAAGGGAGTTGCAAAACCGAAAAAGGGAAGCTTACAGCAAGTCCTTTACAGAAAGCCACACACATGCGCGCGTAAGCTGCTGCCGTATTTAGATAAGGAGTAAAGACAAGGGGAAAAGACAACGAAAGAAACAAGGCCAATAAAAAGATCCTTTCCCAATGCCAGCCTAGCGCCACTCAAAGATAAAAGAGGGAAAAAGGAAGATGATAGTTGGTTGGCAAAGTGTACGTACAGAGCGAACGAAACTCTTCACCGCTTCAGCCCGAAAGACGGAAGAAAGGGGGGAAAGAAAATGTTGAAGGGGAGGGAAAAAAACAGCGGGCTGTCGTCGAGGAACAGGAGCATTACTTGGAAAAACCGGGAGGAGAGTAAAAAATAGGAAGCTCCGAAACGCGGGTATGACTTTTCAATATGAAGGCTTTAAAAACGCGAATGTGCGATGGTTCCTTCAAAGAGAGGGCCTCCAGAAAAAAAGTGAAAATTTGCGGCGGAAAGACAAGGCTGAGGAAAAAGATACTCCCAACCCGAGGCTCATAATCAGCAAAAAGAAGCGCCTGGGCGACTAATCAAAAGAAAAGAAAAAAAAAAAAGCAAAACCCGAGTGGTCGCAAAGTCGTTAAAAGGCCTGTGTCGTGTCCGTCGAGGTAGTGGGCAGACGAAAAAAGATTCGATCAACGGAAAGGGGGACGAAGAAGGAACAAAATCATCCTCGGAACAACTGAGGAGGGGAGAATGATGGGAAGGAGTGACGGGGGAAAAAATCGCGGCAGGCTGTGGAGCTTCGGTGTCCCTACTCCATAATTGGCTACGTTCAGACACGGTGACTGCAATCATAAAGGTTAGAAAGTGGAAAAGGACACGGGGTATCTGCTACTAGCACAAAGGAGACCGCTTCCCAACGTAAATGGAGAATGAAAAAGATCAGACAGGCTTGAAAGAGACGATAGCCCAAGGGCGTGCGGACTTAGGAGGGAGGGGAAAAAGAAGAAGGGGAATGAAGTAAAACGGAGGAACCTACTCGTCCTTAAGAAAAAACGACAGATGATAGGGGGGTACGGCTTAATCTGTTGTGAATGTTGCCTTTTCAATTGAACGGGGGCAATTGTCGGACCAGAAAGGCACTCAACCATCCAGCTGTGCATACCGTGAACATGAAAAATTAAAAAAGGTTGGCCTTGTGAGAGTCCGAGCACAGCCCATCGAGCGTCAGGGGGGGGGAAACCATAATGCAAGGGAGATTGGTCACTGTCCGCCATGTCGAAAGCGGGGAAGAAGTTTAGCTGTAAGCGTGACATTCACGGGTCATTTTGTGTCACGGTTCGACTGGGGCGTGGGAAGAGCAAGGGGGGAAAAGCGGCGGGGCCTAATTCTTCCGGGGGGGTGGGGGGGAGGAACACTGGGATACGGTGTCGGGATATCGCGCACGGACACCACTTGTAGGTGCGTGAACACCCACCAAAAAAGAGCGACAGGGGGAAGATGCTCGCCCGCCCGCGGTGAACCAGGTGTGGAAGTGGAGAGAAACAGCGGCCTGAAAAAGAGGTGGAATTGCTTTGGCAGCGCCACTGAGTAACGTCCATGTCCGTTTCGTGAAACGCCGAGGAATTTTGGAAGAAGGAGAACGATCGGGCGAACGATGAGAGGGGGGCAGCGACACCTCGAAAACTAACGGAAAAAGGAGAAACAATCGGCGCCCTGAATATCGCTGATGCGATCACAGGGACAATTCGCGGCCACGGGCGACTCATAAAAAGAGTTGAAGGGGAAGGGAAAAAGAAATGGTCGTACCCGGAGGAGGGCGCCAAGCCTACGTTTACGGAAAAAGGATTGGGGGGGAAAAAGAAAAGGGGGGAGGGTGATGCGGCCCTGCTCTTTTTGGAAAAGAGCAATCAACAACAACACGTCTTATGACCGAAGAGATAATTCTCGCAACACCGGGGATCGGAAAAACCACCTCATACGGCAGCCAATACTTTGAAGGATTCCGTAAAAGTTTCTGCTCAAGTTCCTACGGGACACACATTAAAGATGGAGTGACCGCCACGTCAAAGAATAGTGAGAACGTTGGAAAGGGAAAAAATGATATGACAGAGGAGATCGTAATGGCGAAGAGGTTGAGGACTGGGCAGTGAGAGGGGGAGAAGGGGTTCAACTTCGTCTCATGGTCGTGCAGAGGGCAAACCAGACTCAAATGACGAGGCGTTATAACGAGGGGATTACATTCAGAAAAAAGGAAAACTTGTTCACTTGACAAAGCACGAGGGACGTCAACATTGACAAAGTTAAATTAGGGAGAGCAAAAAATGATCTGCTGTTTACAGGTCCAAGCAACAAACAGTGGGACGAAAGATACAAGAACGTAGAGCAAGTGTTCCGTCCCAACAAAAGAGGTAGAAAGGAGGTAAAAAGTCACCGCACGCGCATTCCACCGAAAGGAAAAAAAAAGGAAGAAATTCATTCCCGCGTCGACCAGAAAGCGGGGGGGATTCAGATTGCGCATTGCGGAATGGAAAATACGAGGGAAAAAGCAAGTACAAAAAGAAAAACAGCGAGGGCTGTGACAAGGATCCAAGGCCCCCTGTAGTAAAGGTGAAAGGGGAATAGTTCACAATGGTCCTTGATGGGATGAAACCGTACTAAGAGGGGGGTCACTACATTGGAAGACACACACAGAGACGGGGGAAAGCACCGAGAAGCAGATCTGGGAGAAACTCACGATTAGTGATCACGTTACTTCATTCCCTAAAAATGTGACGTGACTCCTCTAACGAAGAACTCCCTTGGGCCAGAGTGGCGAGTGCTAAGCGCTGAGAGAGTCACGCACATGTGTACCTCATTTGACGGGCGGGCAGGTTGGGTCGACTTGAACGAAGAAAAGACCTGTGAAGGGGGGCAACTGTTAGAACGGCGATAGCATTGTGTTGCAGTCACAGGGGGGCTAAACGGAAAGCAGGGCGGATGTGGTGTTGCTTGAACCACGAACGATAAAAAAAAAGCCAGATGCGGCAAAAGCAATCAAAAAGAAATGATCAGCAAGCGAAGTGGGAGGAGGAGTTTGTGAAGCGAGGGAAGGAAAAGGGGGGTGAGTCAGAGGGTGTGCTTACGGAAAAGAAATAAACGGACCCGCAAAGCCAAGGGCCTGAAAGGAAGTTGCTAAAGCAAAAGGGAACGCGCATGAACGGACCAGTTGGAGCGCGTCCGTCGCCACATGGGTGGACGAACTGGCCTGTTGTAGGCGTGCTGAGGGATCCTCGGGTTGGAGACGAAGTGGGGCAAAGGAAGGGACATGCTACCTACGAAAGAAAAGGGACTCCGCGATGTGAAACCTCAAAGCTTTACGGAAACATCGCACAAGTCCGAGATCCTGGAGGAATCAGTGCAGAAAAGGAAAATCATACGGACTATCCGCCGGGGTTCCAAGGAATCTCCGCTTCGCCTCGAAAAGGATGGGGGGGGGAAAAGAAGAAAAAAATAACCTAGCTGCGAAACAGGTCCTTCCTGAGTTCTGGGGGATCTGAAAATGATTGAAGTCGCTCTTCGTCCATCAAAGCAGAAGAAACCAACACATCAATCGGAAAGGATTACTGGGATCGGAGGAGGGCGAAAGGCTGGCATTTGGGAAAGGATCTTTTAGGGAAAAAGAGAAGAAAATGACAGGTATTTGGAGCATTGAGGGAATCAGCCTGATCAAGAAGGCAAACAACGATGTGGTGTTTTTAGTCCTTCACGACCTGGTCCGAAGACTCAAAAAAAAAAAATGGAGCAAGCCTATACTTAGACAAGCCACAGATTGGCGTGGGTCTGGGAACAAGCGTGTCAATAGCAGTCTTCTCGTAAGCCCGATAACGAACTTGCCGACTTCCGGTCAGGGAAAGTTTTGGGGCCCAGGAATCGCAGACCACACTAAAGTCCCAATGATCATGTCTCCAGTTGATAGTAATGGGGAAAGAAAAGGGGCACTAGACCACAATCAGAAGAAAGAGGGTCAACGGGTTCCAAGTGGCTTCGCCGACGGAGGTGAATCCCTGCAGTTGACGAGGGCGTGTCAAAAAAAAAGGAAAAAAACTGGGGCAAGGGGAAGAGGGGCCTTTCGAGTCAAAGGAAGAAGGGATAGATTTTTGGGAAAGAAACAGCACAATCGAAGGGCTTGGCCAAGAGGAATAACTTGGAAGATAACCGACACATCAAAATCTCTTTGGCCGCGATGTTAAAAGGAGGCGGAGGGGGAGAAAGAGAGAATACAAGAGCATAGAAATTGCGGGCGACGAGCAAAACATGAACTTAGGGAGAAAAAAGAGGGAATCGTGAAGATTCGTTGGATGGGAAGAGTCTTAAGACGATTTGTTCAAAAGCGGAGCACTGCCGCGCGTCCAAACAAATAGCAGCCGAGAAAATCCCATTGAAAAAGAGGCCCGTCTGGAAGGGCGCAATCACCGCCAAGTAGAGGAAGAGAGAGGGGACTAGTCCTGTGTCGAAGCAAGCCAGATCCGTTAAAAGAAACTCGAAGCGCCGACCAACATGGCAGCCACAAAGGGGAAGGGGAAAAAACGATAATTTTGGGGAACCGGACTACTGAGGCTGCGACAAATCAAAGTCCAAGAGCCATTCGTCAACAGATAAATCGAACGCTTAATATTCAGGAAGGGAAAAAAAAAGTGTCAGCACTGCGAGACCCAGAGTCCGAAATCAGGAATCACTGGGGGAAGATGCACGAACGACGTCGAGGAGGGGGAGCGGCGGAGGCCCGGGGCGAGGGGATGCTCTGTTGATTTCGAAAGGGACATTTTTAATCAGCGCGCTCTAACCTCAAAAGAGGATAAGAGAGGAAGGACAAAAACAACGGAGGGAGAGGGAAAAGAGAGTTTCGAAAGAGGGGGAGTAGCGTCGAGATGAAAAAATGTTTCGCACGTTCAACAACCCGCTAAAACTCAACAGAATACAGCAAAAAAAGAGAGGAACACCGAGAGAGAACGGCGGAAGCAACGCATCCGCAAAACATGATCACGATGCGCAGGAGAAGTTGTACGGTCATTGCTAAATAAAGAGGGGTCTTTCAGATCTCTGAGAACCCGCATCGCCTGGTCGAATGGGTCGAGTAAACTTTGGGGGGGAGGGAAAAAAAAGGGAAAGGAAAAGGGAAAAGGAAGTCGGTTCCAAGAAAAATTGGTGAGGGGAAAATTGTAAGTGGGAGCACCCAGTGGTGGCTTCGAGTCGCTTCAGGAGAATTTATTAGGGAGAAAAGAAAAGAAGATAGCAGGGACGGGCGAAGGGGAATTGGCGCGCGCACAGAACTGGCAAATGAGAGGAAAATTTGCAAGGAAAATGGTCAGTTGTTTAAGAGGAGGCAGTGAATCCGCCCGGCGGCAAACAAAAAGGACGCCGAGGATACTAAAGAAAGAGGGAACCGGCAGCAAGCAAGGCCCATTGTGGCCTTTTCGGAACCTCGATGCTCGTGTAGCGAAAAAAAATACAAGGGCAGGGGAAAAAGGTAATTCTCGATCACAACACGGGCGGCAAAACCGAGATGGGAAGACAGGTCCCGGCGAACCGTATTCCAGATGGCAAAATAACGGATCTGGGGTCGCCGGATTCAAAAAAAGCGGAGGAAGAAGGGTCATGGGGCACTCGAAGCGCAAACAGGAAGAGTGCAAAGGGGCGGTCGGGGGCCCGGAAAAAGAAACTCGTCAACTGAAGGGAGGAACAAGAAGGAGAGAAAGCAAAAGACTGCCCACAAATCGTTAGAGGGGGGGGGAAGAGGAAAAAGGTCAGTGCCGAGAAATTGTAGGAAAAGGAATTGGGCACTGTGCGGAGCGTTGGGGGGGGATAGGTTCCAAGTGCCAGCGTGCGACACCGGAATCCGGCAAGGTAGAGTTATCGTGCGTCAACACGAATGATAAAATATCGGTCAAAATAACACAAGCACTCGACTTTAATGAGGTACTCTGCGGATAAAATGGAGGAGGGGAAACCCACATGAGGAGAATAGGACCATAAAGTACTTGAATAAAAAAACCAGGATGCGAGTTGAAGTGCCTGAAACTTATTGAAAATGTCCGGGAGGGGCAAAAGCTACATTCGTACCAACACCCGTGGAATAGGGAAAAGGAAAGAAAATAAATGAAAAAATGCCAGCACGAGTTTTCACTAAACGGGGGGGGTGTTGGGGGCTATCCGTCGACTCAGTTCCAAGTAATGGTGGGTGGTCGAGGGAAAGGGAAGGAAAGAGCGAGCAACTCGCGTTAAACAAAAATCGCACGACTTACTAAGGCACGGGTCGGGCCAGAGGTTGGATTCTTTCCCAGCGCTGGCGGCGATAAAGAGAAATGCCTGGGAAAAAAAAGGATATTTCCGTAATAAAAAGAGCTTCGCCGGACAATAGTTCTGCTTTCAGTGAAGAGAGAAAGGCACGGAATGCGAAAAGGGGGGGGGAATGTCCAGACGGGGGCGGTGAACAAGAAAGGAGGGAATGTGTAGGCTATTTAGAAGACCAGACTTGAAACCGGACCACGACCTTCAGAGAAAAAAAAAAAGAAAAAACGTACAGAGAGACCTTTGGGAAAACTTCCATAAAACAATTCATTCTCTGGCACCCACCGGTCGTTTGTCGAAAAAACTTCCGTTTAAGGCCTTGGATTGGAGGAAAGGAAGGGAGGCAGACATAAAAACATAGTCTGAATAACAAGTGCTCGGACGACGACTCTTCAAAGATCATCAAGAGAAACTTGGTCTTGACGCAATAATGGTGAAGTAGTTGCAAAAAGAAGGAAGGGGAGGGTAAGTAAGTTTTGGGTGTGGGGGGGGGGCAAGAGAAAACTCCATTCAGGGATCTGTCATAGTTGTCAAAAGGTAAGGTTAAGGTGAGTTCAAAGTGGCAAAACAACAAGGGGGGAGCTGGGCTCTCAACAAGTAGACCGAGGCGCAACGAAATTGTCGAAATTAAAAAGAGAAACTAAGAGCGAGCAAAAGCCATAGGAAGCAGGAAGCTACACGTAAAGTCCACAGAATGACAAAAGAGGATGAAGTAACGATCAAAGTACTCACGGCTTAATCTAAGACTGGTCAGGCCTGGATCGTCAGCTGTGCTGGTTTTCAAATGTAGGGAAAGCGGAGGACAGGGCAATCAAAATACCAGGCAATTGGAAATAAAAGTTTAACACCCGGAGAAAGTGTGGCCCAGTTTTGCTTCACAAGCCATCGATCAGGGAAGATGGTGACAAGGTAGAAAATTGTGACTTTACTAACGAAAGGAGAAATAGAGAAAAAAAGATTTTCACAGGGAGAACTGGGGCAAAGGGACGGATTCATCTGGTCGGGGGAAATGTGGACGGTGGGAAACGGGAGCGGGGCGAATAAGGACAAGCCTTTCTGACGCGGTTTGTGTTGTGGGGCGGACACAACGGGATAAGTTGGTATAGGAAATTACCAACAATTGAGGGGGAAACTCCCAAGGGGGAAGAGGAGATCGGGAGTGGCCGAGAGGGCCACGACGGGACAGCATGGGGAATTACCTGAAAGAGTATAAAGGGGGAAAAACCTGAGGGGAAAAGGGACGCTTTGGGCAAAGGCCACTGAAAGTAACTTCCCTGGAGGGCGATGAAAACTCAAATCGCTGTAAGGCTTTATTAACGGAGGGGAAAAAGTGGAGACGTGAGCAGGCGACAAGGATAGAACGAAAATGCCCCAAGGCCCTCAACTCGGCGCCAATTGAAGACAATGGACCTGATGGCGATCAAAAATGTTCCGAAGGAAAAATTCCAACGGGCGGAAGAAGAGAGGGGGTACGGGTACTATTAACGACAAATGGTCTTCCCCGTCGGCATTATCTGCCTACGTGGACGGAAGACAAAGGGGGGACTAACCACATAGGAGGAAGGGTGATCGTCCCCTACGCAGGTGGAGAAAGAAAATCAACGCAAACAACAAAAACCCTCTGCGTAGTAAACGATAGATTACGAAACACTATCAGGGGCCAAAAAAGCTAAATAGAATGGGCAGGCAAAGGAAGGGGGCGTATGCAGGAAAGGCTTGGCGCTCAATGCCGACGGGGGGAAACCATATTGAGTTAAGCTAGAACAGGCAATAAAGAAGTGTTCCTCCTCGTGAAGCTGCCACAGAAAATCGAAAGAAAGCTGTAATGGCGAAGAGTGTGGAGCTGGGACCGGGAAGGGCGGTTGGGGGAGGAAGCTAACGAAGCACTAGGGCAGATCTACCTCACTCCAGACGCAGACGAACGTTGGGAAGAGAAACGAAAGGTAAGGGTTACAGGAATGGCTGCCAAAGCAATAACAAAAGAGCCGGAAAAGGGAGCATGATTGAAGTACATTTACCAAACCCTACAGGGTCCCGAAGGAGATGCATTCGAAAATGCGGATATGCTAAGGGTTCAAAAAAAAGAAAAGTGGATTGGGCGGGGACGATACACGAACGGAATCAAAAGGGTAATTACAAACCCACCAAAATTGAGAACTGGGAAATTTTTGTGCCCGCCGCATGCGCCGCGGCGATGAACACTGCGAGACACAAGATGGAATCCCGTGGCACAAGTCAAAAAGAGAAAAACTGGGCGGCGATAGGGGTGACAAATGTGGGGGGATTGAAAATTACTGCAGCCAACAAGACGGGAAAAGCTAGGGCTGGGGGAGAGGAATCCACCAAGGCCCCCTGGAGTCCAAAGGGGGAAGGGGACTTTTCAAATTTATTGGGGAGGTGAATCAGGGCGACAGCGTGCAAACTTGAAAAGGCAAGGAAAAGAAAGGGAAGCACAGAGAATACGACGAGATAAGACATAAGTTGAAAAGGGTAAGTCATGACCTCAGGATTTTCTATGCTACGGACGCCGACGCCCAATTGACAGAGGGAGAATTGCGAACAGTCGGCGAGTCCGAAATGAAGAAAGTGACGGGGGTGCTGATAGGGTCTACTGGGTGAGATGAGGAAGTCGTTCGCCTGGCAACGAACAGGGGAGAAGAGGTGCAAATGTCAGTCACCGGTTGTCGAACAGACAGCATGGCTTCTTGCAACCCAACTAAACTAGACAAAGACGAGAGGGGAGGCAACCCTTCAACATCAGAGAGAAAGGCTAAGTTGGGGGGGGAGAGGGGGGAGGTGGGAAGCGGAGGACGCACGGTGATCGAAGTAATTTAAAGAGAAACGAATACTGACAGAACCTCCAAGGCTTTGGAAAAACTGGGGGAACCGACCCGCGTGTCCATCGCCTGATTTTTTTGATCGCGGCTAAAAAAACTGGGCAGGGACTGGCAGAGGGTGCTCCGTGCAGGAAAAAGGTGGGGGGGAGGATGGTTCCCTTCATTCCTGCTTATCACGCCCTCAGCAAGTAAGACCTGAGGGAACCGCAAGAGTGAAGAAAAATAGCACATTAAAAGAAAGGGGAAAATAACCTTAATAAGGAAAGGAAACGAGTCGGCGCCTTCTCCTCGGGGTCATAAGATAGAATAACGGGTGGGGGAAAAAGGAGCCGCTGGAAAACGGGATCGACTACAGTGTGGGGGGGTAAAGGAAAAAGAAAAATAGCGAACGGATCCGTCCTTCGGTAAGCGGGGAAATGGGGGAAGGGGACACTACCGACAGGAAGACGCCGCAACAACACGTAATAAAATAGAAAAGCGAGGGAGGAAGACGCAAATGGCGTGTCTAAAGCGGTCTTGGAGTGGGGAAAGGATCTTGTATGGGCCTCGCTATCCCACTGTTATGGAGTGTTGATACAGGGGAGAGTGCCGAAAAAAGACATGATCTAACGACATCACGCAGTCACGCGCCGCTAGGGTGTGGGGTAGAAAAATAATGACACTGACACCTTCGGGTCAACGGGAGGAGGAAGGAGAGGAAAGCGGCCGCCAGCTCCGCTGAGTAATGGTCAATAAGGAACCTTGTGATGATTTATGAAAAGAGAGGGGGACATCTATGGGAGGCCGCTGGGAACGAATAAACGAACTTGTCCGACGAGCCTGGTCAAAGAACTTTGGGAAAGGAGAGAAAAAAAGAAATCCAGCAAGGACGCATAAAATAATTCTCCAGTGGAGATGGGAAAAGGGGAAGAAAAAATTCAGAAACGACTGTTCGGGGGTTGGCACAGTGGGAGAAGCAGACGGCGTGGAATCCCTTCAGTGCGAGGAGGGGTGTTTGGGGGTGAAGGAAAAAGAAGGGAAAGTTTAAAAGGAAGAGGTCGCTTTCGAGTTCATACCCTTGGACGAATGATAGAGTTTTTGGAAAGTACGGCGACAACAAAGAAGGGATTGCGGGGGCACCATCTTGCTAAGTGAGCTCCACACTGATCAAAAAGTATTGGGGCGAGGGGGTGTGGAAAAGAGAAAAATGGGGGGGGCTCGTCGCGAGAGACCACAAGCATCGAATTCAAGCAGGAAGAAAACCGGGGAAAGAAGGAAATCCGTAACCGGGGAGGGCGTCGGATTAAAGTCAGATTTGGGAGAGGAACGGGGCAAAGGCCGCATTGCAACAAAACGAAAAAAGGGTAAATCCAGCGCCGGCGGCGAGTTCGGGGCAGCGTAAGGCGCCGCGCAATGCCCGCAGTAACCATGAGCTAGTTCCGAGCCGGAAATTCAACCTACAGTAGCCGGTGAACGACCCAAGAGCGTCGCACTTCGGACCCAACCAAGTTGCCGGGGTCTTACAAACCGCTAGGGGAAAGGGGTCACGGTCCAGGCTGGCGGAAACGTTCACGGCGCCCTTCTTCAAAAAAGAAAATCTGGCCGGGGGGAGGAACGTAAGCTGAAAAAAAAAGACTTCATCCCTGCTGTCGAGACCATCCGCAGGAGCTCGCCTCACTTTTTTTGCGTGAGGCGTGAATCGAAACCGACGGTCATGGGGGGGGGATCTCACGCTAGGCCCCGGGAGGCGAAGAGGGGTGTGAACTTGCTAAAGCACGTCAAAATCAAAACAAGAAAGCCTCGCTGACTGAAATCAATCAAACCAACAAAAACAACTTAAAAAAGGTCAGGAAGCGAGTGAGGTAGCGCTAAGGCGATGGAAAAGGAGGATCACAGTCACACAGGAAACTAATACTCAACCTTTACCTAAATTCTCTCACCGATACGAGCTCGTCTTTCACGCAAAATCCACAGTTGAGGGAGGGAGAAGGGGAGATAGGGGTCTCGCAGTGAGGGGAGAGTTCGTTTCAGAGCTCGAGCCCGGACAGGCTGGTCGAGGTTAGGGGAGAAATGTTGACTCCGTGAAGTGGAAAAGAGAAAGCTTACAGAAAACAGGGCAAGGAACAGGGTAAAAAACTAATCATGCAAATTGGGTCGGTGAAAGGGGTAGGGCGTCGAGACTGAAGGGGCACTTCAGACACAGGTATGAAAAGGGCGAAAAGACATCGAGGATATAATGGGCGGATAAGGGTTCGGTGAAATTGATATTCGACGGAAAACGACGAAACTCGCCGGAAGATTCCATTGATGACCCGTCTTGCGAGTGGTGGGTGGAAGCGAGAAATCAACGGGACAACGACAAAAATGAGTTTACTCGCATAAGCAAAAAGAACATGAGGGAGGAATCAAGCGAAGTCCAATTTTATTCGTCTGCCGAAATTCTATGGCTCGGTATATCCGAGAAGAAATCAAAAGTTAGGAAAGGAGATAACCAACAGAGCGACAACAGATTGAGGCATGTCGGCGCTATCGACGGAGGAAAAGTTGGGTAAAGCCGTCGAATATTGGGGCGCAGATTAAAAAAACTCCGGTCGGGCGGAAAAGGGATGGAACTCGAAGCGCAACTTTTCAATTGAAAAGCGTTTCACAGGGACAAAAAAGCGAAAACCGGAAGGTATGCACACGCCGTCGGCGCGAAGCCCACGCTGAACGAAAGGTAATGGGGAGAGCAAGGCTTGGCAGAAAGAAAGTTCTCCAACATTCTCAAAAAAATTTGGGGGGGAGTTGCTGGAGAGGTGCGTCGAAGCAAGGAAAGAGTTCGCGGAAGAGGGGCAAGGTTACTTGGGAGAGTGAGCCCTCTCAAAAGGGGCGAAGAAACGATCGTATAACATCAAGTCAAATCTTCTGGGAGGAAATAGGAAATACTAAAGAAGGAAGGGGGGAAAGAGTAATCCAACGATCGAAGGGACAAGGACGGGAAACTAAAACAACCACAAGGGAGGAGAGGGGAGCGGCGACGTTATAGAATGAGAAGGGCCAAAGAAACAAACTGCGTCCAACGCCATTCCGTGGATAAACGAAAAAAAAAGAATCCTTTAAAAAAAAAAAGTTCGGACAATACCACGCAGAAGCCCAACTCGGACTAGGTTTTCCGATATTACGTGTTTGGGGGTGGAGGGAGGACGAGGAATGGAAAAGGCAAATGGGAACAACTAAGTCCACCCCTTCAAAAACAGCACGAAGGACGATCCGTTTCGCAATGTTGGAGGGTCTTGAAAAAAAAAAAAAGGAGGTCGATCAAGATAGCATAAGGGGGGAAACAAGGATATTCCGTAGACCCGAGGAGAGAAGGAACGCGGGAGGGAAAGGGTGGCTTCTTAAAGGGGGCCTATGGGGAAGTCCTAAACGCCGGTTCCGCATCGATGATTGCGCGGTCGTAGGGGAGAACAGGAGAACGGGAAACCGCAACCCGAGGATCCTAAAACGAAGAAAAAAAAAAAAGGATCCCTTGAGGGATTAAATGCTCATCAAAAGAAGATCCCGCGATGAAGGGGGGGGTCAGACAGAGGCGTTACACGGCACTTAGGGGAGAAGAGATGGGGGCAGACGAAAAACAGAAAGTCGACACCGTGCGCGGCGACCGACGCGACCAAAGGGATCATCCTCGGAACAACTTAGGCAATCTCAAAAGACCTGAGGGTGCCTGGGGACCTCAATCTCGCGGCCGCTGGAAAAAGTTTGGTGGCAGAGGCTGATCGGTCAGAACACGTGACTAAAAGGGAAGATAGAAAGGAGAAAGGTTTCAAAGCAAATGATCGACGATTCACAAATTGAAAAACGATTCAGCAACGTAACGTGCTTATGTCACAGCGCGAATATGGAGGAAAAGAAAAAACATATGGACCAGGGAGGGGAGGCATAGCGTAGGCATACGCAAAGGAGGAAATGAAGGGAAAGGAGACTTCTTATCTAGACGGCTGCTCTTTCTTCCCGCTGTGGCTGGCCTTGAAAAGATGAAAACTTGGAAAAGGCCAGAACAATACAGGAATGTGCATACCGAAAAAAAAGCAGGAAAGCAGGCCTTGTATCTAAGAAAACTCCAGCGAGGATTTCCAGGGCAAGCATGCGGCATAGGGAAAGGAACTACAAGGTGAAATACGATAAGCCGCAGGGAGGAGGGGAGACTCGGGGAATCACAGGATTCATCTTTTGTATTCGCCATTGGCAGGGGTTGAAGGCGGGGACTGGCATGGGAAAGGCGGCCAAAATCATTATAAGAGGGTTGGGTTGGGTTGAAGAACAATGGGAGGGGATCTAAGTTTCTTGATATCAGATCCAGACCAACGCCCCGGGGAGAGTGTGGGAAGCAACAATGGGGAGAACAGCCAGACCTCAGGGGGGGTCTAGGATCGCCCACGGACCTCATTGTGATTATTAAGAAATAAAAAGGGGTACATCAGGAATGGAAACGGTCCGGGTAATGGGGAAAAAAAAAGGAAGTCCTGGCGGGAGAGAGGTACAACGGAAACGTAAGGATGTTGCAGGAATGGATTGTCTGCGAGAATCGTCGAAGCTCTTTCGGGCGACACCAGCCTCAAATCTGAAGGGAAAGAAAGAAAAAGATGCGCAAGACCGGAGAGGAATGAGCGTCATGTTGCCGCAGGACGCTACAAAGGCGGGACACAAGCCTCTTTGAAAGAAGACACGAAAAAAAGAGTGGTCCGGCAACCCGGCATTGAGCGCCAACGTTAGGAGAAGGAAAGATGGGGAGAGAAAAGTTATGAGGGTGAGCGGACAAACTCAGCGGGGGGAGAGGAAAAAAGATCGCTGGGAAAAACCAAAAAAGGTCTTCGTGGGCAGATAAAATGCTTCTCGCCGGCAGTTCCGCCAAAACAAAAAAAAAAAACACAACACAAAACAAAACCAACCAAAAAAAAAAAAACAAAAAACAACCAAAACCACACAAACCAAAAAAAAAAAAAAAAAAAAAAAAAAACACAACAAACAAAAAAAAAAGAAAAAAACAAACCAAAAAAAAAAAAAAAAAAAACGAAACAACAAAAACAAAAAAAACAAAAAAAAAAAAAAAACCCAAACACAAAACAAAAACACAAAAAACAAAAAAAACAAAAACAAAATCAAAGAAAACCCCCAAAACCCCCACAAAAAAAAAGGAAGAAAAAAAAAAAAGAAAAAAAAAAAAAAAAAAAAAACACAAAAAACCCACCACACACACAAAAAAAAAAAAACCAGAGCAAAGAAGAGTAAAGGGGACAGAAGGGGAAAGAAACAACCATAAACAGACATACTCATGTGGTCAGAAAATACTTGCCGTCTTCAGGAAAGAATTTGGCAAGCAAAATTCAAGGGAAGGGTACTACAAATTAGGCTGAGGGAGACGAAATAAGATGATGAGTCGCCTTGGAAGATAGAAAAAGGCGCCATAATGCGATAAAAGGGGAAGGGAACAACAGGGGGTTATTACAGAAATTTAGCGGTTGCGATGGGGTAGCCCGAGCAGAGCCTAGTAGAGGATCGCGCCGCAACCAGAAGAAAAAATAGAAGGGGAGGTGATCACACGAAAACAGAAGGAATACATTCAGTGGCCGCTTCCAAAACATTAAAAAAAAAAGGGGGGAACCAGGAACGTGTCTGCATTCCAGGGAACCCAAGGAGGGACCCTTCTGGAAAACAAAGCATCGAAATCGAGATCTGGCAGGGTGAGGAACAGCAAGAGTAGTGGGGGGAGAGAGAAGAGAAAGGAACGAACCGCCGTGTTCCTCCAAAAAACCGAGGGGGGGAGAAAAAAGATTCCAAAAAGGCTCACCGAAGAGAGTGAACGCAAATGCGAAAGACACAAGATGTCCGGGAAAGGACAAAACGCGTCGGAAAAGAAAACTGGCGGGGAGTTCGCGCTTGCGGAAAAAAGACGAATGCCGCCACGGAAACGCGGACACTCATGCGGGGAGGGGGGTGCCTATCCAAATGTCCCCCTTGGACTTGGGAGAAGTGTTAATGCAAATGTGACGGGGTTAGTGCAAGGGCGAACAACTGAAAGACATTTGAAAGAAAAGAAAGCACCGAAAAAAAGATCAAGAAATACTCAATGAGACGATTAAGGGTTTACAAGTTACTTCTTCCTCATATTGGCGTATGACTACGAACTGAAAATAACGCCAGGTTCCTAGAAAGTGGAGAAAGAATATTCGCAGTTGCCGGCAACGTTTGACTGAATCGGTCTACTTGGCAGTCAGCAAGACAGATTGCAAGGTTACGAGGCATAAGCTGCAAGTTTTTCAAAAAAAAAAAAAAAAAAAAAAAAAAGCTTCACCGTGTTCTGAACCGAAAAATTCTCACGGGACAAACCACGAATAAACAAAAAAGGAAAGGTCGAAAATCCTTCACATCAGGTCGAGCACAGATAATTTTCGAGGAATCTTTTTTGAAGCGTCGGCGGAGAGAACAGGGAAAGAGAAGGCTGGTTTCTGCGACAAGCAGAACGACCCCACAATCCAAGGCCGGGTACGGGAAAGGGGGGCTAAAAAAAAAAAAAAGGGAACGCCTGATGACTCGTTTTGACAGTACGTCGCCACCCTGGCAGAAAAACGTGGAGGATGCGTAGGCATCACTGGTGGGAATACGTTGGGACAAGGACTGCCGGCCATACGCCGCACAATTCCTCGCTAGGAAAAAAAAAAGAAAAAAATAAACGTAAATGCACCGACGGTGGGGAAGACGGAGATAAAGCCTCCTAGGAAAAATCTCAAAAAGGAGTAAGAAGGTTACATTATCCGCTGTAAAGAAACGACAGATGTTGGAAAGTCAAAAATCCAAAAGAAGGCTCCACGGATTCCAGGAAGGTAAGGCTGGGAAGCGGTTGCGAGCTCTTCGTCTTCCTCGCCGAAAAAAAAAGAAAAAAAAAAAAAAGGAAGAAGCGGAAATAGTCGATTACTGATCTGACGGGTGTGTCTACTCAGGCGGGGCATGTGGGAAAGGATCTTGTATTGGTCGGCTATCCCACGGTTCATGAGGTAGCCGGTGAAGCGCATGAATAAAAGGAAGAAAGAAGAAAACTGGGGGTGTGGTAGTAGAATGTCACACGTCGATTACGGGCGGAGAAAGAAAAACCTGGGGACAATAATAAGGCAAACAAGGAGTTGCGGGAATTTGAGGTTGACAGAGAGGAACGGGGCGTCCGCGGGACGCCACTCGATAACTGGAACTGCCGACGACCGGCGAAACAAAGAAAAAAAAGGACACTTGGACCTGATAAAAACACAGAAAATGAAAAATAGACTGGTCTAAAGTGCTTCGATTGGCTCCACCTTTGCAACTAGACCACATTCTATGAACGATCTTGTTCGGAACGTGGCTTCGCAACAGACGGAGTGTGCATAAATTCAAGGGGGGAAGAGGGAAAAGGTACACCAAAAACGGGAAGGGGTACATAAGCGTTGCGCTTTCGAGTTCCATGGAAGCAGAAGGGGGGTGATCCCCATCACCATAGAATGCTGGGGCAAAAAGCTGAACGGAAAAGATAAGCGCCGAAAGATCAATCTTATGGAATACAAGGGGGTGATCGGAGAATGACGTGCCGGAGCTAGTCTCTAGACGATACACGAATCATCGGCGGCGAAAGAAAAGGAAGAGCTTGATACACGGGGTACTCGTCATAAACTGGGGGGGATCGCGGAGGAAACTAGATTGGGCGCTGGATCCGCAGCGAAGGTGCAAACAACGAGAAAAGAAATCCAAAAGACCTTCTGGGCGAGGTAGGGCACAGATTGAAGGCCCCGGCGCAATTCACCAAAAGTAAAGAAGAAAAGAGAGGCTTGTCATAAAGTTCTAAGGGAAAAACGGCCTGAAGCGACCCTCGAACGCCACTTCACATTGACAAAATGGGGCAATGAAGGAGAGGAGAAAAAAGGCACACTGGGGCTGCCGGCGGCGTAGCATTCACACGGCGCCCTCTCCCGATTCCGAAACGAGAACGGGGCTGAAATCAGGCGGAAAACACTAAAAAACTTCAACTAGACATCGAGAAGAAGAAAGATCACTGTTTTGCGGAGGCAGGAAAAGCGAAAGAATACTCTGATCGGGCGGGAGAGTTCCCGCAGGCGTTGAAGCGGGTTGGAAAAGTGCAAGACAATTGGTAAAGCAGACAATAACCGCACTCGCTGCCGAATCTCTCACAACACACCGTAGGGAGGGAAAATTTAGGAAACGAGGGGGGAGAAGAGGGAAAAATGGTTCTTGCGACTCACAACCCCTTTCAACGCCTAAAAAAAAACTCTCACCGAGAGAGAGTCGTGCAATTCGGCCACGCAAAACAGTGATCGCGAGATCGGGGTAGAGGGGCATTTATAACGAAATAGGGGGAGGGACAACGAAGCCCCGGACATCGCTGGTCAAAACGAGGGATAGTGAAAAAATTGGCGCCGGTGATTTGAAGAAACTCAACATGTGAATAAAGAATTACGGTCGAAATCAAGGCCAATTGGGGCGCACCTGGGAATTTCAGAATTAGAAGTCAAAACGGAGCCCGGGGAGGGTGACGAACAAAAAGGAACAAAGGGAAAGAGAACATGCTGGGATAGGTTAACGGTGGAATTGCAGCGGAGCATCAACGAAGAATCACTCGCCAGGGAAGATCTGGATTTCCTCAAGGGGGAGAGTGTGGTTGACGCGCGGCATGAATCCTGAAACCATCGGAAAAAGCTAGGTTCCGCGATCGCAAACGACCCAGAAAGGAGACCAAACAAAAAAGACAAAGGCCTCCAAGGGGGCGGTCGTCGCCGAAATTCGGCTCGATCTATATAAAAAGAAAGTGGACGCAACTAAGGATCGTCAACATCCGGAAAAAAAAGATTTTCAGGGCGTCGGCGAGAGAGTAACGATTCATATTGGCCCACCCTTCCGGGGGGGGAAAGGAGGACAAGAAAAATAGGAGGGGGAGATCCAGGTCAGGACTCAGCGCAATACGCTTCAGGGAAAAGTCAAGGGGAGGGTATGTGAAAGGGGAACCAAGCCTCGCAAAAAACAA
>Ga0179591_1365565_pt1 | contig 29573 bp, 34 predicted proteins | sample CZOMad2_1_08_16f_FD_182891 | JGI IMG/M metagenome (GOLD analysis project Ga0179591, IMG submission 182891) | Vadose zone soil fungal communities from Angelo Coast Range Reserve, California, USA - CZOMad2_1_08_16fungal (PacBio error correction) | ecosystem: Environmental > Terrestrial > Soil >...
AAATGGGGCCAGTGGCTTACCTTTTGTGGGAGAAAGAAGAAAAATCAACTTGTCCAGCGACCAGCCTGTGGGAGGTGGAAATTGGGGTGGCGGCAGTTCTCACAACTCATCGAAGGGATTTAGGGTGTTGCTGACCCTCGAACGTAAAGGTACCAAACTGGGCACGCACTCATTCAGTCAACACATGCGCGCGAAAGTAAAAAAAAAACCTGGGGGGCCTCAACTCATAGAGATCTGCAGGAAGGAACTGATTGGACCAAACGGGGCTGGACCCGATTGGGGTGCTCGGGAGGATTACCAACCAGTTACAAAACTCCTAAGCCTCATCGGTCCCGATTGGCAAAGAAAATGGCGAACGTTCGGATAAGCCACACCGTGGAAGCGAAAATGTGGAGTGGAGCGCGGGGCTTCCAACAGAGGAGGACGACGACCTCAGTGCGAGGCGGAGAAAAAGTGACCGTCTCGCGAGGTAGATGTGCAGGGGTCTTTTCGGCGGCAAAGACAAAAATATTACGTAAAGCTGGGATAAACAGAATCTCCCTCTCGCCAAGCGGACGAGAAACCTAATCCCGACCCGCATACGCCGGAAGAAAAAAAGCTGAACGGACGCCAATGGCGGGGACGGGAAGAAGCTCAGCAGAAGACGGAGAACCTCCTGCGCAGGAGGGATGCCACACGCCCGAATTAAAGCAGCGCATCGAATTCCGACGGAAAGGAGAGACAAAGCAAGGAACGCGTCAAGCAAGAAAAAAAATCGTAATACTGAAAGAGGTCAAACCAAACCCGTCTCTGGGATTCGGGTCGTTCAGTAGGACGGGGTTCTAAAAGGTGATGAGCCCCCAGTCGAGGATTGAGCGGCAACGAGTGAAAAGGGACACCCAAAGGCAACTCGCCGGAAGAAGTTGTGGGTTCCTGAAAAAGACCCCGGGCCGATTTTTAAAGACCGATCCGACAGGAAGTGGGTAACCGCCAAAGATCAAAAAACAAATCCAAGAAGACGCCAAAGCGTGAAAAATCCGCAACCTAGAAGGCAGTCGCCAAAAAAGTCGGGCCAGGGGGTGAAAAGAACGCAATAAAGGAACGAGGTCAGTTCAAGGCGCTTCAAAAAAGAATCTAGGGATCAAAAACGAAGAGCCGGAGAGAGAATTGGAAGTGGATCCACCTCCTCGCAGAAAAAAGGGGCTCAGTCAAACAGAGTCCAAGTACTCCTTCGACTGGTAAGGGGGAAAGTACGTAATAGAAAAGGCCTCCCGCAAGGGGGTAAACGCTGGCTCCAAGGAACCTAGATGAGACCAAAAGAACAAAACGCCCGCCGGCAGATCATCAGAGTCAGAACGGGAAATGGGGTGGAAGCGGGGCGTTTTAAACAGGGGGGGCTGGACGGGAAATAAATTATTCTGGGGGGAGGGGCGTGAGAACTGATGACCGTTGGGGGAAGAAAGGCAGAAAAAAGGTGGCAAGAACGAACCGAGGAAGGAAAAGGCCAAGACGGGTACGATTATACGAAAGAGCGCGAAAGAAAAAGCGGACACCATAAATCCTGCCGGACCGTGGCCAGTTGGAAACCACACGAGGTGGCCAGGACAGACGGCTCAGCATCCATGCTGGCCAACAGGGGGGGGGATGATTTGGGAGGACGGGCGGGCATTTCAAAAACGTGCGGGGGGAAACAAGCAGGCAACACACATTGGCTAGCGCCGGGAAGGGCACACTCAAACTAGACAATGCAGAGAACAGGCAAAGGGGACGGGGACGACAGTAAGAAGAAAGACCCCCGCAAGTCCGAAAAAAAAGGGAGGACCCTCTAGCGGTCGACATTGCTCAGCTGGAGCAGCGTGTGGTGGAAGAAAAAACTGCTGAGGAGGAGAAGGGGGGGAATTTCCAGGGACCACCAGCTAAGGGGGGTCTTCTTCCTTATGCTGGCCAGCGGATGGAAAAATGAAAGAGGTCGCGCGAGAGGAACTGAAAAAGAAGGAAAAAACCGTGGAGAACATCAACCCTATTTGGAACAGTCGAAACCTGTCGGAGTGCGGCCGCTCTGAGGGGAAAAAGGCCCGAGAGAAAAAAAAAAAGGCAGCTTTCCGTGGTCAAAAACAAAAAAGTGTGAGACGGGAAGGGTGTCTCGGGCTGCAAGGAAGGGGGGTCTTTTTCGAAGATATCAAAGAGGTGTTTCTGCTGGAAGAGCATCAATTGAGGCGGAACCAGCAAGTGCAAGAAGCTGCGGGGTTCGAAGCTCAGTTACACAAAAAAAACCGCAACTGAGGTTGCTGAACGACTGTTAACACGTTTGTAACGACTGATGAGGCACATGCGTATTGTACCAACGAGCATGCGAGCTTGGTTGAGGCAATTCCTTTCCAAGAAGGTTTCTGATCTGAACCGAAGAAGGAGACGAAGTAGCGCAAGTGGGGCCGTGTTTGCCACTCGTGACAGGGGTGAAAAGCGTGTTCTGCCAGCAACCCAAGAAACTTCCTGAAGGGAGAATGGGCTTGGATAAAGTGGTATCAAGTCACAGATCCATATTAGAGGGGGGCTTGTGAGGGAAATCGCCGGGGGGGAACAAGACGACCAGGGAGAGTATAACTTCCCTTTTTGAATGAACTTGGAGAGCGGAGGAAAGGGGAAAGGACCTACCAACGAAAAACCTATAATTGGAGAGGGCCGGACACAAACAAGGAAGGGGGGACATGCTGAGCAAAATGATTGCCTGCCGTCAGAACAGGCTAAGAAAGAGTCCAGATCTACCCTATGGAAAGAAGAACGCATGCTTAGTAGAAAACGGTGATACTCGCCAGTTAAGACGAACCAACAGAAACACGAGGGAGGAAAAGATAGACAGGAGTAATCTCGGGGACGACAAAATTCGGATCGGGCATCGGTGAGTGACGGTCATGCCGTGTTTGGCGGCTGAGGCAGGAAAGCGATGCGCCGACTGAGGGACCAAGGGCGTTTGTGGGGAAGCAATGGCCACAGGGGAGGGGGTATTGGACACAAAGGGAAGTAATGGATAGCATTTAGATTATCCCATCGAAGGTGACGTTAAAAAAGGACTGCCACAAAACACGCGTAAAAGAACTCAGAAGAAGAAAATCACCTCTGGAGGGGCGGACGAGACCAAGGGCCTTTCTCCCGCATGGGAAATAGGAACGTTCCGAAAAGAGGGGGATAACATAGTGGGAAAGACTATTTAAACACTACACTAAGGAAGAATGTCGTCGGTAGCCTTATGGGGTTCAAAAAAAGGCTTGACGAAAAAAAAGTCTGGTATGGCGTGGCACCACGCATCAAAAGAAGGGGGGGGGAAGAACCAGCCAGGCTCTCTTCAAAGAAAGAGGTGCGATCATTTCCGGGACGCGAACTTGGGGGGGTAAAAGTAAGCAAAAAGGACCATGGTGGGAAAGGATCAGATAGAACACGCACTTAGTGTCGGGGACAGCGCGCCATGGTGCAGCAACGCCACAGCCTTCAAACTCCTGGATAGTATTGAGGAAAAACTAATACACGTCGCTCAGCAGGCAAACCGTAGCAGTAGAAGAAAAAAGGGTGGTGTTGTGGGGAAGAAACCGAGAAGATTGAATGGGTTCGGAGGGACGGACACCGACAAAGTGCGGCCGGAAGGAAGCAGGGGTGCGCCTGCAACAAGGTCGTGGTGCTTGTAATAATCAAAGGCAGGTTTGCAGGGCATAATCGCGATGCGATGATGGATAGGACGCCTCGATGGGGGAATAAGGAAAGAAACAAGGAGCGACATACCAGGGAGGTGTTGTTCACCCAAGATTTGCAGACGATTACCGAGTAAAAAGCAAAACACTCTGGGAACTCTACATAGGGAGAACAGGCTAAGGGGGCAGGCGTGGAGAGGGGAGAGGGCTTCGGTTCAGAGGGACTAGAAGGGTCCAACCAACCGAAAAAAAAAAAAAATGTAGCGTGTTGGGCGCAGGGGGGGATGGTGCACACAAGGAGCGAAGTCAATAGAAATAGGTTGAAGTTTTTAAAAAATAGGGAAGATCGAAAAAAAGGCATTCTCGAGGACAACACGGAGCCGTATCCATGAATAGAGTGGGGAAAGGCCTCGCCCTGTCATGAGGGAGTGGATCAAAACTTGTAGGGCTCACTCTGTCAGGCGTGGATAATCCACGGGAGGGCGTGGAAGGCCCGCCGGGGACGTGAGACTGAAAGGTCGATGGAAGCCGGAACCTCCCAATCGGGCTAAACAGTGGATGGAAAAGAAAACAAGATCCCTGAAGGGGAAAGGTCGTGTGGCCGCTAACAGGGCAGGTTAAAACGACGAGCACGGGAAACTGAGGGCCGCAGACGCTGATTCGTCAAGAGGGGGAAGAGAGGGCGTTTTTCTCTATGGTGACTCAGGAGGTAAGGGAGCCAGATCAAAAAAAAGGGGGAGGGAGCCTGGTTCTAAGAAGTCACAGTGGGTTATGGGGACCGAACGAGGGGGGGGGGGAATCAGTATTGCTGGACGCTACCTCAATCTGCGAGGATTTTAATATTCGAGCAGCGGAGGACGGTCTTTCTAGGAATGGGCGGGGGGGGAAAAAGATACAGGAAACTGAGATACGCTGGAACTTCTTGCTGGTCAGTTCAAAAAACAAGAAGACGGCGAGCTTGTGAGAAAGGGCAGGCTGGAAGGGGGACCGAGATACTCGTGTCGAGCGTTTGGTGTGCGAGGGAAAAGGAGGGGACTTTGGTAGGAAAAAGGAAGTCGCTCGTCGTGAAAAAAAAAGTGGGAGAAGAGGTGATCAAGGGGGAACTGTGAAGAAGGGGATCATTTGGGGGGCTCACAAAGGGAAGGGGTTCGATTGACTCGGGCCCACTAGGGGGGAGAGCTAAAAACGAAGTCGAAAAATCAAACGGAATACAGACGCCCCAGACGAAGAAACGCCCCATCATCTTGTCAAGAAGGGAGCCATGCGGGGGGGAACGCAAGAACGCGCGCCTTACCACCTTACATGTCCGCAAGGACGTATTAATTAGATAAGACGGAGACTTGATAAGTCGGGGGGAGAGGGGGGGACTTACTGGGAGGATCACACCCACACACCCACACCAAAACAACCCCCCCAAGGGGGGCCTTCAAAATGAAAGCGGGAATCAATGGCACAACATCATTGCGATCAAAAGAAAGAAGGAAGCGTATGAGGTAGTCGAAGATAGGTTTCCATCACGACTCTGTCAAGAAGAGGGACTTGAAATCGGGTGGAATGTGGGGGGTCTTTCCCCCGGGAAAGAAAAGCAAATCCAGCCCTGAGGAGGATAGGTCTGACCGTCAAAAAAAAAAAAACCAAAAAAAAAAGTCGCGCATTAGGAGGACTCGCCAAACAAGAAAATTGCGACGCCGGACACGCTCTCCCTGAAGGAATGGGGGAGGAAGGAAACGTTTGGAGGGGAGGAAGATGGAAAAGCCGGTGGTCTCGTAGGTGAACTCAGCGATCGATAGGGATCATTAGAGGAGGAAGTGAGCAGAAAGGGAAGCGTCGGAGAAAAATAGGTAAAGAAAAAGAGTGCAGTCGACAGAAGGGGGGGACAACCGGGGGCCGGCAGATAGGAGAGTTCTGCTAGGGGGAAAAGTCTTTAGGAAGGGAGCGCGCTGGAGGGGGATGGACTTGACACACAGGGGTGTAAGCGGGTAGGTACATTCGAGGACAGACCACCAGCAATCCGACGCGAGAGAAAGAGAAAAGAAAAACGAGACGAAGAACAACTAGGGAAACCTCACTGCGGCTCGATGAAGGAAACGCCTGCCCCCCTGAAGGAGAAAACATTTTCAGCACCACTTGTTCCCAGGAGACTCTATCACACAACAAAATGGGTGGGGTAAACCGGGGAGTAAGTGGGGGCTCGCTCAGGGGGGCAGAGGGGACCAGAACGAGAAGCAGGTGTGAAGGGGGCCATCGTGGTAACATCAAAAAAAAAACCTAAAGGCTGCGACATTCTGAGAGCTCATTATGGTGGGGGAGGGGCCTCGAAAAGACCGAAACAAAACAAAGGGTGTGGCACGCACTACCAGAATCATAGACCCTGCATTAAACCTGCAACGGAAAAAAACCTGATAAGGCCTGCGTAAAGGAAACTGACGTCGACCCGGGAAAACCAGGGGAGAGAGAGCTAGAAACAAAAAGGGGGCTAACTGGAAGAAGCAAAAAAAAATCGTATCATATTTTCCTAAACGCGAGTGGGGGCCTCGTAAACACGGCGAAATGAAAACCAAGACCAAAAGGGAAAGGCGAAAAACGGTAAGGGAACGCTTGGAAGTAACTGGGGTTCGGAGGTACAACTCGCAAAGGCGAGACGACTCAAGTGCGGAGATATGCCATTGGGGGGGGGGGCCGACTGGCAATGACGTCAGAAGGGGTATACTGGAGGGGGTGAGTTTCTGTTAAGGTCTAATCCAACAAACTTTTAATGTATTTCTTCATCATCAGAACAGAGCGCCCGCGGCCATCGAAAAACCAGAGAAATAAAGGAAAGAAGAAGAAGGTTTGACGAAAAGGGGGGAAGGAAACTGCGACTAAAAACGTAAAGGGGGGCGGGGCACGGGAAAAAGACCAGCTGCCATAGTTTCAAGAAAACGGGGCGCCTGACGGCGAGTTCCGGTGAAGAAAAACGCGCCCGACCGTAACATAAGAGGAGCATGATAGGAATGCTAGACAGGAAGCAAGGGAGGACAGCGGGGATGCTCCGGATCGAGTCATGCTTCAGAGCGACGCTGAGACAACCCGCCAAAGGGGGCGTTGGAATGCGGAAAAGGAAGAAAAAGGGCGCATTATGTGGGGGGGGAGGAAAATCAACAGTGTGCCTCGAAATAGTGAACTCTTGACTGAAAAACGACAGGGGGAAAAAGAAGAGCAGTCATCAGTTATTAAAAGAAAAGAAGATTGGGAAAATCCGTCTGGGGGGGGAACGGAAGGGTGTGGAACGCGACCCACAGAATCAGAAGAGAGGTAAAACCACCTCCACCACCCGAGGGATCTCGGGGGCCAACTATAAGGGAAGTCGCCCAAAAGCGGCCCGTGCTTGCAGAGGGTAACCAACAAGTTGGGCACGGAGCTAAGAAGGGAAGAGTCAAAACTTCAGGAGGGAAGGTAGAGACGGGACCGAGAAAAGTCGGACCCTGGCTCGAACAGGAAAAGCCATTCGGAAGAGTGGACGGTAGCGGAAACTCAGGGGAAAAATAGAAAAGAGCCGTTCGGGGAATAACCAACTTTGGAAGAAAAAGGAGGTCAGTGGGCAACTAGCACCCAGAAGGTTTTCACAGACGGGGGCTAGTCCCTCCTAGATCAACCAAGAAAGTCTAAAAGAAGGAAAACCGAATCAGAGTAAAGTACCAGGGGAGGGGAAGAGTGTTTGGCAGGAAAAATGAAAATGTTTCTTCAACAAACGACGAAAGGGACCGTAATGAATTTGAGAAAAAAACTTGAAAAACATGAAAAAGGGTGAGGGAAGGCAAAGAATCGAAAAAGGTGGCAAAGATAAAGTAAACTGCGGACTTCACGCCAGCCGTGATTAGAGGACTACGCAATGCCCCGAGGCAAAAAACCAAGCCGAAAAGCCACGGGGGAACCTCTCCTGCCGGGGCGGCGAAGGAAATTTTGGGGGTGGAACAAAAAAGGAAGGGCAACAGGAAGAGGCGAGGAGCCCCACAGCCCATGATGGCCATCGGGGGGTGGGGGACTTTCTATTCTGAAAGCGGGCAGTAAACGAAATGATTCTAAAAAAAGGGCAGTACGAAGGGCTTGCTAACTACGCGACATTGCCTACAAAGTACTTTGGAGGAAAAGCAGGGGGGAATAGGGCGATTCCCTCCTCAAGCGCAAGAACATCTGAAAAGAAAACCAGGTTTCCTTCCCCTAGAGGGAAAGAACGATGGGAAAACGTCGAGCGGGGGGGAAAAATCGGCCGGAGGAAATCAGGGTAGTGCAATCGGGGCGAAAAATAGGGAAGGGGGGATCTGCGGAGGTAGAAGGTATGATATTTCATCGAGGCGAGCTCCAGAAATCGTCGACGGGAAAAAGCAAAAAAAAAAAAAAAAAAAAAGACGTGGATGGAGTAGATAAAACGACACAAGATTGGAAGCATGCGACCAAAGGGGGATGCTTACAAGCAGCCGGTCAGGTATTTAACGACCGACAACAAGGCCAATACGGGAAATACAAAAAAAGGGTGGCTATTGAGGATACTGCTACTGTTGGGCGTCGTCTTCTGCAGAACGTTTCGCAAGAAAGATAAAGCACCACTTTTAGGGGAGGGCTGTGGCGTCAGTCTAAGGAAAAAACCAAGCTATTGCACAAAAAAAGCTTCGGGTATACGGGGGGTTACACAACCATGCTGGGCGTTTGCTTACTTCAAAAAGACCGCGCCCAGGAACTGATCCGGAAAAGGGAGGATGGGGGAGACTAGGCAAATGGGGAAATTGGGGGGGGGGGGTCTTGGTCTCAGCCAAAGGACGTTTAGGGAAAAAAAGTGCCGACCGACTATAAGAAGAGGTGGCGTGTTTCCAATCGGGACTGGGGGCAGGCAGGGAGGGGGGTCTGCCGCTAAAACCCGAGGCGTTGAACGACCGCAGGAAAAAGGGTGGATTACTCGGGAAAAGAACAGTAGAAATAGTGGAAAATAAGCGAGAGGGAGTGTTGATTGACGGGGTAAGTTTTGAAAGAAAAGACTTTTCAGTCAAGGGGCACATGAGGGGGGGGGAAAAATCCATCTCAAGACGCAGAGATCGGAAAATGTGAGACACCCAAAAAAGAAGAAGGCCTAGACTGGGCCGGTAGCCGCACAAAACGGCATGGGAAGAAGTCTACAAGAGACTTCCCTTAAAATAAGAGAAGAAGGGGAACGTGAGATATTCCTCTCTCCAGGGAAACGAGAAGATATCGTTGTTTGGGGTCGAAAACATTTTCTATACGCGAGGGGGAAATCGATCAAGACTCACAGGGAAAGGGGGAGAAATAAATGAGATTGAAAAGAGTAGAGGCAGGGGGAACAATAGAGTGAGGAGTGGCCTCTGAGAGAGAATCGGAGAAACGTTCAAGGCCGGGTTCTATGACACCGCAAGAGATGGCGCCTTACCCTGAAGGGGTGGGGGTTCTAATCAAAGGAAGATTACTGGGCAGGGGGGGGGGGGTTTTCTAACAGGGCTAATACTGTGACAGGTTTCCCACGGAAACAGGGGGGGACTTATGCCAAGAAAAAAAAGCGGAATCGAAACAAGCACCTAGACGAGAAAAGAAAAGACAGGGGTGTCCGTCGGACAGGAGCCCACGAGTACACGTCCCGATGAAACCGGCAACACGATTCGGGCGGGGACCGGAAAAGAAGAAAAGAAGGTTGCCAACTATTGAACAAAAAAAAGATCGGCAAGAGTATAAGGGTCTTGGGGGGGGGGGGGGGAAAACCAACCAAGGAAACAAACCACCCGCTTGAAAAACTTCTTGAGAGTAGCCTCAACTAAAAAAAAAAAAACTCAAGAAGGAAGCCGGCAAGGACAGCAATGGGAAGGCCTGGAAGGGTCTGAAACAAGTGGAAAAGGATCAACGGCGAGAAGGGCGGGTGGAACTTCATCCTACAAACCCCATCTCTTGCATCGGTGGACCGCCCATTTCATAACAACACAGCCTGCAAGAACTCAAGGGAAGAAAGGAAGGAACGAAAGGAGGAACCTGAAGAAAAAAGTAGCAGTAACAAAGTTGTTGGGGGGGGGATCAACGAAACTCTTTCCAGTGGGGGGCGGGAGAATTCGAAAAATTCCCAGAATACAGCCTACAGGTCGCCTCGAAGAGGGGCATGGAGAGAAAATCCAGAAAAAGAGATGATTGGGGGTGGTCAGTGCATGAAGCGCTGATCGAGGAGGGGACTGCTCTGAATAGGAGGGGGGAAAAAGCGGGAAAAGAAAAAGACATCCATCATGCAATGAGGGGTGGCTCCCAGGGAAAAGGCACTCCTATTAAGGGAGAAAAAAAAAACTCAATGACAAGCGAAGTGTGAAAATCTTCTCAATAGGGGTCCGGAAAAAGGGGGGGGGGAGGTGTTTTCTGAAGCTGGATGAGGTTTCGAGTGTTAATACCTCCGGGAGGAAGAAGATAAAAGGATGGGGCAGGGGAAGTAGGCACTTACGTCGATCACAGATGGAAAGATATAAGTTGGTTACCGCACGGGACTGTTAATAGAATCAGAGCAAGCAAAAAATTCTAAGGAGTGCATCAAGTGGGGGGGGGGGGGGGGGGGGGGGGGGGGGGGGGGGGACCAGCCGGTTCAGGGCCAAGATAGGTGGTTTCAACAAACTGTGCAGAGCACAGGCGGCAGGATTAGTGAGAACCCGTGTCAGGGTGTGGAGGTTTTTGAGAATCTGTCATTTCTGACAAAAAAATCAAACGGCTTCGGGGAAAGCACGAATGGGCTAGGCAAAAAAGTGGGGCAGCCTGGACCTTCACCCTACTTAAAAGCAGTGTCCAAACTGAAAAAAAAGAAAAGACGGGGGGCTTTCAGGGCGGGTTAGACAGCCCACTATAAACATTGGAAAATGAAAACGAAAGAGCCCGACAGAAAGGTGGACTAAGGGATGTTCGGGGCATCTCGGACGGCGGGGGGTGGTCGCGTTGGGAGCATCCGGAAGGAGCCAAGGTTGACTCCCCCCTGGACGGGGAACGAGGTGATAAAAATAGAAAACCTGACCAGTTATGACCCGACGAGTGGAAGCCGTATGGGAAATGGGACAGAAAGGGGCAATCTGCGAGGAGGTTGATCACGTTGCGAGCCATTCTTACGGCTTGAGCGGAAAAAAAGATCGGAAGAACAGCCGGGGAAGCTGGCCTTCACTCAAGAAAAGAGGTTAGTGTCAGGTGCACCCAGGCAGCCGGGAGAGCTGTGGGGCGCTCGTCGGATGGGCGAGATGAAGAGTCTTTCTTCTGCTGGGGGGGGTGCGAGCACTTTTCGGGTCGCGTCTGAACGGAAGTACCTCGATCGGAGAAAGGCACCAGGGTGGCTTAGAAGGAAAGGGAGGAAGCATCCTGTTTGTTGGCGGAAAACGTAAAGCGGGGCAATGGGAAAGAGGGGGGCCAGAAGAAAAGGGAGGAAGAGAATCAAACCGGTTGAGTGACGACCAACAAGAAACGGCAGACATTAAAGAAAACCGCTCCCCAACCATCATAAAGGTAGAGTTTGAAAGAGGAAGAGGGAAAAAGTAGGAAAGACAGCACTCGCTTGAGGCTGCAGGGCGCGACAGAAATGGATGCCATGTCCTTCAAAACTGGGGAGGCGAGGACTAGCTTCTTGGGGAAATCGCTCTTGGGGGGGGAAGACGGGAACTCAGGAAAAAGGAGGAAAGAAGGCCGTCTGTAAAGCTGGCAGATGGACTTTCCCTTTGACCAAAATCTGGCAAGGACGTCATCGGTTATGAAAATCGCAGGAGGCGGGAGTCGGGAAAAAAGTCCGAGCGCCTGCCGCTGGCGAGCAGATGACTGAAATAGAGAAAAGACAACATGGGGGGGTCCTTGGGTTCGAGACAGAAGAACAGAAAAGAATAGAACCAATCTGAGAGGAGACCTGGCGAAAAACCACCAAATCCCGCGAGCGCAGGGAAGTAAGGGAACGATCGAGGGGTGAAAAGGACGTACGAAGGAAAAGCTACCGTCCACGGGGAATAACGGGGGGAATTTTAGTAATTTTACCAAGGGGAAAAAAAATAGCGGAAAAGAGATCTGCTTTTAGAGGCAGAAAGTGGGGGGAAATGCTGTTCAGGAAGAATCAGAAGAAAACCTATTTTCAAACACGGGACGAGTCGACTCCGAAGACGCAAATCGGCGTGCGTCGATTCCAGAGTGGAGGAGCAAGGCTGGGGGGGGGGGGCGGTAACTTGGGTGGAAGAGGGGATCGGAAAATCAAGGGGAGGAGGGGACCTCCACCCTAGGCGGGAGGAAAGAACGTCGCACGTGTCCACGTGGGAAAATGAACAAAGATGGCCACATCAAAGGATTACTCGGATACAAAGAAGGGGACGCCGCCCCCACTCTGAGAACATGGAAAACAAAATGAGAGAAGAAAACCAACAACGTTAGGAGAGAAGAGAAGAGAGAATTTACCATTTTTTGTGTGGGGGGATCAGAGATGGGCATAAAAAGATTTCCAGAATCAGACTGTGTGAGTTTTCCCGCAGGGGGAGCTGATCTCGAGAACGGAAGTGCTGAGAGGAAAAAAGGGTGGGGAAGGGGGGGAGTAGCGAACGGGAGGAAAATATCCCACACGCGTAAAAAGGTGGGGAAGACTCAGAATGAGGCAGACAAAGGAGCCGAGGCCCTACTGAGAGGCAAGGGGAAGCTCAAAACCAATCGAGCGGCAGATAGAGAACGGCGGAAGCTATTGACCCGCTGAGGGGAAAGAGTTTGTCGAGAAGATCAAGGGACCCCAGCATGGATACAATGTAAGTCCTCTGAAAGGATCCATAAAGGGGAAAAGGGAGGCGCTGAACCTAGGGAACTGAGAAGACCAGGAAACCAGGAGGAAATCGTGGGAAGGGGCTCTCTGGGAAGGCGTCGAGGACGGCTGAAAAAAAATGAAAGACGAAGAAGCAAAGAGGGATCGGAAGTGTGGTTGGGCCGACGGGAGACAGCGCCTCTTTGGGAGTGGCGGCGTTTCGAGGAGATAAACAAAAGCAGTTTGATTAAGGAAAATGGCAAAAGAGACCAGAACGCAAACAAACTCACTCATTATTGGCAAAAGTAGACGGGGTCGAGCAGGAGTAAACCGAGATCAAAAATCTCTCCTGCAACCTAAAGATGACGCCGGACCTGCCATGGAGGTTGAATGAAAAAGAAACTCGACAAAAAGGTCAAAGGGAGGGCGCCACTAAGGGAAAAGGTTCAAGTATTGCCAAACAACGAATTCCGACAAAGGAAAGAGTAGTGCAAGTCCCTCGAAATGCATAGAAATGCCGGCAGTGGCGAGCAAGAGGCATGACGGATCACGTCAACGAAATCAAAAATCACTCCGACCATAGGTCGTGGCTGGAGGAGAGTCCCAGGCGACGGCTTTTTGGGTGAGGAGGAAACACGAAGCAGTCAAAGGAAGCAACTTTAATCGTTCAGAACGGGAAAGGTAAAGTGGCAACAAAAATAGGGGGGGAATTCATCAGCATGAAAAGGAAGACCAAAGGGTGCAAGCCGATCAGGCAGAAGGTGTGAAACGCGAACAATCATAATACAAAAAGCCACTCCACAACTAAGACAAGCCCGAGGGACGACAGAAAAGAAAGAGAAAAAAAACAAAATGAGTCCAAGAACACATGGTGAACCTGGACACCAAAGAGTTTGCAGCGATCTAATAAGGCGTGTGCAACATCCATTCTGATGATCGAGAATTTTCCGCAAGAAAGGGAAAAGGAAAAGAATGATCCACCTCTCAGAGAAAGGGGGGACGTAGCGGAATCCTTGCCCAATGATGAGCAAGAAACAGTTGGGATAAAAGGGAAGGGCAATGTCTTTCGAGGGAAAGAGAACCAAGCACAAGGGAAGGAAAGAAGCAGCCCAACCTGGCTGGGGAGCCCACCTCACTATATCAGAGAAGAAGCTCGGGACGAAGCAAGGAAGCAAACGGAAATTATTGATCTAAGGGGAAAGGAAAATGGTATGAGTTGTCTTGAGGCCACAATAAATCAGGAGTCTGGGGGGTCCGGGAAAATGATTTCGACGGAGGAGCAAGGACAAGCAGAGCGAAAAATGGCAGAACGGGCAAGAGGGGGACCTCACAAACCCTGGGGATATTATCGACCAGATTAAAAAAAGAAAAGAGGGGAAAAACAGTTTGGATCACTGGACCGCCTATCAATCCGGGTCGGCGTGAACAGGGGGTTGGGGGAACACAAAGGGGGGAATTCTTGGAAGGTAAAGACTTAGAGTCAAAAGGAGGCCAAAGAATTCGTGGGGGGGGGGAGGAGGGAGGGGGTCATTCGCCGGGGAGTAAAACCGCACGATCGTGCATATTTCGAGAGAAGGTCTTACCTCAAGGGGAACAACCTGCGGATCGCCTGCAGAGAGGAAGAACAGCCCAACTACACGGCAAACTCTACGACCCGTGTTGCAAGTTCCCCCTCAGCGGGCGCAAATGGAAAAACAAGGGACATGTGGGAACTGGGCTGCGAGGGCCGGATCATAGGGAGGGGGGATGCGGGGGAGGGAAAACCAATTTGCCGGGGTCGGAGAGGTCTGAAACCTGTCTTGCCAAAAGATGCGAGCCCCGGAGGAGAATCGTCCGGGAAAAGGGAAAAAAAGATATCAGTGGCTGGGGCAGAGAAAAAGGCACCACGAGGGTTGCAAGCATCGACCTGAAGGGAGGAGGGACGACTTCAAAGACGAAAAAATGGAACAACGAGCAAAAGAAAGCGATGGATCCCAAAACAAAAGTTTCTTGGCTAGGGAGTCGCGGCGGAACGTCGTTTCAAAAGTCGGTTCAGCTTCCGACGCAAACAAGGGGAAGGCTTGAAAGATGTGGGGGGGGGAGGGACTCAATGGATACTTCTGGCGACAGAGAAAGTGAAAAAGTGCGGTTTGCTAAAGCGGATGCAAGTGCACACCCATGCCTAACGCTTAAGGGGTAAACAGGGGGGGGGGTCCCGCGACGAACATATGATAGAAGCAAGCGTAAGGGCAGCGGACGGTCGGTGAGGGAAGCTTGGTTAGAAAGCCCGCACAGAAGGGAGTAAAGAGGTCGGAAACCGCCTCCTTATAGAACTCCTACGGGGAGGTTTTCCAAACGAGGGAACTTGGGGGAAATGAAGTAGGGACCTGACCGGCCGGGCAACGGGACAAGAGAAAAAAAAAAGCCTGGGGACGCCAAAAGGGTGGTGTGACTAGGGGGAGAAAAAACTACAGTGAAAGATTTGTATCTCAGAGGGCTTGGCGATTAAAAAGTTTGGGGTGTGGGATTAGAGGTGACATAAACGTAAAAGTGTCGGAATCTCGGCGCATATAGACGGGAAAGGTTAACCATACCACGACTCTAGCTGGCACTTTGATTCGGGGGAAAAAAGGAATTGTTGGGGCATCTCGGAAAGAGGCGGGAAGGCCCTAAAAAGAAACCGGGAAGGAACGGGAGGAAAGAGTCCTAGCTACCAAAAAGGGGGCCAAATCCGATTCAATTGTTTAAACAAAACAGATACGCGCCAGGGTCAAAAGTCGGGCTGACTCAACAACAACCAACTAGTCAGGTGTCCCCTAGATAGAGAGGATTGAAATGGGGGGCTGAGAGAAGGGGGTCCAAGAAGACTGCATCGAAGCGGTAGCGGAAAACTCTGCGACAGTTCAAGCAAGGTGCTCTCGGCAGGGGAAGAGAAGGGCGGACTCCTCTGGAAGATGGAGGAATCAATCTATGGCTCAGGGGGTAGGGACCATGGTTACAGACTGATGCCACATGGAGGGGTCCAATCGGAAACGGTGACTTTCTCAAGCCGAAGGAAAAAAAAAATTCAGAAAAAAAAACGCCCCCCTCGAGCCTGTCGGACTAATCCTAAAGACAAGGGAAAACTGTGGACCGTCCCTTCCATGCAAAAGGAGGGGGCGGTTCATCGCATAAAACAAAAAAACAAAAAAAAAAACTGGCGGGAAATTGAATCAACGTGGAAAAGAAAAAGGATCGAGGGAAAGGGAAGGGCAAACATAAAGCGGACCACGAATTTCGGGGGGTAGACAACTGGACATACAACTACAGGAAAGCACAAAAGGGCGACTGTATCCCTCCTCATGTGGAGAGAAGGTCCGGGCGAAGGAAAACGTTGTAAAAATAAAAACCGCAGAAAAATGGGGAGTTACGCAGCCAAGAGAACCGCAAGATGCAGAGCGTCGAAAAAAACCGGAGAAACAAAAAAAAAGCCCTGGAAAACACTGCAAGAAAGTACCAGGGGGACTCAGCATTTTCGGCCTTAAGTCGCCGCCGTCAGACAACAGGAGAAAACAAGTTTTTGTTGGGGGGGGGAACAACATAAAGATAAGGGTTGCGCGTTCATCGGACACAGGTCCCAAAAAGAGAGGGGGAGACGAACAGCGACTGTTAATGAAGCCAAGAGGGGGGCTTGTAGATACCCCCCAGAAGGAATCTGCTTTTGAAAGTACGAAAAGATCTAGGCAGGGAAGGACTCGCCTCGAGGGCATCGGGGAAAGAAAGAGGACATGAAAAGAACCAGGGAAGATGAGAAACCAGAAAAGGGAAATCAAGGGGGACTCGGAAGGAAAACACACACACGCTGGGAACCTCTACGTTTTTGTCCGCGCACAGAAGAGGGGTCCGGCAAAAGACATTAGGGCTTGGGTCGAGGGCGCCAAGAGGGGGGGAGAAGATCAAAGCCTTTGTGTAAGGCTGGATAGTTATGCACGGACCGGCGCAGCCGGGTCAAGAGGAAAGTTGGTACCAAAACTTCTGGACGAAAACGCGCCGCCCCATGTAGAAAAAGAAAGTGGAAATAATGGGCTGGAAAGGGAGCGTCGAAAGGAAAAGATCTTTGGACCCCAAACCGACGAGAAGGTGGAAAGGGGGATCACCCAGGGGGGGAGGATTTTTTCTGTGTCGGTCGGGGAAGGGCGATAAAGACAATGGGCGGGAGCCCGACGGGGGGAAAGGGGTCAAAAAAGGGCGATCTGGCTGGAGAACTTACCTCAAGGAGAATCAGGGCGGGACGCAAACCAAAGAGTGTTGAGGGAGTGTCCGAAAACCCAGGGGGGACGGTTTACCGAAGAAAAAAAACTTGGAAGTTCTAAGAGAGAAGGAGTAATCGAAGGAGTGGTTATCGCGTGGGGGACTCAATACAAAAGGTCCGGAGCAATGAAAAAAGGTGGAGGGAGCGGGTCTAGATAAAGAAAATGGAAGGAAGTTTATAAAAGATTTGGGGAGCTAAGGGGAAAGGGACTACCGCAAAAATCTGCGAAGTGGGCGCAAAGGGGAGGCTCCAGCCTGAAAGCAGACGGCTTGCGCTTCCAGGATCGGAATATATACCACGGGGAAAAGAAGCCGTACCTTTGGATAACGTAAAAAAAAACTTCTGCGGGGGGAAGGGGCACCCAGTACACAGGACTTGGGGTGGGAGGGGAAGTACATCTTATTCGCTACACGCGGGAGGAGTAGCGTGGATGTTGCGAGCTTGAAGGGGGTCGGGGCGGACGAAAAGAATTCGCTGGGGAGAGAAGGGGGGAAAAAAAACCGGCGTAATCGGGGAATAGAACGATGAATGCCGAGTGCCTTTGGGTGGCGGGCACCGGGAAGTTCGAGATGGACATGCAAGCATTGCCAGCAGACGGGACTCAGAACAGTGGTGGAGGAAAGCTAAAGCCATCTCCCAACATAAAAGCCAAGAAGCAGCCAACGCAACCAGAGCGTGCGGAGTGAGCTCCGATAAAAACGAGAAAAAGACCTCAACGGCTTGCGGAGAACTATGAGGAGGGAGGCCTGCCGAGGCAGTTGGAAAAAGTGAAGCTGATGATTTGAATCTGGGGCGGAGGTGGAAAATGGAAACTTCCAGAGCGTGAAGGGGAGAAATCAGGGGACTTTAACTCAACTGGAAAAAAGCACACCTGTCCCCCGAAGTTCGAGCGTCAGGCCTCAGAGTGGGGGAAATGGGGGGAGGAGCTAGGGGATCATGGCCAAATAATCGGAGAGTTGGCCTGAGGGGAGATAAAGGATTGAAAGAGCGAAGTTACATAAAGCAAGGTGTTGGTTAGGGAGACCTCAACTAAAAAAAAGAGGCCAATTCTATGACCTTAGCCAACCACGGATGCAGCGAGCCATTGGGAGGAGGCTCGTCCACGAGGGTAAAACGTACGGAAGATGGCCACGAGAGAAAAGGCACTATTCCTCCGTGCAAATTTTGGAGGGTAGGAAGTTTACTCCGGGGACAGAGCGAAAAAGCTCTGCGCCATCGGAAGGAGCTTTCGTTCGGCGGTTGGATAAGCTGGGGAAAAGGAGTCAAAAAAGAGGGAACAGCAACCACGGTCCAAAACAAACCGTGGACTGACTCCGCCTTCAAGCAGATATCTGAGGATCCCAGAAGGTTAACTCGGGAGAGGAGACATGGCTGATTTATGCGGAAAAAAGTTTGTAAAAGGGGGGGGAGTACGCAACGGGAGGAAAGAAAACCAATCTCCAAGCACGTCAGACCGTGCAGCGAGTCTGCAAAGAGGGGGAACAAGAAAGGCTGGAGAAGGGTCAACATCCATTTCCCTGAACAGAAGGGGAACAACAGTGTAAGACCGGTTACCAAACATCAAAAAAACAAGGGCAAACAAAACAAAAACTGAGGATAGGGGGAAAATGAATGGGAACCATTAGGAACGGGGGTCTCAGCGGCAAGGGGGGGGTGCCTTCGCAAAGAACGCAGAAAAAGAGTTGATGCAGAGTGGGAGGGAAAAAAGGTTATCGAACGGATGGGACCACGCTGCTTCCGCGAGGAAGGGAGGGAGGGGGGTCATCCATAAAGATCAAAAAGTAAAAAAAGGTGGTCACGAACGACAGGCACCCATGCCCTCCACGGGAAAACGCCTTTTCCTCGAGACCATAGGAGGAGACAGGCGGCGAAGGAAAGCGGAAAAGGGAAAACCAACGCTGGGTTGAGGAAAAGAAGGGGGGGGTGGTCCTAGCGAGAGGGGACGTCAAAAAAATGGATCAAGAAGCCGGCTAAAACGCGATCGATGGAAGAGCTATGGGGGTCCCTGAAACAAAGGGAGTCACCTACTAACATGCCACAACGGGAGAAGAGGAAAAGGGGGGGTTAGCGAGGGGCCGAGTCGACGTAATCGCAGCTGGCGAGAACTCAAGTAGCGCAGAATTTTTGTTGGGGAAGGGAAGGTCGACGAGAGAAGATGGGAGATCTGGATTGGTCGGAGAGAAAGAAAAAAAAACAGCGTTTTATGTACTTGACGAGTTGCAGAATAGCCAAAAAACGCATCACTTAAATCGGAAGATAATGGGGGGGAATAGATCCCCTCACAAAGCATAAAAAAAAGGACAAGAGGAGGGGACGGAAACCCTTCGGCCCTGGGGGGGGACGTGAGAAAGCGCAAAGTTAAAAGGACTACGGGAGGGGGAAGTAATGCGCTGAGTTGGCAGTCATAAAAGCGCAACTAAGGAGAAAAAGACGAAAGAGAGAAAGAATTCCGAAACATGCATAAAAAGAAAAAAAAAGTCAAAACGTCGCTTACTTCGCCCGGAGGAGGAGGGAGGAGTCGGAAAAAAAGCGCCAAACATCCGACCCGCTCAGGATTTGGCTGAGGAGTGTCTTCAGTCGGCGGGAAGGGGGGGGGGGGTCGAACTTCAAAGTGATGGAAGAGCGGAACAGGGGGCACTTGACAAAAGCAACAGCGACGAAGGTGACGCCACAAAAAAAAAGGAGAATCACCGGAAAGATTAAAATTTCCAATTTTTCACTGTCGACTATAAGGGTGGCAGGGAAGACAAATCAAAAGCGCACACCCCCAAAAACCAGCGCCCAAGCCAAAGCGGGGGGAATCTCGCCACCATAAATGAAGGAGGGAAAAAAGTGGAACCTGAGGAAGTTGAAACCTGAACGAAAAAGATTTTCAGGGGGGGGGGAGAGAAAGGGAAGATCTTAAAAACGATGATGAGGATCCGATCCTGGCCGCGAAAGCAGTAACGAAGAAACGGGTATCTAACTTGATCAAAAAAAAGAACTCAGGGGAAAGTAGCGATCGTTCCAGAAAAAGAAAACGGGCGGCATCCAGGGGAAAGGAGTCAAGTCTGGGGGGGCTAGAACCCGGCAAGCACGGTTGGGTGAAGAAAAAAAAAAGCCGGGAGAAATCCTAGGGTCTTCTTCCCCGAGAGAACCAAAGGACACGGCGGGCCGCTCGGCTACGAAGTCAGAGAGGCAGAACGTCCAATTTTCTTTTTGAGGGAAGGGTTTTAAAAAACCGGAAAGGGGGGTCTGGCGGGGCAAAACGACATAAGGGAGGGGGAAATTACAAAAGGGGCCGTATTGGAAGGGACCGGAAAAGACGAAAATTGTCAGAGAGAGAAGGTGCACGAGGGCCTTAAAGCGAAGGTTCTAGGGAACTAGGGACAGAAGGGCGGAAAGGAAACAGTACAACTTGATCAAAACAAAAGCAGAAGAAAGCGAAGTGGGAATTTTTTTACCAAAGGATTAGTGGCCAGGGAACAAGGCATCAAGGGGTACAGGAAAGGAGGAACGAGAAGGGAGGGGGGTGACGACGCGTTGGGGCAAAAAGAAACGGGGGGCGGAAACCAGTCAGAGGTGAAAGTTGGAGAGAACGTCTGGCAATAAAAAAATCTACATTGCAGAAAAATGCCTGGGGGAGCGGGATCGCCGGCCGCTGAAAGAAGGGCAAAAAGCAGAACGAAAAAGAAAAAAGAAGACCCGTGGGCCAACAAAAAACTAGAAAACACACGGGTCGCTGGGGGCTCGGGGGTGCGGAGAAAAATAAACGTAGTAAGCTGTTCAAATTTCAGTTGCGCAAAAAGAATGGCCTGGGAATGTCTTCAGAGGGTACAAGAACGTTCTGACAAAGAGGAGGAGAGAAGAGGGAGACTCGATGCTGGATCAGAGAAGTTGAGGGGGGGGGAAGAGAACACATAAGTGGCAGCAGCGAACCCTGGTAAGCGTCGGAGCCGGAGGGAATGTGTCCAGCTAAACCCGACACAAGCCAGAACGTTCCTCGGGGTGTCCCCAATGGAGAACTGTAAGGGGGGTGTCGGAGCGGGGGACGGGAACGTGAGTCGTTTAAAAACGGGGAAAACTATCACCAGGGTTCTGGCTTTCTTTTTGTAGGAGAAAATGGCGGGGGGGCCTGCGCTCGAAGAAGCTGCGGGGGGGGGATGAAGCGGATGAAGGGAAAAAAAACCATGAGGAGGAGGGATACTTTGAAAAGGTGTGGACCGAACACCCTGGGTAAAAATGCGTAGGTGAACACGCAAAGCGCTGGGAGAAGGGGGGAAAAAAAAGTGCAGTTGGGGCGAAAAAGAGAAGTGTGCAAAAGTATTTGGAAATAAAGGAGAGACGCCAAGCACGCATACGTGTCGTGTTTTAACAAGACTAAGTTGGGCAAACTGGGGCAAGAGGGGAGAAAACCGAACAGCGTTTCCCCAACAAGGTGGGAGGGGAAGAGTGGAGAGAAGAAGAAAAGGGATTAAACTTCGATTGGGATACTAAGTTGTGGTAAGCCGGTTCGTAAAAAAAATCCCACGGTGTCATGTTCAAGAATCCAGGAGAACCGGATCTTCAGGGAAAAAAAAGACCAAAAAGTCTATATGGGCCGGGAAAAAAAAATTCCGGTGGGCCCAAAAGGAAGTTGAAGGAGACGGAATCGTCAATCTTCTAAAAAAAACCTGGAAAGGACAATGAATCTCAAGCACCCGAATGCCAACTCTCGTATCTTATGGGGGAAGCCAACCTCGAGACCGACCATTGGTCAAGAGGGGGTAAAACAAAGGGAGGAGGAGGAGGAGATCGCGGTAAAAAAATGGCGCGTAATCGCTGTGTAGACAAAGAATATTCAGGAAAATCTGTAATCGTTGGGGAAGCGGGACCTCAAAAAGTGAGCAAGTTTACTAGGAAGAAGGAAGTTCAGACAAAGGATGGCAAATGAAAATGGGGGGTGCTGCATCAAAGAAGGAGAAAGGGGTTCGGGTAGTCGCACAAGGGCAACACCGTATGCGCCATTATATGAGGGAAACACTGAGAAAAGGTGATGGGAGGAAAGGCCGGCCCTGAAAGACAAAACGGGGGGAGGAGAGGAAAAAGTCTAAGAAATAAAAGAGGGGGAGAAATGATAACGAAAAAAAAATAAAAAAAGTGGCGACGGCAGGAAACGGAATGCCGGCGTTGGGCCGCGGCAACAACTCTAATTACAAAGTTTTCCGGAGGGGGAAAAAACTCCCCTATTCAGGCGGATGTATCAGAGAGAAAGACCGCTTTGAAAGAAAGGGATGAGCCCCCGGGAGAACATCTCTAAAATAAGAAAACTGAGGGGGCAAGACCGCATGTGCCTCGGAAAGTACTCTTGCGCCTAAACACGGGGGGAAACCCATAACGAAAAAGCTGGCGGTGTAACTCATCAATAGAAAAACCAGAAAAGGTCCAACGGAAGGAGGCTCCATTTCCGAACGCAAGAAGAAAAAAAGTCACAAAAGGTAAAAAAAGACAAAACGTCGCCGCCGAATAAGCAGTAGAACAGTTTGTTGGGGCAAGAAAAGGCCTTTGGACAGGACGAAACAGTGCCCAAAATCGCAGTAAGAAGGCAGGGGGGCGAAGGATGGTTCATACGTTGCTGGGAACTCAGCAACGTCGCTTTTTCATGAGCAATCACTCGATATTGACGAGAATAAATGGGGGGCGGATAACAGAAACTCGACAAAAAAGCAGGAAGGTGGCGAAAAAAAGTGACAACGACAAGGGGGAAGCCAAGGCTCAAAAAAACGTCGAAAGACGACATTGAAAAGAACCTATAGGGGGTCCGGCAAAAGTCGGGAGAGGTTCAGTTGGAGGCTTGTTCGGCGGAAGCAGGCGGCGATAAAAAAACAGATGTGGGTAGGGCAAAAGGGGGAAATTGTGGCCAGGAAGAGAGAGCCATCTTGAAACGGAAGGTTTTCAAATCACAGGCAGAATCCGAGAACGCCCCCAATGCATTATCGAGGGGTTCCTAATTTCTAAAAGGGGAGGAGCCTAAACAATATCGGGGGTGGGCCCACAAAGTTACCCGCGCGGAGGAGGTCAATTTAGTCCAACCAAAGGAAATGGGGGGGTTCGAAGAGGGCAGTGAAGAAAAGAAAAAAGGAATCAAAGGCTGGGGGAGGTAAGGACCCGGTTACGGTCTCTGAAAGGGTGGTTAGAGAGGGCAGGGACGGAAACAGCCGAGAAGAAGGTTAAAAAGAAAAAAGATGCTTTATGTCAGTGACCTGCCAGCCCCCTCCAGATGGGTAAAAAAAAACAATCCACCCAAAACGTTAAAAAGAATCGCTTAAGTCCTCATAGCCTAAGAGGGGGGGGTGACTCGTAAACTCAGCAAGTCCAGGAGGACAAGGGGTTCGAAAAAAAAGTGTCGGCAGGGGGGGAGAAAGCTCAGAATCCTTAAATTCCAAGGTGATCCCGGACCAGGTTGGGGGAAAAGAAAGTGAAGGTCCGCTAAAGGGGAATGACGAAGGGGGAAGAAATTGACTCCAAGTCGTATCATTTGCACGCGCAAAAAAGAGCACTACAAATTCCGTTAAGCTAAATGTCAAGAAGCAGCTACCCTGAGGGTGGGGCGTGTCATGTTGACCCATGCCAAAAAATAGGAGGGTGGGGGGGAGGCTCAGTAGGGAGAGATCAACGCATTGTCTAAACGTGGGTAGGGTGGTGTGCGAGATTGATGATCATGGGACCGGGCGGGGAGGAAACATTGTCGCTAGAAAAGGTGGAAAAAAATCGGCAAATTAGCTTTGAGCATGAACAATGAACCGTGAAGGGGTGGGGGCAAAGGAATCTGGCCGCTGCAAAGGACGGAAAACTACGGCGACTCATAAGGGGATGAACAAAACCACTACGACAGAAGACGCCCAAAACAGCCCAGACCAATAAAGAGTTGCAGAGGGGGAGCACCATCGCCGATGACGAATGGCATCGCGCCTGAAAGGACGCGACGAAAAGGGATCATTGATATCATGAGAGGAATGAGAGGACTCACTACGCTGGGAATTCGGGGGGGAATTTTTGCAGAAAAAGGGGGAGAAAGGGAAGGCAAACCTCAATTCAAAAAATTCTGAATAGGGGGAAGAGTTCGGTTAGGGGAAACGAAAGGGTCTCTCTTCGTACGGAAAGAGTATTGGCGGCGGAGGGGAGGGAGAAGTTCAAGAAGAGAAGGAGATGAAGAGGCGAGAGGGGAATTATAAAAGAAGTGACAGAAAAAGGTCATGTTGGGTGCTTTCTGACCGCACTACGAAAGCAGATAGGGGAACAGTCTTCGTCGGAAAGGTCGGGGAAAAAAAAAAACCACGCGCGAAAAGGGAGGAGTCTCGCCGCTCGCGATAGAAACGGCGACGACGAACGCGAAAAGGAAGAGGAGGGAGGGCCCGTTGGGGAATGAGAAGTGAAGAAAGGGGGTCCTCAGAGAAACTAAACCAGGAGGAGAAAAAACTTGTCAGGAGGGGAAGTGGGGAGAAATTGAAGAGGGATCGAGACCAGACTTTTTCCCACCCGAGGGACCAAGAGACAAAGGGGGTTTCCTGATGGAAGAATGCCGCCGACGTTCATCTGAACAAAAAAAAACAAATTTAACGGACGGGAAGGGAAGGGGGGCAAGGTGGGGAGGAAACCCGTTTTGGGGTAAATGTATCGGTAAGAAGTTTTCGAAGAACTAACACACTCACAGTCCCAGGCGAAAAAAGAACTTCGCAGCCGTGCAGCCGGAGAAAACGATGGCCAAGAAATTCGATAAACTGTAGAGGCGCCTGGAAACAAGGATCTAGAAAAAAAGGAAGGAAACTGGTTACGAGAGTCTCTCTCAAACACCAAAGATAGTAGTAAAGAGATGAAAGGGGGGGTGGTTAAACCCTTTTCCTACTGTCAAAAAGCGAAGGGGGCTGCATTAGGAAAAAAAACAAGTGGATGGAAAGAGGGGTTCAATCTAGGCAGGAAACTGCCAAGCGAATGGAAGGGCACAAAGTAATGAAAAAGGTGGGATTTCAAGAAAAGGAAGGGGATCACCCGAGTCAAAAAAAGGGGGGCACACGAAATGAAAATGGCCAGCCCGAAGGAAAAGAGCGGGAATCTGACACAAATCGAGCAAAAAAAAAAAATTCTGCGTAACCAGAGAGTCGAAGGGAAAAAGAGGGAGGGGAAAACCTATGGGGGGGACGAAAGCAGAAAAGAGTTTCCCCAGCAGGGAGCCAAATCCGCTCAAAAACGAAAGAGGGGACCGCCCGGCGGGAAAGACAAAAGGGCGGAAAAAATGACAGAAAAAAAACGTGAACGGAAAAGAGTTTAGGGAAGCGCCGTGGGGAAGAGGCGACTGGAACAGAGGGACTGCGAAGAAAAGCCTCCGTGCGGAGGAAGTGTGTTTTGGGCCCGGACGACGGATCGATGAGACGGGGGAGGGGACTTGTCTTAGGGGGAAAAAAGTCTAAAGAAAAAAGCATGGTATTATAATGGGCTTAGGGAAAAAAAAAAGATCCCGCCCAAAGAAAAAGAACGATGATTTGGAGAAAAAATAAAACCCTGTCTAACTGGAAAGGGAAAGGGGGACTTAGCTCGCCATGGGAGGGGGGGAAAAGGAAATAGGAACAGGGAAAAAATGCAGGATGGGAGGAAGTCCCTGACAAAATTCGTCAAGCCAAAAGACCGACTTCTCAATTCAAGCAGAGATTCAGCGAGATTGAAAGAAATGCTAATACATTCGTCAGCGGCAGGAATGGCAGAATCTCTCATGGGGGGAACGGCGACAAGGCCATCCACCACGAAAAAGATATGGTTCTTGTATGAGGAGGGGCGTTCTTCGTCAGGAGTGGTGGGGGAGAAGCACATTAAAATGAGCTAGCAAAGGAAAGACACGAAATTAACTGGAACTCTAAATAACCGGTGACACAAGAAATCAAAGGGTCATAAGGGGTTCGGTATCAATTGCAAAACGACACAAGGGGGCACAAAACCCCGAGAAAGACCAATGTGGACCGCAAACCAAAGATCAGGAAAAATCGCACAACCACCTCCCACGCATCCTCCAGGAGGGATAATAAAATAAGACTGAAAAAGCCCCAAAGAGAGGAAAGGTCTTCGTTAAAAAGAAAAAAGGGAAAGTTGGGGGAAGCGGATCATTTAGGGCAAGTCACGGCATGAAAGGAATAAAACACCAGTGACGTTATACCTAATGTCTCGAAAAGGACCACATCCGGGGATCCGGTTAGCGAACCGTCAAATCGAGAAAAGAAAGGAAGTCGGGAAGAAACGACATGGAATTAGGGGGGAAAGGTAGATGGAAAAACCCAGGCGCCCCGCAGTTTTGGAAAGATGGCATCAAACCTCTGCGTGGAAAGCAAAAAAAAAAAAAACAAAGGGGAGAAAGGGAAAATCCAGAAAGGAAACGTAATGGGGGGGGGGGGGGGAGGTGGACCGTCGGGGCAACGGCCCAATGTCTGAGGCGGGAGGGGTGTCCCTGACAAAAAGAAAAAACAGCAGATTCGTGGAGTCAAAAGGGTTAGGAGCCGGAGGGTTTGCCGGGCCAGGAAAAAAAGGAGGAAAACTGAAAAGGGGCGGGAATTAAACGCCAGCCGTGGTCTTCTTGTACTCGGCCAACGGCCAGAGGCGAAAAAAAAAACATCGAACCCGTGATCAAAAAAAATACAGCCGGACCAGAGGTATTCAAGGGGGGGGCAAAATTAGGGGGGACATTTACGAAGGCTCCTTCAGCCAAATGGGACAAGCAGAAAAAATGCCTGGTTGTTCTTCTCTGTTGAAGCAAGGAGGGGAAAATTCAAAAGAAGACTTGACGAGGGAGAGCCGGAAGGGCGGTTCAACAAGAAAAATCAAAAGCCTCAAATGTGGAAGGAGAGCCGAAGAGAAAGTCCTGCCAAAAGGACAACGCACTCCATATCCTACCCTTTGAAGGAAAAAAGAGAAGGGGCGGAAAAACAAAAACGACCAGGAGGGGATCAGCGTTTGGGTTGCTTTCGGACGGGGAGGAAAGGCACGGGCCAGGGGACCAAAACCTTAAGATGGAGGGAGACGCTTAAGTGTCTTAGAGAGAAAAAGCATGGAAATCGCACGCCGGGAACTGAAAAGAAGATAAGGCTTGGGGGGAATAACACAAATTGGACATTCTAACCTAAGGAAGGAGGGGACGCCTCTACTGTGAACGCTGCCAAATAAGGACAAAGGAAAGGAGGCTCGGAGAACAAAGAAAAAGTGTAAAAATGCGAGTTCAGACGGCGGCGGCGAAGTGATTCGCGCCGAACTCAGGGAATTAATGGGCTGGCAACTGCGGAAAGGCAGCGCCGCAACCGCTATGCACTAGAAAAAAAAAAAGTTGGAGATCGGAGGCAAGTACCGAAGGATGGAAAAAGATTCAGGGATGACGTTTAGGAGGCACCACAGAGAAGGGGAGAAATCGAATGGTGGGGTCTCCGCAATGGAGGCTGATGCGAGTCGGGGGGGCTCGGGACAGCTCACAGACTGTGCCCGGGAGGGGAAAAGGGGGGCCTAAATACGAAACGAAGCTCATCGTGGGTTCCACTCGAGGACAACTTAGGGGCCGCAAAGTTGGATGCCGCAGGCAATCTCCTCAGTGCTGCCCGGGAACAAGGGTGGCTGTAGTGGGAAAAAAACATAAAAAGGAGGTTATTCAGTTCGGGGCGAGGAAGGCAAAGTTTTTGCAAAGGCAGGCGGTCAGCGAACAGGGGACGATTGAGACATCATCTCAATTCAGTCTTAAGGGGAAACGGGGGCCAACGACCACTGAACCGCTGGATTGGACCTGGGGAGGGGAAAAAACTAAGTTGTCAAAAAAACACTGCGGCAATCTGAGGGACTTCAAGGAAGAGAACAATGCAGGAAAACGTCATCATACCGGAGAAAAGATGGCCCATAGAGAACGAAGAGCGCTTTTGACGGAAAAGAGGGAGGTACGAAGGGGAAGAGAGCTCTTCGGACAAAAAAACAGATTAGGGAAAGAAGGAGAAAAAGAGGTACGGGGGCGCGTATGAGCAGTTGAGAAAAAGTAACTATTCGGGGATAGTGGACAAGGTGGAAAACTTGACGAAAACGTTGAAATGAAGGGGCGAATTAACGGCATTAAATGAGGGAGGGGGGGGGCGCCGCAATGCCGAAGGCCACGACCGGGTTTTTAGCAAAAAAAAGAAGGGGGCAAATAGACGTTGTGGGGGCGCAAGTGGGCAGTAAGGATCGCCTTGGGGGAAAAAGGGAAAGGGCCCAAGAATGGGGGGATTTAGAAAGAGGCCTGCCAAAAAAGGGGTAATGAAAAAAAGAAGGAGATCATCAGGGGATAACTGTCATTACAACTATCAAAAAAAAGGGGGGAAAACATAAAGATGGGGGTGGGGGGGGGGGGGGGGGTGGGGGGGGGGGGGGGGGGGGGGGGGGGGGGGGGGGGGGGGGGGGGGGGGGGGGGGGGGGGGGGGGGGGGGTGGGGGGGGGGGTGGTGGGGTGGTGTTGGGGGGGTGGGGGGGGGGGGGGGGGGGGGGGGGGTTTGGGGGGGGGGGGGGGGGGGGGGGGGGTGGGGGGGGGGGGGGGGGGGGGGGGTTGGGGGGGGGGGACGGTGCAAGACATCCAAGCCGGAAAAAGGTTGCCAAGCGCAGTTAAAAAAAAACTGGTCTTATTTTCTTTACCGGAGGTCACCAGACCAGGCGGACGCAACGGAGAAGTAAAGACAAAGGACAGAAAAAAGCAAGGAAGAAAGCCAGGAGAGATCTTGATCTATCATTCCGGGAAGCGGGACAACCACGTTGGGTACCAGGGAAGCAAAAGGCCTCATCTTTGCTGGTAGGAAAGAAAACCCGAAAGACTTGAAAAACGGGAAAAAAAACATTGATGGCCAAAAGCCAAGAAAAAAAAGAAAGCAAGAGAAAGGGCAGGGGGAAAACGAAATTAATAAAAGCGCAACCGAAGGCAGTAGAACATGTGGGGGTATAAAAAGCTGGACGTGTGGTTTGCAAAGGAAAAGTCCCAGAAGAAGAAAAGCCCAGGGGGGAAGCAGAGCACCAAGAGGGGGATGTGTAGAGAAGAAAGCAATCTGGGAGGGTTTTTCCGAGAAGGAGGAATATGGAAATCGGGAGGGCAATACGGGCCTATCATCTCCGGACAGAAGAAGGGGGGAAGGGGGGGCGCCCTGAAAGTGTAATCCGATACAGGCCGGCAACAACAGAAAAAAAAAAGAGCACGGAAAAGAGCGACGCAGAGGTAAACAACGGAGATGGGGAGGGGAGGGGTGGACCTTGTTCGAGACAGAAACGAGATATCCCTCGAAGCTTTCGGGGAAGGGAGAGTGTATTGAAGAGGAGAAAGCTAGAAGAAAATAAGGGGAAGGGTTTCCATCTCGACAGAAAAGTCAACAAATGCAGAGGAGCAGGGCATCAATGGGCTGACGGAGCCGGGTCTTCCAGGTCCAAATTGGGTTAACACAAAAGGGACTCGCCTCCAGAAAAAGGGAAGGGGATACACACCAAGGGAAGGTGTTGAGGGCCGCCCTGGCAGGGGAGAAGAAAATCAAACGGCTGGCGGGAAGGAAAGCCGGTAAGTTATCGAGAGGTTTCGGGGTAAGAATCATCCACCACCGCTAAATTCATTTACGAAAGAAACAAAAAAAAAATCTGCTTGTTCGGGGCAAGCACAGACCACTAGAACTTCCAGGTTAAAGAAACGATCCACCCCCTAACCTAGGGAGGAAGCGCTGATTCGTACTCACGAGCTAACTGTGGGACAGCGAAAGGGAAGTAAGAGCAAGAGGGGGGGAGAAAAAGTAGGCTCCTGGTTCTAAACAAAAAAGGGACCATTCACAAAGGGGGTGTCCCAAACGCTGCTGGAAAGAGACGGGAAGAGTCACAGTCCAAAAGTAACGGACTCATAGGGGAAA